>Ga0247814_10001490_pt1 | contig 13739 bp, 11 predicted proteins | sample UWRJL179409R1_FD_179947 | JGI IMG/M metagenome (GOLD analysis project Ga0247814, IMG submission 179947) | Plant litter microbial communities from Arlington Agricultural Research Station in Wisconsin, United States - UWRJ-L179-409R-1 | ecosystem: Environmental > Terrestrial > Plant litter >...
CGATCGCCGATCTCTCTAGCTGAGCTCTCGAATCATCAGCGCGATCCGTTCATCGAGCGGCGCGTCGATCGCGGCTTCACCCAGCAGATCTCCTGACGCGAGCGCCTCGATCCCGAGAATGCTCCGCGTGAGTTCGACCGACCGCTCGAGTAACTGGAGCGCGAGCGGAGCGTTCGTCGAGTGGTCCTCGACGCCCTCGGACAGGCTCGCACCGGACAGTGACACCGGGTTCGCGAGGTGGCGCACCTCGGCGAGCTGGGCCGCGGCCGAGTACCAGAGCAGTCCGGGCAGCGCGAGGTCGCCAGCACGGCGACGGTCGGCACCGCGACCGGAAACGATCGACTGGCGCCGCTCGCTTATGACCGCGACGTGGGCGAGGGCGAGCCGCAGCCCGTCGAGCGCGAGCGCAAGATCGAGCACGAGGAAGTTGCCGCCGGAGACGAGCGAATCGGATGCCACGTCGACGAGCGGATTCTCCGTGCTCGCCGCGAGTTCCCGCTCGACCGCGTCGGCCAGCCGCGCGATCGCACCGCCGAGTGCTCCGTGAACCTGGGGCACCGAGCGGAACGAGATCGCGTCCTGCGTGCCCACACCCTCGAGAGCGCCGAGTCCGGCGCGAATCCGCGCCGCGGACGCCGACTGGTGCTCGCCCGGGTGCGCGTCCTGGATGCGCTCGTCGAACGGCGACGGGTTGCCGTTCACCGCGCGCAGCGAGATCGCGACCACGCGGTCGGCGAGAACGGCGAGCTCCCGGAGATCGGCGACGAGCAGGGCGCTCACCCCGACGCTGTAGCTATTCGCGCTGAGCGCGGCGATGGCCTCGTGGGGCTGGAGGGTGATGGGCTTGATCGCGTCTCTCGCGAGTACCCGCTGGCCTCCGACAATGACGTCGCCGACTCCCGTCGCCGCTGAAGCAACAGCGGCGAGCTGGGTGAGGTCGGCGGCGCCGACAGAACCGGTGCGCGGGATGATCGGCGTGATGTCGCGGTTGAGCAGCTCGCGGTATTGCGCTGCAAGGGTGGGAGTGACTCCCGCTCCCCCGCGCGTGAACCCGACGAGGCGCGCGAAGACGACAGCGCGAGCCTGCTCGACGCTCAGCGGCTCACCGATGCCGCCACTCGAATTGCGGATGGTGCGGCGCTGGAACTCCTCGAGCCGTTCCGCGTCCACGACGATGTTGCGGCCGGCGCCGAGTTCCGTGTTGAGCCCGTAGACGGGGAGTCCCCGGGCGAGAACGCGATCGACCACGGCGCGCGATGCGGTGAGGACGTGATCGACGTCAGTATCGAAGTCAACGCGCGCCTGATTGCGGGCGACGGCCACGACATCCGCAATGCTGACCGGCCCGCGGGTGAGCAGGACCACTAGAAATCGCTCAGGTTGGAGCGCAGTCCGCCGTCGCCGAGCTCCGTGCGCAGCACACCGCGGCGGCGGAGCGCCGGAACGAGGGTGTCGAGCGTGCGGTGCACGTGCGCGGGGTGCACCTGCCCGGTGAAGAGGAAGCCGTCGCCTCCGACGGCCTCGCCGAGTTCCGCGAGGTGGTCGGCGACCTGCTCGGAGGTGCCGATGACGGCCAGGCCGTCCTTGTTGGCACGCACCTGGAGGATCTCGCGGAGCGTCGATCCGGCGGGAGCGGACTTCACGAAGTTGTCGAGCGTGCCCTGGTTGCTGTTCGTCGTGAGCTCCGGCAGGGGCGCATCGAGGTCGAAACTCTTGAAGTCGACACCGGAGAGGTAGGAGACGCCCTGGAGCGCCTCGTCGATCGCCGCCTGGGTGAGGTCGGCGCGGCGGGCGCGGATGGTGGCCGATTCCTCGTCGTTCGCGGTGATGATCGGCTGCACGACGAAGAGCACCTTGATGGCGTCGGGGTCGCGACCCGCCGCCGCGGCGACGCTGCGGATCGACTCACGATAGGTCCGCATGCGCTCGGGAGTGCTCGCGAGCTGGAGGATGACGTCGGAGTTGGAACCGGCGAACTCCTGGCCGCGACCCGATGCCCCGGCCTGCACCATGACGGGCTCGCTCGCGAGGGGCGCGGTGTTGATCGGTCCGCGCACCTGGAAGAACCGGCCGTTGTGGTCGATCGTGTGCACCTTCTCGAAGTCGGCGAAGACGCCGCGCTCGGTGTCCTCGACGATCGCGTCGGCGTCCCAGCTGCGCCAGAGCTTCCGCACGACGTCGACCCACTCCTGGGCGCGGTCGTAGCGGAGGTCATGCTCGATCTGCTTGTCGAGACCGTAGTTCTGTGCGGCGAGGTCGCTCCCGCTCGTCACGACGTTGAAGCCGAGTCGGCCGTTCGCGAAGTGCTGGAGGGTGGCGAGCAGGCGCGCGGCGGTGAACGGCTCGTAGAAGCTCGCGGACAGGGTCGGCACGATGCCGAGCTTCTCGGTCGCCGAGAGCAGGTACGGCACGAGCGGCAGCGGGTCGTGTTTCGGCACGAAGCGAGCGTCGCGGAGGTTGACCTCGGCAGTGCCGCCGTAGGTGTCGGGAACCGTCACGCCGTCCTCGATGATGAGCAGGTCGAGACCGCTCGCCTCGAAGACCTTCGCGGCGTCCTGGTAGACCGGCGGCTGCTTCCAGTCGTAGCCGATGCCGTAGCTCGGGTCGCCCCAGCCCTGCACGCCGAAGCCCGCGCCGAGGAACCATCCGAAGTGCTGAAGTGTCACAGTGCTGCTCTCTCGCGCCACGCGTCATTGAACGCTGTGGACAGGTAGTTGGTGCCGCCGTCGGGAGCGATCACGACGACGACGGATCCGGCGGGTGCCTCACGGGCGACATCGATCGCGGCGGCGATGGCGAGACCGGATGACGGACCGAGCAGTAGTGCCTCGTCCAGCGCCAGCCGACGCACGGTGTCGAACACCCGCTCGTTGTCGATGACGCGTACCTCGTCGGTGACCGCGTGGTCGAAGAAGCCGGGCCAGTTGGTGATCGGCCAGGTCGTTCCGACACCCTCGACGAGGATCGGGCCGGGCGCGGCGCCGCTGTAGGTCGAGCCGACGGGGTCGACACCGGTGACCTTCACGGCTCCCCCGGAGATGTCCTTGAGGTAGCGGCCGGTTCCGGTCACGGTGCCGCTCGTTCCCATACCGGCGACGAAGTGGGTGACGGTGCCGCCGGTCTGCTCCCAGATCTCCGGACCGGTCGACGCGTAGTGCGCGGCGGGGTTGGCGTCGTTGTCGAACTGGGACGCGCGCCAGCCGCCGGGGATCTCGGCGGCGATGCGGTCGGCGACAGCGCGGGCATTGTCAGGGTGCTCGGGACCGAGCTCCCAGTCGGCCTCGACGAGCCGAGCTCCGTACGCCGCGAGGATCGCGCGCTTCTCCGGCGAGATGGCCGGACTGTGCACGATGACCACGGGGTGACCGGTCAGGCGGCCGACAAGGGCGAGACCGATGCCGGTGTTGCCCGAGGTGCACTCGACGATCGTTCCGCCGGGCGGGAGCTCACCGCTCGACTCGGCGCGCCGCACGATGTTGAGCGCGACGCGGTCCTTCGACGAGCCGCCCGGATTGCGGTTCTCGAGCTTCACAAGCACGCGGGACTCGAGTCCCGCGGTGAGCGCGTGGAGCTCGACGAGCGGGGTGTTGCCGATGAGCTCTGCGACGGACGAGTAGACGCCCGCGACCGGGGTCTGGCGGGTGGGTGCTGCGTCCCCGATGATGGTCATCTCTCGACGATAGGCCTGCGCGAGCGCTCGCCCCAATCAGGTTGCGAATCGTGACGTGCTGCGGCGGCTAGCGATACCCGCTCGGGCTCGGATATTCACCGTTGAGGAAGTAGCGTCCGAGCTCGTTGTGCTTGTATGCGAGCGGGTCGTGCAGGCTCAGCGTGCGGGCGTTCCTCCAGTGCCGGTCCAGTCCCAGACTCGTGGACGCACCCCGTGCTCCCGTGAGGTCGTAGATCTTCCCGGTGACCTCGAGCGCCACCTCGATGGCCGTGACCTTCGCGCTCGCGATCGCCTCGGCGACGTGGGCGCGATCGGCGGCCGTGATCGTCTCCGCGTTGTCGTTGAGCCACTGCAGTCGATGCTCGCCCCGCTCGACAAGAGCCGCGACGGATTCGACGGCGGCCAGGTGCGCGCCGAACCCGTTGAGAATGAATGGCTCCTCGCCGACGGTGTCGACCGTCGAGTGGTACCAGGGGGACGCCTTGTCTCGCACGTACGCTGCCGCATCCAGGAGCGCTCCCTCGGCGATCCCGAGCTCGAGCACGGCGAACAGGAGCTGGAAGTTGAGCACTGAGAGCGACTGGATCGGGCTTGCAGGCTCGACCGCGGGACCGAACTCGATGACGAGTTCGCTGTCCGGAAGCGAGACATCGACGAAGCGCACCGCGGGGCTCGCGGACAGGCGCTGGCCGAGCATGTCCCAGCCGTCGCCGATCGTCACACCCGGCGTCGTCGGGTCGATAGCGACGACGCCGATCCGGCCGGAGTCTACGTCCTGCACGTAGGTGTACAGCCGATCGGCGACGGGAGCGCCCGTGGCGAATCCCACGTCGCCGGTGATGACGATCGAGCCGTCGATGCGCCGCGATCGCAGCAGTCCGACGAGCCGTGCACTGCCCGGACTCGCCCAGAGCCAGTCCTTCTCGACCGTCTCGGTGAGTAGCGCGGTACCCGGTCGCAGGAGGTGCAGGTTTCGTGTCCACGCGTAGTGGTACGCGAGGATGTGGGCGATACCGGCGTCGACGCGGGCGATGCGACGCGCGATCTGGGTGGCGAGCACCCACGGCTGGCCGGCTCCCCCATACTCCTCGGGGATCGCGACACGCAGGAGGCCGGAGCGGCGGATGAGTTCGAACTCGGCAACGGGTACCTCGCCGGCCGCGTCGCGCGCGACGATGTCCTTGCGCAGGGTGGCGGCCACGTCATCCGCTGTTCTCAGCCACGGTTCCCACTCCGGCGGGACGGTGAAGCCGGGATCCGGGATGAGGCCGAGTTGCGTCATGCCTGTGCCGCCGCGGCTGTAACCGGGGTGAAGGCTCCGCGATAGCGCGAGGCCGGATGACGGTCGTTGAGGTGATCGGCACCGAAGATCTTCGCGCGGAGCGTTCCCGACGCGTACTGGGTCTTCGCGAGGTCCCGGCGCTGCAGCACGGGCAGTACGAGGTCGATGAACTCGTCGTACGACCCGGGGATCTGCCAGTTGACGATGTTGATGCCGTCGACACCGGCGGCCTGCCACTCCTCGAGCTGGTCGGCGATCTGCTCGGGGGTACCGGCGACGCGACCGCGGTGCGAGGTGATGTGTGCGAGGTCGGCGACGACGGGCTCGCGGTCCGGGATGCTCCGGCGCAACCACTCGAGGATGCCCTGGCTCGCGTTCGTGTCGATGTCGACGAGCCGCGTGTCGGGCGGGTACGCCGTGCCGTCGGCGCGCGTGCCGAAATTCATGTGCGCGAGGAAGCCGTCGACGCTCACGAAGCTGTCGTACTCCTCTTGTTTCGCGGCGACCTCCTCGTCGGTCGTCCCGATGATGAACGAGAGCGCCTGGAGGAACTTGATGTCGCCGGGCTCGCGCCCTTCGGCGACAGCGAGTCGACGGGTCTCGTCGATGCCCTCCTTCGCGACAGCGGGTGACGGCGCTGCAATGAACACGGCTTCGGCGTTCTTCGCCGCGAACGCCTTTCCCGCTCCCGATGCGCCGGCCTGGTAGAGCAGTGGCGTCTTCTGCGGTGACGGCGACGGGAGGTGCGGTCCCTCAACGCGGTAGCGCTCCCCGACGTGATTGATCCTGTGGATGCGGCTCGCGTCGGAGAACACTCCGCTCTCGCGGTCCTTGAGCAGCGCGCCGTCGTCCCACGATCCCTCCCACAGCTTGTAGACGACGTCCACGTATTCGTCGGCCCAGCGGTATCGGTCGTCGTGGCTCGGGAGCGCGTCGAGACCGAAGTTGCGTGCCGCATTCTCCTGTCCGCTCGTGACGATGTTCCAGGCGATGCGTCCGCGGGAGATGTGGTCGAGCGTCGAGACCTTCCGCGCGAAGTTGAACGGGTGCTCCTGGATGATCGAACTCGTGAACGCGAGCCCGAGGTGCTCGGTGTTCACGGCGAGAGCCGCGAGCAGCACCGAGGGGTCGCTGCTCGGGATCTGGAGTCCCTCGCGCACGTTGACCGTGTAGTCCCCGTCGGCGGGACCGTACAGCCCGACGACGTCGGCGAAGAAGATCCCGTCGAACAGTCCCTCCTCGAGGCGTTTTGCGAGGCGGATCCAGACGTCCACGTCGTTGAAGTCCGCCTGGCGGGCATCCGGATGCCGCCACTGGCCGTGCTGGATGTGCGATCCGGTATTCATGACGAAGGCATTGAGAAGAAGGTGGGTCATGGGTTCTTTCAGGTCGTGACGAAGCGCGGGGATGCCGCGAGGAGGGCCTGCGTGTACGACTCCTGCGGTGCCGAGAAAACATCGCTCGCCGTGCCCGACTCGACGACGCGGCCGTCCTTCATCACGATGAGCCGGTCACTCACGTGGTGGACGACACCGAGGTCGTGGGAGATGAACAGGTAGCTGAGCCCGAGGTTCTTCTGCAGGTCGACGAGGAGGTCGAGCACCTGCGCCTGCACCGAGACGTCGAGCGCCGAGACGGGTTCGTCGCACACGATCACATCGGGGGCGTGGGCGAGGGTGCGGGCTATCGCGACGCGCTGGCGCTGCCCGCCGGACAACCGCAGCGGCCTGCGCGAGAGCAGGCTCGTCGGGAGGTCGACGAGCTCGAGCAGCTGCTCAACATCCCCGATCCTCGATCCGGGCCGAGTCGAGCGTCCGAGGGTGAGCGCATCGGTGAGGATCTGCGACACGGTCCAGCGCGGATCGAACGAGCTCAACGGGTCCTGGTAGATGACGCCGATACGACTGCGGCGCGCTCGCCGCTCACTCTCCGTCGCGGCAGTCCAGGGCTCGCCGAAGATGTCAACGGCGCCGGAGTCGGGCTTCTCGAGACCGAGGACGATGCGTGCAACCGTCGACTTGCCCGAGCCGGACTCCCCCACGATGCCGAGCGTCTCGCCACGGGCGAGCTCGAACGAGACATCATCGACCGCGAGGTGGTGCGAACCGTCCGGACGGCGGAAGCTCTTCGCCAGTCCCCGCGCTTCGATGACCGTTGTCCCCGCGGGCACCGGGTCGGCGTGGGGAACGCGCGCGAGCACTGTCGCGTCGACACGGGAAAGGGTGATCGAGAGACGCTCGTCGCGCGTCTTGCCGGTCGGCACCGCCTCGATGAGCTGGCGCGTGTACTCGTGCTGCGGCGACCCGATTACCTGGTGCGCGGTCCCGATCTCGACGAAGACGCCGTCCTTCATGACGGCGACCTCATCGGCGATGCGGTTGACCACGGCGAGGTCGTGGCTGATGAGCAGGATGGCCGTGCCGCGGCTCTTGAGCTCTTCAAGGAGCTCGAGGATCTGCGCCTGGACCGTCGCATCGAGAGCCGTAGTCGGTTCGTCGGCGATGAGCAGCGGCGGATCGAGCGCGATCGCCGTCGCGATGAGGGCCCGTTGGCGCAGTCCGCCGGAGAGCTCTCCCGACCGCTGGCGCGCCCGGTTGGCGGGATCCGGCACCCCGACCGAGTCGAGGAGCTCGATCGCCTTCGCGCGACGCGCGCGCGGGGACAGCCGGGTGTGCAGGCGCAGCGCGTCGGCGATCTCCTTGCCGACGGGGCGAAGCGGGTCGAGCGACACGAGGGCGTCCTGGAGCACGAAGCCGATGTCCTTGCCGCGCACTCCCCGCCACTGGTTCGGGCGGAGCGACCGCACGTCGCGCTCTCCGAGGCGGATCGCATCAGCGGTGACCCAGCCGTTCTTGCCGGGGAGGCCGATGAGGGACCGGGCCGTGACGCTCTTGCCCGAACCGGACTCGCCGACGATCGCGAGACAGGTGCCGGGCTCGATCGCGAACGAGACGCCGTCGACGACCGCCGTCGCGTGCTCCGCGTCGAATCCGACCCGGAGGTTCTCCACTGTCAGGACGCTCATCAGGATTCCCTTCCTCGCTGCTGGATACTGCGGCCGAGCGCCGTGGCTGCGACCGCGCTGAGGACGATGAAGAGTCCCGGGAAGACCGTGAGCCACCACGCGTTCGCGATGTACGCCCGGCCGGAGGCGAGCATCGCACCCCACTCCGCTGCGGGTGGAACGGCACCGAGACCGAGGAAGCTCAGCGATGACGCCCACACGATCGTCTGGCCGAGGCCGAGGGTCACGAGCACGAAGAGCGGCCCGAGGACGTTGGGAAGCACGTGCCGCACGATGATGCGCGTGCGCGATCGACCGAGGGCAACGGCTGCCTCGGCGTAACCCGAGTTGCGGGCGAGCAGCACTTGGCCACGGATGATCCGCGCGTATCCGGGCGCTGTCGCGAGACCGACGGCGATCGTCGACGTGACGATGCCGGATCCGAACACGGTGATGAAGATCAGGCCGAGCAGCAGGCTCGGGAACGCGAACATGACCTCGAGGAAGCGCGTGACGACAAAGTCCACGGGCTTCGGACCGAGACCGCCGATCAATCCCAGGATCACGGCGAGACCGACACCGAGCGCGGTCGCCGAGATGCCGATGAGGAGCGACGTGCTCGAACCGTGGATGACCCGCGCGAACACGTCGCGCCCGTTCTGGTCGGTGCCGAACAGGTGGTCGAGCGACGGTGCCCTGAAAGCGTCGGCAGGCGATGTGTCGAACGGTCCGATGGCGGTGAACAGCGTCGGCGCGAGAGACGCGAGAACGAGGAAGGCGAGCACCAGGACCGAGACGGCTTCCACGGGACGGATGCGGCGAAGGCGCCCGAAACGATTGCGGGCAGCGGATGCCGTGGCATCCGCTCTCTCGATGGTCGGGCTTCCCGCCTCAGCGGGTCGGGACAGGAGGTCCTGGGTCATGAGCTCACTCGCGTTCTGGGGTCGACAAGCACGTAGGCGATCTCGGCAAGGATGTTGACGACGATGTAGACCGCCGCCACCGTCAGGAGCACGCCGGTCACGAGAGGGACATCGCGGGCGATGACGGCGGCGAGGAGCGACCTGCCGAGTCCCTCGCGGGCGAAGATCGTCTCGACGACGACCGCGCCGCTGATCAGGGAGCCGAAAGCCCACCCGGAGAGGCTGATACCGGGAAGGGCCGCGTGGCGGATCGCGTGGATCCAGCGGACGCCGAACTCGCTCTCACCCCGTGCGCGGGCGGACAGCACGAACGGTGACTCGAGGGCGTCGAGCATGGACTCGCGCATGACCTGCCCGAGGAAGCCGGCGAGCGGGATGGCGAGGGTGACGACCGGAAGGATCACGCCCGGAAGCCCGGGCGCGGTCGTGGCGGGAAGTACCCGCAGTGACACCGCGAAAACGAGCACAAGGATCGCGGCGATCCAGAAGTGCGGAAGGGCCGCGCTCACGACCTCCAGGGTCGACCCGACCACGCGTGCGATGCGCCCGCCACGGGTCACCCAGATGGCGAGGGCGAGAGCGAGGATCCATGCGACCGTCAGGCTCAGCACCGTGAGGATGAGAGTCGACGGCAGGTGGTCCGCGATGACATCGCTCACCGGGGTGCGGAGCGTGTACGAAGTACCGAGGTCGAGCGTTGCGAGGCGGCCGATCTGCGCGATGTACTGCTGCCAGAGCGGCTGGTCGAGGCCGTACTCGACGCGGGCTGCCTCAAGCACCTCCTGGGTCACGTTCGATCCGGCGCCGCCCACGATTGCGAGGGCAGGATCGCCCGGGATGACGTGGATGATGAAGAAGCTGATCGTCGCGACAGCCCACAGCACGAAGATCGCTCCCGCGACGCGGCTGAGGATCCGACGACCCGCGGTGCGGGCCCGTGGGATTGCCACGGGCCCGCCCGAAATCACAGCGGTCGTCATCGTGTGAGCCAGCTGTCATAGAACGTCGGAAGCGAGAGCGCCGGGATCACGCGGGTTCCGTGCACGACGGTGTTCTTGATTCCGAGGCGCGTCTGCTGGTCGAAGATCGGCACCTGGTAGTAGCCCGCCGCGACGATCTCCTGCGCCTCGGCGTAGAGGTCGGTACGCTCGTCCTCGTCGGCGGATTCGGCCGCGGCACGCAAAAGCTTGTCCACGTCCTTGTCGGCGATTCCCGTGGTATTCGAGTGGTAGCCGCCCACGAGCTCGGTGTTGGCCGAGTCAAAGATCAGGCGCAGCACGTCGGCGCTGTTCTTCGTGTAGTAGGCGCTGGCGATGTCGTAGTCCCACTCGGCGAGCTGCGCGTAGCGGGTGGCAACGTCGACCGAGTTGAGCTTGACCTCGATACCGACCTGCTTGGCCGAGGCCTGGAACTGCTCGTACAGTGCCTTCTGCGCCGCGAGCACCTGGTCACCGTTGATGAGGAACGAGACGGTAAGGGATTCGCCGTCCTTCTCCCGGATACCGTCGCTGCCGAGAGTCCAGCCGGCCTCATCGAGCAGCTCTTTGGCCTTGTCGACATCGGTCGAGTACGCGTCGGGCGTCTCGATGCCGTACTTCGTTGCCGTGCTCAGCACGGAGTTGGAGCGGTCGACGGATCCGAAGTAGACGCTCTCGAGTCCCGCGTCGATGTCGAGCGAGCGGATGAACGCCTCGCGCACCTTGACGTCGTCGAAGGGTGCCTTCGTGGAGTTGAGGACGAGGCTCTCGGGGTATCCCGGTCGCGACGAGCCCTCGAAGGTCAGGCTCGAGTGGGCCTCGAGGGCGGCAAGGCTCTCGGGCGCGACACGGTCGACGACATCGACCTCGCCGGTCTGCAGGGCGGCGAAGCGCGATGCGTCATCCGGAATGAATTTCCAGACGATCGAGTCGAGGTACGCGGGGCCGGTGTGGCTGGCCCCGGGCGGCGGCGATGTGTAGTCGTCGTTGCGCACGAGCGTGATGCTCGACTGCTTCTCCCATGATTCGACGATGAACGGGCCTGTGCCGACGGGCGACTCGCAGTTCGCCTCGAGGCCGCGCTCGAGAGCTGTCGGAGACTGGATCGGCAGCCAGACCTGCGAGAGCGACTCGAGCAGCGCGCTGTCGGGGCTCGTGAGGTGGATGACCGCGGTGGTGTTGTCGGTCACCTCGACGCTGTCGACCTTGGCGAGGGCGTACGCGCCGGTCGACGATTTTGTCGCGGGATCGCGGATGTAGTCGATGTTCGCCTTGATGGCTTCGGCGTCGAACGCGGTGCCGTCGGAGAAGGAGATGCCGGACTGTGCCGTGATCGTGTAGTCGAGACCGTCCTCGCTGAGTTCCCACCCGGACGCGAGCCACGGTTCGATCTCGCCGTCCTCGGACTGGTAGAAGAGCGACTCGATGTACTGCGTCGACACGAGGGCCTGCGGAACGTTGCCGCTCTGCGCGGGGTCGAGGCACGTCGGCTCCGCGTCGCCGGACGCGAAAGTGAGCGTTCCGCCGCTGACCGGGGTCGCGTCGGTGGATGAGGAGGCCGGTTCTGCGCTGCACGCCGCGAGGGCGATAAGGAGGGCAGCGGCGCCGATGGATGCTGTGGTCTTGGTGAAGGCGGACATGGGAGCGACGCTATTGACGAACGTTCGTGACCGACCTCACAATTTCGTTGTGTGTCGACAAGTTAAGACATGTGTCGCTCTCCTGCGGGATACCCGCCCGGTCTGCTACGCGGGCACTCGCGCGAGCGCATCCTCCGCGGCAACCCAGGCGAGCATCGCGCACTTCACGCGGGCGATGTACTTCGAGACGCCACCGAGAGCCGCGGCATCGCCGAGCAACTCTTCGTCGGGCTCGATCGTTCCGCGCGACCGCATCGCGGTGCGGAACAGGTCGATGCGCTCATGGAGCACGGGAATCGTCATCCCATCGGCGACAAGCTCGGAGAAGAGCGAGGCGGAGGCTTGCGAGATCGCACAGCCATGGCCTTCCCAGGTGACCTTGCTCACGAGATCGGTTCCCGGAGCCACGTGCAGTTGCAGGGTGACCTCGTCGCCGCAGGTCGGGTTGACCTGGTGGGACTCGGCTGCCGCGTCATCCGCCAGCCCGAAACCCTGGGGGTGCTTGGAGTGGTCGAGGATGAGCTCCTGGTAGAGGCTCTGCAGTTCGGACGAGCTCATGCGGTGACTCCTGTGCTGGTGACTCCAAAGAATGCTGATGTGTCGCGCACTCCCGAGAGGAACTGGTCGACCTCGTCCTCGGTCGTGTACAGGTACGCGCTAGCTCGCGTCGACGACGTGATGCCGAGGCGGCGGTGCAGCGGCTGGGCGCAGTGGTGACCGACGCGCACGGCGATGCCGCGGTCGTCGAGGAACTGGCCGACGTCGTGGGAGTGGACGCCGTGGAGATCGAAGCTCGCGAGTCCGACGCGCTCCTCACCGACAGCCGGCCCGAGGATGCGGACGCCGGGGATCGTCGAGAGGCCTTCGACGAGCCGCGCGCCCAGGCGGGCCTCGTGCTCGGCGATGCGGTCCATGCCGATACCGGAGAGGTAGTCGACGGCCGCGGCCAGCGCGATCGCCTGCGAGACCTGCTTGGTACCGGCCTCGAAGCGCTGCGGCGCAGGAAGGAACTCCGCCTTCTCCATCGTCACGGTCGTGATCATCGAGCCGCCCGTAAGGAACGGCGGCAGGGCGTTGAGCAGTTCGTTGCGGCCGTAGAGCACGCCGATGCCCGTGGGTCCGAGCATCTTGTGACCGGAGAACGCGGCGAAGTCGACGTCGAGCGCCTTGACGTCGAGCGCGAGGTGCGGTGCGGACTGGCACGCGTCGAGCACAACGAGCGCACCGACAGCCCGGGCCCGCGCGACGAGCAGGTCGACAGGATTGATGACACCGAGCACGTTCGAAACGTGGGTGAAGGCGAGCACACGGGTACGCGGAGTGATGATCGAGTCGAGGTCGTCGAGACGCAGGAGTCCCGCGTCATCGACGGGGACGAAGCGCAGCAAGGCTCCGGTGCGCGCGGCGAGCTGCTGCCACGGGATGAGATTGGCGTGGTGCTCCATCTCGGTGACGACGATCTCGTCGCCTGCTTTTAGCCCGAGTGCGCTGCCGTCGATCGACGCATTGAGCATCGCGTACGCCACAAGGTTGATCGCTTCTGTCGCGTTGGCCGTCCAGACGATCTCGTCGTCGGCAGCATTGACGAAGCGGGCGACAGAGGCGCGGGCGTTCTCGAACGTCTCGGTCGCGAGGGCTGCGAGCGTGTGCGCTCCGCGATGGACCGCAGAGTTCTCGTGGAAGTAGTAGTCGCGTTCCGCATCGAGCACCGCGAGCGGCTTCTGCGACGTCGCCCCGGAGTCGAGATAGACGAGCGGATTGCCGTTGACCGTCTCCGACAGCATCGGGAAATCGGAGCGGATGCGCCCGATCTCGGTGTCGGTCAAAGGGGTCACGCTCGGTGCGATTGTCACCCGTCGAGTCTACGGCCGGGCTTTCCCGGGCGCTGGCCTGTTACGAATCCGCGCTTACGAATCCGCGCCTACGAATCCAGGCGCGAGTGCTCGCCGATGTGGTGCCAGGTGCGGTTGTGATAGACGAGAGGGGCTGCGGATGACGCTTCGTCGCTGATCGACGACTGCAGCGCGTGAACGGCCACAACGGTCGAGCCGCCCGCCTCCATCCGGTTGATGACCCGCCCCCGGATCCACACCTGAGCACCCGGAAGATACGGCTCTCCGGTGACGAGACGACCCCAGGACTCGGGATCCGCGAACCGGTCGACACCGCTCGTGGCGAAGAGCTTCGCGACGCCGAGCTGGTCGGCACCGAGCAGGTGCACGACTACCGTGTCGGCCCGGTTG
>Ga0247814_10001492_pt1 | contig 13719 bp, 16 predicted proteins | sample UWRJL179409R1_FD_179947 | JGI IMG/M metagenome (GOLD analysis project Ga0247814, IMG submission 179947) | Plant litter microbial communities from Arlington Agricultural Research Station in Wisconsin, United States - UWRJ-L179-409R-1 | ecosystem: Environmental > Terrestrial > Plant litter >...
TTTAATATAAGGTTCGCAACAATCTTTAAATAACTTTTGAGAATTACAATAACAAAAATCCATATTCTTAAGCTTGCCCGTTAAGACCTATAATTTTCTGATGCAATTGATTCAATAAAACTTGATACTTACTAATTTCAATTAAATCTTCGTCTTCATCAGATGTGTCTAACAAATCATCTAATTGTTCACTTACATCTACTAATTTATTATTTGCCTCTTTAGCATTTTTAGCAGCAATTAAATCAATTATTTCCTGAACTTCGGCTTTTAATAAGGTGTATTTATCGTTTTCCATTTGGTCTATTTATCGGCTTCGTTATTATTCTCGTTAAACTTTTTCACAATCTCTTTGAGTTTTTCTTTTCTAAGCATTTCGGCTAGTTTAGCTTTGGCTTGTGTTTTATGCAACTTATCGTTGTGCTTTTTTATATTCCTTTCATTATTTCTTCCCATACTCTTATTTTTTAAAGACAAAATAAATTTTAAATTGACTTAGCCATATTAGCTACAAAGTTTATCATTTTTAAATAGAAAATTCAAATTTAAACTAGCAAAATGTCCGTTTAATCAAATAATAAAATGTCAATTTACCACTTTTTTAATTTTTATTTCGAAGATACAAATGATAGACTGTTTATAAATTATAGAAAACTACTAAAAATTAATCATTGTCTAAAAATTTTGCATAGATTTGAATTAAATACGTTGCGTTTTAACTAAAAATTTATTGATTTACCTACAAATAATTTAAAAAAATCGTTTTTTAACTACTAAAAATGAAACTAACAAAGTCACTAACAAGTCACAATAATTGGTTTATAATCAAGCCCAAATTGACAGGAATTTTAGTTTTTTTGCTTTTTTGTATTGTATTTTCCTTAATCATTTCGCAACAATACCAAATTGCAAAAAAAGCGAAGTATGATGCTATGCGTGCTAAACTTCAAGCTATTCATAAAAGTATTGACGAATCATTAAAAAACTATTATGTAGATGCACTAACCTTATCATTAAGTATTAACGACAAAGGAATTCCAGAAAATTTTGAAGCTGTTGGAAAACAAATTCTGGCAACTAATCCTAATATTGATGCTGTGCAACTGGTTCCTAACGGAATTATTAAATATACTTATCCTGAAAAAGGAAATCAAGCTGCAAAAGGAATTGATATTTTAAACAGTAAAAAATATTGTTTTGAAGCCTTCAAAGCAATTGAAACCCGGAAAATGTACTTCGCTGGACCTTTCGAATTAAGACAAGGAGGTTTAGGGATTTTAGGCCGTTTAGCCATCTATAAGAATAATAAATTTTGGGGATTTTCGGCAGTAATAATTCGGCTTGAAACTTTACTAAAAAAACCAGAATTCGTAAATCTAGACCATTCCAAATATTTTTTTCAGTTTTCTAAAATAAATCTCAACACTAAAAAAGAAACCTTTATTCTAAATACTAAAGAAAAATTAGATCCGGAAAATGCCGTAACTTCTATTATTCCTGATGGCGACTGGAAACTCTATTTAGTAGACAAAAAACCAAATGAATTAGTATTTCCTTTTGTAATACGATCGCTTCTGGCTTTATTTTTAGCTTCTTTAATTGGTTTCTTAATCACTTCTTTCTTTAAAAAACCAGCCGAATTAGAAATTTTACTTCGCAAACAATCAGATAAACTTTTAAAAAACGAAATTAAATTTAAAAGTATTTTTGATCAGGCAGCCGTAGGAATTACTTATGTAGATTCACATACAGGAAAATTCTCTGAAGTAAACAAACGCTTTTGCGAATTAACCGGCTATAGTTCTGAAGAATCAAAATCGATGGATTTAGAATCCATTACGCATCCTGAAGACATCAAGAAATCATTACTATTTCTAGAAAAACTCTACAAACATGAAATTGAAGAATTCAGCTTAGAAAAAAGATACATCAGTAAATACGGAAAAATAATTTGGGTAAATATTACGGTTTCTCCATTGTGGAAAAAAGGCGAAACGCCGTCAAATCATATCGTAATTATAGAAGATATTTCGAAAAGAAAAAAAGCCGACAAAATTATTATTGATTCTCAAAAAAGAATTGAATCACTTATAAACACCGTGGACGGAATTGTGTGGGAATGCGATGCTAAAACTCTGGAATTTAATTTTATTAGTAAAAAAGTAGAAGATATTTTAGGTTATACTTCCGAAGAATGGATTAATACTCCTGATTTTTGGACCAATCATATTTTACCTAAAGACAAAGAATTTACGCTGAGGTATTGCGAAGAACAAACTGCTCTTAAACAAAATCATGATTTTGAATACCGAATAATTGCTAAAGATGGAACTATCGTCTGGATGAGAGATATTGTAAATGTAATTGTCGAAAATAATGAAGCCAAAAGCCTCAGAGGAATTATGATTGATGTTACTAAAACCAAAGAAATTGAAAAAGAACTCAACAATTCCTTTAATCTGGTAAGCGAGCAAAATAAAAGACTTTTAAACTTTTCTTATATCGTTTCGCATAATTTAAGATCGCATACTAGTAATATTTCTTCTATTGTTGACTTAATTGAAACCTCAGAATCAGAAGAGGAAAAAGAAGAAATGGTACAATTACTAAAATCCGTTTCTGACTCTTTAAATGAAACAATGCTGAATCTTAACGAAATTGTTAACATTCAAACCAATGTAGGCATTGTAACCGAGAACTTGAATTTAAAACAATACCTGGACAATACTTTGAGTATTCTTGGAGACCAAATTGAACTAAAAGGTGTTACTGTAGTTTCGTCAATAGATGATACTATCGAAGTAAACTACAATCCTGCCTATTTGCAAAGTGTATTGTACAATCTAATTTCAAATGCTATTCGTTACAGCCATCACGACAGAAATCCTGTTATTAATATTGATTGTTATATTGAAAACAAAAAAACAGTGGTACAAATATCTGATAACGGAATAGGAATTGACCTGAATAAAAACGGTCATAAAATATTTGGAATGTATAAAAAATTCAGCACACACAAAGATTCTAAAGGCATTGGATTATTTATTACTAAAAACCAAATTGATGCTATGGGCGGCAGTATTACCGTAGAAAGCGAACCCAATTTAGGAACTACTTTTAAAGTATATATATCATGAAAGAAAAAACGATTTGGATTATAGACGACGATCCTATTTATCAAATCATAATGAAAAAAATCATTGTTAAATCGGAGATTTTTTCATCTAATTTTTCTTTTTCAGATGGAAAAGAAGCGATTGATTCGTTAAAAAAAATCATATTGAAAAATGAAAAATTTCCAGATATTATCTTATTAGATATTGAAATGCCTATACTTGACGGCTGGGGATTTATGGAGGAATTTGCACTTTTAAAACCTCAAATTAACGCCGAAATCAAAATATACATTTCCAGTTCTTCGATAGCCATTGAAGACAAAGAAAGAGCTCAAAACAATCCAGGTATTTTAGGATACATGTCAAAACCGGTAACTCTTGATAATCTAATAAAAATAGCTTCTTAAAAAGAAGAACATTTTTTGGCTACTTCCATTTTTATTTCTTCTAAAGAGGTATTGGTGTTGATTAATTCTTCAATAATTAAAGAACGTAAAAGAGCAATATCTTCACAATCAAAATGTTTGGCCCAGGAAGTAAGCTGAATTAAATTTCTAATTTGCTTGATTCTTTTAGTGGTTTCTAAACTATTACGAAGCACCGCTTTTTGATTGTATTCCGGATTATTTTTATGCTGATAATTTACTGTATTCTTATCATAATCCATTTCTAAATAATACAACTTTTCTATAGCATTATCAGGATAAAAGCAATCCCATTTTGCAAAACCTATTTTATATTTAGAAGTTGTTTCAGGTTCCATGGCCACTAAACGCCACTTACTATTGGCTAATCTTCCCCAATGATTCGAAACGCGATACATGCCTTCTAAAGTGTAATAATAACTACTTCCCGCCTTGCTTTCAAACTGGACTTTTAATCCTTCTAAGGCATCTGGAAGGACTTCGTGAAAAACACAAAACGTATTTTTAAAAGAATTGGGATGAGGTTTAAAGTTTTTTTGCATAGGCGCAAATATACTTAGAAACCACAAAACAGCCTAAAGCCAAGAATAATTGATTAACTTTGCAGCAGAATTTTTAAATAAAATACCATGACAAAATCTTCAGAAGGAAAGATGTTACAAAAAGGAGTATTTACAGGAATTATTGAAAAAGATGAAAATAACAACTTTTTTTGTGGAGAATACTTACTAGATTATAAAATGGTTCAGGCTAAACATGCTGTTGGCGATTGGATTACAATAAAATCAGTTATCGAAAACCCAAGTGATATAAGCTACAACAAGTATCCTAAAAAGTCTAAAAACTTTGATAAGGCAAACAACAAACCTGAACAATAAGCCTTGATAATCTGAGTTTTAGAACTAAAAAAATCTTTTTTTCTTTTTTTTTATTGATAAAGTAAAAACTTAAAAAAAAGTGTACCTTTGCAAAAAAATTGTCGAATTCTAAAACAGAACAACATCTGTTTCACATTAAAAGACAAGTAGTTACCTTAATTTATGAAAAAAATAGTTGAATACCGCAAGCTTTTAAATGTAGATAAAACTGCACAGCTAAAAGATTTAAAAACCATTTACCGTAATGCGATGAAAGAAGCGCACCCTGATAAATTTCAAGGAGACGAAGCTGGTTTAAAACAAGCTGAAGAAAACAGTAAAAAAATCATTGAAGCTTACCACTTTTTAGTAAGTATCAATCCTGAAACTATTAAAGCTAATTTACCTGAATATAACGAAACTATTGCTACTGCAACAGTTACTGATTATAAATTTGTTGAAGGTAGATTGATTATCAATTTTTCTAACGGTAGTGTTTACGAATACATTAGTGTTCCTAAAGCAACTTACGTAAAAATGGTAAATGCTGATTCTCCTGCAAGATTTGCTAAAAGACATATCTTTAATGCATTTCCATACAGAAAAGTTACAAACCAAGATTAATTAGATTAATCTAACACTATAAAAAAAGCCAGTAAAATTATTTTACTGGCTTTTTTAGTTTTGTATAAATTACGATTTATTCTAAGATAAAATTCACACTTACATTAGCTGTAATAGTAATCTCCCCTACTGCCAAAGTTTCTTTTGGAGCTGCAGCATCACTTTCCATAGCCATAGTTTTGAATCTTGCATAAACAGGTTGCGGAACATAACTTTGTGTGTTATCTGATATTGTCATGGCTTTACCCACTTTTTGTCCTAACACAGAAACATAATCTTCTGCTTTGTGTTTTGCATCTTTCATCGCTAGTTTTCTGGCATCCGATTCGTATTGCGCTAATTTAGACGATTGGAAAACAACATTGTCAATTCGGTTGATTCCCTGGTTTACCAAACCTTCCATTAATTCGTCGTACTTGTTTAAATCTCTAACAACAATTTCTATTGTTTGTGTAGCATTGTAAGTAGTTTTCTTTTTTTCATAATCGTAAATTGGATTTAAAGCAACTCTTTGTGTTCTGTAATCGGCTGGAGCCAAATTCATTTTTTTAATCAACTTTAAAACGGCTTCTATTTGCTCGTCATTTTTTTGTTTTACTTCTTTGGCATTGTTTCCTTTTGTTTCAACGGTTGCCGAAATGGTAGCTTCATCAGGGATTACTTTTATTTTCCCTTCTCCTGAAACAACAATTTGTGGAACTTGTTTAATTTCTTGTCCATAAGACAAAGTCATAAACATTACTGACATAAATACTATTACTCTTTTCATTTTTATAATTTTTAAATTTCTAGACAATATTCAAAAGTTGTGCCATTAAATCTTCTTCAACTTTATTAAAATAAAAAGAAGAACTATAGGAATCGTTAACAAACTGACCATCAACGGATGTAGAAAAAACAAATCAGGATAAACTAATAACGTAATTAAATAGCCGCCTATTGCTCCGCCAAAATGTGCAGTATGTCCTATATTATCATTTTTAGCTTTCATTCCGTAAATGGAATACAACAGATATAAAATTCCAAATACATAAGCTGGCATTGGAATAATAAAAAAGATACCTAACATCATATCTGGCTGCAACAATATTGCCGAATACAAAATTCCGGTTACAGCTCCCGAAGCACCAACTGCTCGATAATTATAATCGTTTTTATGTAAAATCAGCGTTAGTAAACTACCAAAAAGCAAACTACCAAAATAGATTGCCAGAAACAATACGTTTCCTAAATAAGCACTAACTACAGGAGCAAAAAAATAAAGTGTAATCATATTAAAGAGCAAATGCCCCATATCAGCATGAAGAAATCCTGAAGTTAACATTCGTATTTGTTCTCCAGAACGAATGCTTCCAATATGAAATTCGTATTTTCTAAAAAAAGAATAATCATTAAATCCTTTGTAACTAAAAAGTACATTAGCAAGAATCAGGGCAATCAAAAAGGTATTCATAAGTAATTTTTATTGTGATTGGTAAATATAACAATTCCTCCAGAAGCAATCAGTAAGTAAACGCACTTTATTAGGGTTATTCATTTTTGGCTTATATTTGCATAAAAAATACTGCATGCAATTTTTAGCTTTTATAATCGCTTATCCGTTTCTATGGTTTCTATCGATTTTGCCTTTTCGAATATTTTACTGGATTTCTGATATTGTATATTTTGTCGTTTACTACATCATTCGTTATCGTAAAGAAACTGTAAGAAACAATCTAAAAATTACATTGCCTCATCTTAGCGACAAAGAACGTTTAGTGATCGAGAAAAAATTCTATCATCATTTTTGTGATCTATTTATGGAAATGACAAAAACGATGACTATTTCTCATGAAGAAATGAACAAACGTTTTAAGATTACTAACTTAGAATTAATGAAAGAATACGAAGAAAAAGGCAAAAGTATTATGCTCTTAGCTTCGCATTACGCCAACTGGGAATGGCTGCTGTCTTTAAATTTAAAATTTTCATACCAAGGTGTCGCTGTTTATAAAAAAATTGCCAATCGCTATTTTGATAAACTCATCAAAGACATTCGTTCAAAATACAACACCGACTTAGTTTCTACTGAAAAAACCATTCCGTTGATGTCTAATAATAATCGAAAAGGAATCTTGTCTGTTTATGGACTCGCTAGTGATCAATCGCCAAAAACGGTTCAAATTGCACATTGGGAAAGTTTTATGGGAATAACAACTCCAGTTCACATTGGACCTGAATTATTATCCAAAAAATACAATCTCAATGTAGTTTTTGCTAAAATAAAAAAGGTAAAAAGAGGATATTATGAAGCTACTATAATCCCAATTACTGACGATGCAAAATCACTTCCGAATTACGAAATTATTCATCGCTACATCAAAGAAGTAGAAAAACAAATCTATGAAGCTCCCGAATATTATTTCTGGACACATAAAAGATGGAAACACCATAAAAAAGAATAAAAAAAAGGGTAGTCGAAAATTTTTCAACTACCCTTTCTAAGTTTTATTCAGGAATTAATTATTTTCCTCCATTAGCTCTAAGATCAGCAATACATTGTGTATCAAGTTGCGGAATCGTTCCTCCCAGTACATTTCCAGATTCAGATTCCCAATACATCAAACAACTAGTTACCTTACAATGTCTTTTATGCTCGGGATCTTCATGATCTGAACGTAAAGGTGTTCCAATATTAGTCAATCCTAAAATATGACCAAACTCATGATTGATAACTGTTGTTTCTAAAACTATTCTGCTTGGTTTAAAAGCACTATTACTCAATTTTTGAACTGTATTTTCATAAATTACAAAAGAAGTATTTCTATAAGCAGTTCCTAAAACTACTGAAGTATTCGTATCGGTAGATGATTTTGCATCGGCAAAAAATGCCCAAACTGCAATTTGACTTCCTTCATTATAATGAATTCGATTTTCATCTTCTATGGCAATAATTTGTGCAATAGTATACGTTTCATTACCAGGTGACGGAATAGCTCTTTTCTCGACACGAATCCCTCCTGACTTATTAAGGCGGCTGCTTAAAAAAGAAACCAAATTATTAATTGCTGTTGCCGAAGGCTCGAAACCTTCTACATAAACTACCTCAAGTAGCATACTATTAAACTTCTCTTCTGATAATAAATCATGTGCCGAAGTTCCTAGTGCTCTCTTATTATTCGCTTTTACAACTCCAACAGAATCATTTTCATCACTGTCTTTCGAACAAGAGATTAATACCAAAAAAGTTAAGGTAATTACAGCAATTATTTTCTTCATTTTCTACGTTTTAAAAAAACACTTTTAATGATATAAATTAAAAACAAATTAATTGTAAAAACTAACGGCTAATCAACTAATTTTATTTTAACCAAATTAAAATTATCTCAATTGCAAAAAACACGTATTTTAGCTCCTATCATTTTTAAATTTAAAATCATGAATAAAAACACTAATCTAGGATTATTAATTCTTCGTATTGCTGTAGGTGGTCTAATGCTATTACACGGATTTGCTAAAATTGGTCACACTTCGTTTATTGGAGGTATGCTGGCAGATAAAGGTTTACCATCATTCCTTTCTTATGGAGTTTACATTACTGAAATTGTAGCACCATTGTTAATTCTTGTTGGTTTCAGAACCAGATTATCGGCTGCTGTATATGTTTTTGGAGCCTTGTTCGCATTGTTTTTAGTACACACTCCACAGTTATTTTTAATCAACGAAAATGGAGGTTGGGAATTAGAATTATTAGGATTGTATATTGCTGGTGGATTGACCTTATTCTTTACCGGTGGTGGAAAAATAGCAATCTCTTCGAGAAATCAATGGGATTAAACTAAAAAAACAAAACCCTTTCAAATTTTATTTTGAAAGGGTTTTGTTTTTATTTAAAGGCGGTGAATATTAAATCCCCGCAATTACTTTAATTTCATCAATAATTCGCAATGCTAAAACATCTGCTTTTTCTTGTGTAGCTGCTTCTGTGTAAATACGAATAATTGGTTCTGTATTTGATTTTCTCAAATGTACCCACTCCTCAGTAAAGTCAATTTTAACTCCGTCAATCGTAGTAATATCTTCGTTTTTGTATTTTTCAGTCATGGCAACCAAAATAGCATCTACATCAATTTGCGGAGTCAATTCTATTTTATTTTTGCTCATATAATATTCCGGATACGAAGCACGCAAAGCCGAAACACTCATTTTCTTATTAGCCAAATGCGTTAAAAAAAGCGCTACTCCTACCAGACTGTCTCTTCCGTAATGCAACTCAGGATAAATAATTCCACCATTTCCTTCTCCACCAATGATGGCATTGTTCTTTTTCATCAATTCTACCACATTCACCTCTCCTACTGCACTGGCTTCGTAACTTCCATTATGTACATTTGTCACATCGCGCAAAGCACGAGAAGAAGACATATTAGAAACGGTATTTCCTTGTGTTTTACTCAAAACATAATCAGCACAAGCTACTAAAGTATATTCTTCGCCAAACATTTCTCCGTTTTCACAAATGAAAGCCAAACGATCTACATCGGGATCAACCACAACTCCAAAATCGGCTTTTTCTTTAACAACCAATTCTGAAATATCCGTTAAATGTTCTTTCAATGGTTCTGGATTGTGAGGAAAATGTCCGTTAGGCTCGCAGTATAATTTTACTACTTCTACCCCCATTAATTCTAATAATTTAGGAATGATAATTCCTCCAGAAGAATTCACGGCATCCACAACCACTTTAAATTTAGCCGCTTTTACCGCTTCAATATCTACTAAAGGTAAATTCAAAACTTCGTCAATATGAATGTCCATGTAAGCATCATTTTGAATCACTTCGCCTAAACTATCCACATCCGAAAAATCAAAAGCTTCAGCCTCGGCAATTTGAAGAATTTTTTCTCCTTCAATACCGTTCAGAAATTCACCTTTTTCATTCAATAATTTCAACGCATTCCATTGTTTTGGATTGTGTGAGGCTGTCAAAATAATTCCGCCATCAGCTTTTTCTAAAGGAACAGCAACTTCCACTGTAGGCGTAGTCGAAAGACCTAAATCAATCACATCAATTCCTAAACCTACTAGCGTATTGACAACCAAATTATGAATCATTGGTCCTGAAATTCTGGCGTCACGCCCTACTACAACAGTAAATTTAGAATCTGAATTCTGCTTTGTCGAATTTTGTTTTAACCAGGTTCCGTAAGCCGAAGCAAATTTTACAGCATCCACCGGAGTAAGATTATCTCCTACTTTTCCGCCAATAGTTCCACGAATTCCTGATATTGATTTTATTAATGTCATTCTTTTTTATTTAAATTTATAGGTGATTTAATATAATTTAGTCACAAATATAATGATTGAGGCTTATAAAATTCATTTAGAATTCATATTTTAGACGAATGAACTTTCTAGCACACATCTATCTTTCTGGAGACAATGATTTTATAAAAATTGGCAATTTTATGGCCGATGGCATTCGTGGAAAACAATTTGAAAATTTCCCGTCAGCTATTCAAAAAGGAATCATTTTACATCGAGCCATCGATACTTACACCGATGCACATCCCGTTTTTAGAGAAAGCACAAAACGTTTACACGAACGTTACCATCATTATGCAGGCGTGATTATCGATATTTTTTACGATCATTTCTTAGCAAAAAACTGGAAGAACTATTCCAATGAAAATCTAGAAGACTTTATTGATCGTTTTTACCAATCCTTGCATACAAATCATGATTTAGTTAGCGAAAAAACAAAAAACATGCTTCCGTACATGGAAAAACAAAATTGGTTGTTGAGTTATCGGACTGTTGAAGGAATAAGCGAAATCCTAACCCAAATGGATCGTCGTACAAAAAACGAATCCAAAATGCGATTTGCTTCTGAAGAACTAAAAACGTTCTACACTGAATTTGAAGAAGAATTCACTTTATTTTTTGAAGATTTAAGATTGCATACACAAGAAAAATTAAAAACATTATAAATTCTCTAATCTAATTCGAAAATGAGTTTTATCAGTGCATTAGAAACTGCTTTTCAAGAAAACAGCAATGCTGAAAATGCTTTTGCTATGTCAAAATACATGAAAAACAAATTTCCTTTTTACGGCATAAAAACAACTGAAAGAAGATTGCTTTTTAAAACGATTTGGAAACAAAATCAACAAGAAGTTGCAGAAAACACAAGAGCAATTGCTTTAGAACTTTATAAAAAAGGACAAAGAGAATTACATTATTGCGCTATCGAAATTCTAATAAAGGAGCTCAAAGGAAAATATAAGAAGGACGATATCAAACTTATTGAAAAACTCATTATTACAAATTCCTGGTGGGACAGCGTAGATACCATTTCGAAATATATTTTAGGTGAATATTTATTAGAACATCCATTGGAAATAGAAAATACCATAGAGAATTTTTCAAATTCGGATAATCTTTGGCTCAACCGAAGTGCCATTTTGTTTCAATTAGGCTATAAAAAACAAACCGATTTTGAATTACTAAAAGCACTTTGTATTCAACATCAATCGTCTACAGCTTTTTTTATTCAAAAGGCAATTGGATGGGCTTTACGCGAATATGCAAAAACAAATTCTGAGGCTGTGAAAAATTTTGTTTTAGTTAATAACTTAAAGCCTTTAAGCCGAAAAGAAGCCCTTAAAAATTTATCTTTTGCTTAAAATAGTAGTAATTTTGACCCTTTAAAATAGCAAAATGTTCAAAAAATATATTTCTAAGTTAGACACGATTATAGTATGGGCACAATCCATTTTGACTGGGAAACAATTTATTTTTCTATCCAGTGTTTTAGTTGGTATAAGTGCTGCATTTGCTGTAATTGTTTTAAAATCATTCGCCCACTGGGTTTTTCAATTTGCTACTTACATCAATGGTATTCTAAAACTGAGCTTCATCAATAGTATTCTACCTATTGCAGGACTTTTATTAACCGTTTTTGTTATTAAAAAAGTATTAGGAGGCACTATTGAAAAAGGAACTTCTCAAATTTTGTATGCTGTTGCTAAAAAAGCCAGTATCATTCCCGAAAAACAAATGTATGCTCATATTATCACCAGTTCCTTAACGGTAGGTTTAGGAGGTTCTGCGGGTTTAGAAAGTCCTATTGTGGTTACAGGAGCGGCTTTTGGTTCTAATTATGCTCAAAAATACAAACTAAGTTATAAAGACCGAACGTTGCTAATAGGTTGTGGCGTTTCTGCCGGAATTGGAGCTGCATTTAACGCTCCTATTGCCGGAGTTTTATTTGCCATTGAATTTTTATTGGTCGATGTGAGTATCTCTGCTTTTACTCCCATTATGATTTCGGCAGCTACAGGTGCTATTGTATCAGCAATTACCTTAGACGAAACTGTTTTATTAAATTTCAAACAGCAGGAAGTTTTTAATTATCATAATCTTCCATTTTATGTTTTGCTTGGGGTTTTAACAGGTTTTATTTCTATTTATTACACTCGAAATTTCCAAAGAACAGAACACTTTTTTCACAGACTCAAACTAAGTCCATACAAAAAAGCACTTTTTGGTGCTTCTTTGCTAGCGGTATTGATTTTTATTTTTCCAAAACTTTTTGGTGAAGGATATGAAAGTATCAAAATATTAGCCGAAAGTCACCCGGAAGAAATTATGGAAAATACACTTTTTGAAGGCTTTAAAAACAACCGTTGGGTACTACTCCTTTTTGTAGCAGCTACTATGATGCTTAAAGTTTTTGCTACCTCAATTACTTTAGGTTCTGGAGGTAACGGAGGAAATTTTGCTCCTTCTCTTTTTGTGGGTTCTTATGTCGGTTTTGTCTTTTCAAAACTGATTAATTTTACAGGATTATCCCATTTACCAGTGAGTAATTTTACGATGGTAGGGATGGCGGGAATCCTAAGCGGATTATTTCATGCACCTTTAACTGCTATTTTCCTTATTGCGGAAATTACAGGTGGTTACAGCCTGATGGTTCCTTTAATGATTGTAGCTTCCATTAGTTTTGCTATTTCAAAACAATTTGAAAAACATTCTATGGATGTAAAAAATCTAGCACAAAAAGGACATGTTTTCACCAATAATAAGGATACAAATGTACTTTCGACCTTAAACATACATTCGATTATTCAAACAGATTATTTCACGCTTACACCTGATGAAAACTTAGAACATTTAGTTGATTTAATTTCGCATTCTAATCAGGTTATTTTTGCCGTGGTTGATAAAGAAAACCACATGCTCGGTGTGGTTTATTTTAATAACATTAGAGAAATTATTTTTAATAATTACAGAGTAAAATACACCTTGGTTAAAGAAATCATGACTACTCCTGCCGAAGTAATTTATCCATTTAACACCATGGAAATCGTAATGGATAAATTTGAGCGCTCAAAAATAGCTTTTCTTCCTGTTATAAAAGATGAAAAATATTATGGATTCATTTCTAAATCTGTTGCATTAGAAGCATATCGTGCCAAATTGAAATCGATGACTATTGAATAAAAATTTCGCTGAGACTCGCTGAAATGACGCAGAGATACATAAAATTTTTCTTGAAGACCCAACAAATATTTTGAATTAACATAGCAAATTACTGCAAATAGCTCTTTTATCGCAAATTCTCTGAGATACTCTGTGTTAACTTTGCGAATCTCTGCGAAACAAATAGTAACTTTGCTTTTTTACTAAAATTATGTTAGAAAAAGACAATACTAT
>Ga0247814_10001494_pt1 | contig 13698 bp, 13 predicted proteins | sample UWRJL179409R1_FD_179947 | JGI IMG/M metagenome (GOLD analysis project Ga0247814, IMG submission 179947) | Plant litter microbial communities from Arlington Agricultural Research Station in Wisconsin, United States - UWRJ-L179-409R-1 | ecosystem: Environmental > Terrestrial > Plant litter >...
ATGCTGCAGGTTTTCACAATGTGGGAATTATGAGTTATTCGGCTAAATATGCTTCTGCATTTTACGGACCTTTTCGTGATGCTTTAGACAGCGCACCAAGAGAAGCTGATGTCGTTGTTCCAAAAGACAAAAAAACCTACCAAATGGACTATGCAAATCGCATTGAAGCCATCAAAGAAGCTTTGTGGGACGTAGAAGAAGGAGCCGATATGGTAATGGTTAAACCTGGAATTGCGTATTTAGACATCGTTAGAGAGGTTAAAAATGCCGTGAATGTCCCAGTAACCGTTTATCACGTTTCAGGCGAATACGCAATGATTAAAGCTGCTGCGGAAAGAGGTTGGTTAGACAATGACAAAATCATGATGGAGCAATTAATGTGTATTAAACGCGCAGGAGCGAGTTTGATTTCGACTTATTTTGCCAAAGAAGCTGCCATTATTTTAAATCAAAAATAAACCCAATATGAAAAAATTAGCAATAATAGCGCTGGCTATTCTTTCTTTTTCTTGTAAAAAAGAAAGTCAGGAATCTTTTGGAAATGAAACTCCAGCGGTTACTGAAGAAAAAGAATTAACGCCTGAAGAACTAGGAAAAGTTATTTTTGAAGGAAAAGGAAATTGTATTTCTTGCCATCAAATTGAAAGTAAAACAATTGGTCCAAGTACACAGGAAATTGCCAAAATTTACAAAGAAAAGAATGCTAATATGGTGGCTTTCTTAAAAGGGGAAAGCGACGCTATTGTTGATCCTTCCCAATTTGTCTTAATGCAAGCCAACATTACCTTAACAAAAACATTTTCGGATAAAGAATTACAAGGCTTAGAAGCTTATATCAATTCATCTTTGAAGTAAGCATAAATTAAAAAAGCAAAACCCATTCATAAAATTGAATGGGTTTTGCTTTTAACAATCTGCAGACTTAGCGAAAACTTTCTGCTCTTTGCGGTTAAATCACTTAATCCCTCCAAAAGCTCCAAAACAAGCATTTTTATGTAAAATTTCGGTACTTGAAAAACCTACTTTTTTCATTAAATCCAATTGATAGCTCATCGATCTCGGCGTATCTTCTTTTTCGATATAATCAAAAACTTTTTGTTGGTATGCTGAACCTCCATGTTGCTTCAAATAATTAGCATACATTTTCCAGGTCAATTGATTTACTGCTTCGTGATCTTGAACTACCAAATCGGAAATCAAAAAACAACCACCAGGCGTTAAGCTATCATATAATTTTTGGAATACCAATTCCCAGTCTGAATCTTCTCTTAAATGATGCAAAACTGCTGCTGCCAAGATAATGTCATAATGATTTTTAGGCAATTCGATATCACGAATATCACCTTGAATGATTTCTACTTTTGCTGTTGTCGCTTGCGAAACACGTTCAAAAGCTTTGTCCAACATATTCTGACTCAAATCGACCAACGTACAATCTAAATCAGGCACTTTAGCCAACATTTTTAGCGTATAATTTCCCGCTCCACAACCCAAATCTAAAATGGTTTTTGCTTCAGGTTTTATAGCTCTTGCTGCACAGGTAACCAATTCTAATGCAATTTTAGCATCCATTGTAGCGACCTGTCCGGTTTCTAAATTCGAGAAACGTTCTACCTCATTGTCAAAACGTTCTCTGATTTCTGTTACTGTTGATTTTTTCATAACTCTTGTTTTTTTTACAAACCTATCATTTTTATATATGCGATAAAAATGCTTATTTTGTCAATTATTAATACCTAAAAAGTATTTATGGAATTACGTCACATAAAATATTTCCTAAAATTAGCCGAAGAACTCAGCTTTGTTCGCGCAGCCGATAAGCTCTTTATTTCTCAGCCACCATTGAGCCGACAGATTAAAGAATTAGAAATCGAACTCGGAGCTACACTTTTTGAGCGAAATAACAAACGTGTAATTCTTACTGATGCTGGGAAATTTTATCAAAAAGAGGTTCAGGAATTGCTTAAAAATTTAGAGCGCATCAACATTCAAACGAAAAAAATAAGCGAAAATCAAAGTGGCGAATTTCGGATTGGCTATGTCAGTTCCACTTTTTCGGGAGATATTTCTAAACTGATTCAATTTTTATCAGCTCAATATCCTTACGTTAATTTTCGATTATATGAAGTCCCAACAGTCAAGCAAATTGCTGCTTTAGAAGAAGGAAAAATTGATTTTGGAATCATTCGATCGCCATTGCATTCGCCCAAAATTGACTCCAGATTATGGTATAAAGACAGCTTTTCATTGGTTTTCAATCGAAATAATTACAATATTTCTTCCGAAGCCGATTTAGAAACCTTAAAAACCGCCACCTTTGTATTTTTTAATAAACAATATGCACCTTATTTTTACGATGCTTTGTTGGGAATTTGTACGCAATATGGTTTTAATCCTAAGGTAGTTCATGAATCTAATAACATTTCGTCCATTATTCAATTGGTCAAAAACGGTTTGGGAATTTCAATTGTGCCCACCGCTATTATGAAAAGTCATAATTATCCCGAATTAGGATTTGTAGAGCTCAATAAAACAGCTCTTTTTACTGATATTTTATTGGCTACACCAAAAGGAAATCCATCGGAGATTTCACAAGCAGCAATCGAATTTTTAACGGAACAAAATCTAAAAAATGACCACTAACGAAAAAGAAACTGCTTATATCCAAACGCCTTTAGGTATTGCAGAAATTATAGGCGATAAAAACGGAATTTCGGTCATTTCCATAGCTGATGATGGAAAAATTTCAGAAATAATTCCAACCGCTCTACAAGAAGCTGTAACACAACTTCAGGAATATTTTGAAGAAAAAAGAACCCATTTTAATTTTAAAATAAATCCCAAGGGAACTGAATTTCAGCAGAAAGTTTGGCAGACTTTGCTCGAAATTCCGTTTGGAAAAACCTGCAGTTATATGGACTTGTCTAAAAAATTGGGCGATGTAAAAGCCATTCGCGCTGTAGCTTCCGCCAATGGAAAAAACCCGCTTTGGATTGTAGTTCCCTGTCATCGTGTAATTGGAACTGATGGTTCACTTACAGGTTATGCTGGTGGTTTGTGGCGAAAAAAATGGTTGTTAGAACACGAAAATCCTACAAATCAGCAAAGTTTGTTTTAGTATTTGATTATATTTAAACATTCAAGCGCATTTTCAAATTTCCAAATGGCATTATGATAGAAAAAATAAACCTCAACAATATACTTTTTCTGGATATTGAAACCGTACCAGAAACAGAAGATTTCAACTCTTTGGATCCAGAGATGCAATCTTTGTACGAGCAAAAAACGCAATACCAACGCAGAGATGATTTTTCAGCAGAAGAATTTTATGATCGTGCCGGAATTTGGGCCGAATTTGGAAAAATTGTCTGTATTTCTGTTGGTTTTTTTGCCAATAAAAGTGACATTCGAAACTTTCGGGTGACATCCTTTTTTGGAGAAGAAAAGAAAATTCTGCATGATTTTAGTAATTTACTCAACAATCATTTCAATCAGCCGCAACATGTTTTATGCGGACATAATGCCAAAGAATTTGACATTCCGTTTATCGCCCGACGCATGATTATCAACCAAATTACAATTCCGAATAAACTGAATTTATTTGGAAAAAAGCCTTGGGAAATTCCGCATCTTGATACTTTAGAATTGTGGAAATTTGGTGATTACAAACATTTCACTTCTTTAAAATTAATGTGTAAAGTCCTCGGAATTCCTTCTCCCAAAGGCGATATCGACGGCAGCGAGGTAGGCCATGTTTTTTATGTGGATAAAGACATTGACAGAATTGTAACCTATTGCGAGAAAGACACTATCGCAGTTGCACAGATTTTTCTTCGATTGCGAAGAGAGGATTTATTGATTAAGGAAGAAATTATTCATGTTTAAATTGCAATAGCAATTACAAAATTCAAACTCAATATTAATAAACAACTATTTTTGTTTTTGTCTTTCTCATTGAAATTGATTTTTGCCATTGCAATTGTCATTTCAATTGATTTATTACATTTACAAAAATTATAAATTATGGTATTAAGTAGATTTTGGTTGGTAATTTTCATTTCGTCAATTGCATTTGTGATTTTCAGTTTGTTTTCTGGCAGCAATTATACAATTGACCATGTTCTAAATGGAAAAAAAGACGATCCTATTTTAATTTCTGAAAAATATATTGATGAAATTCCTGCGTTTATAAAAGATAGCATCCAGAAATCCAAAGACCAGACTTTCATTGTCAATAGAGATACGCTAAATGCCGATACTACTTATGTTTATAAAAACAAAACCGTTAAAATTTTTAGCGGGATTCAAAAATCAGATGGTTTATTGCCAACTTGTAAAAGTACTTTAATCGATTTGATTTTGCCATTAATGGCTTATTTGGCTTTTTTCTGTGGCTTAATGGAACTTTTAATCATTTCCGGAGTGTCCGAAAAACTAGCCAAAGTATTGAGTCCGGTGTTTGTAAAAGTGTTTCCAAGTATTCCTAAAAATCACCCATCGATTTCGTATATGACCTTAAATTTTGCTGCCAATTTCTTGGGATTGGATTCGGCTGCAACTCCATTTGGATTAAAAGCTATGGAAAGTTTACAGGAAATCAATCCTGAAAAAGACAAGGCCAGTGACGCCCAAATTATGTTTATGTGTCTTCATGCTTCGGGTTTAACTTTAATCGCAACTTCTATCATTGGTTATCGCGCTGCCGCAGGTGCCAGCAACCCTGCTGATGTGATGTTGCCTTGTATCATTACTTCATTCATTGGTACCATTGCTGCTTTTTTAATTGTTGGTATAAAACAAAAAATCAATTTTAAAAGTGCTTCTTTAGTTGTTGGACTTATTACATTAATTGCTGCTATTATTGGTTTATTAATGTATGTCAATCATTTGGATTTAATTGGTAAAAACTATTTCACTTCTAATCTTTCCGCTTTAATATTGATAGGCATTATTCTTGCTACTTTGATATTTGCTTTTCTAAAAGAGAAAAAGTTTACCGAAGTAGATACAACTGTTTATGAAGCTTTTGTAGTTGGAGCCAATAATGGTGTTAAAACCGGAGTTACCATTTTTCCTTATGTTTTAGGAATGCTGGTTGCGATTTCTTTATTCAGAAATAGTGGTTTATTTGAAATTATTAGTGAGTGGATTGCTTTTATTTTTTCAAATATGGGAGTAACCAAAGAAATTACCGATGCTTTGCCGGTTGCATTGTTGAGACCGTTTAGTTCAGCGGGTTCAAGAGGATTTTTGATTGATTCGATGAATACTTTTGGTGCCGATTCTATGACCGGAAGGCTAAGCAGTATTTTTCAATGTAGTGCCGAAAGTACTTTTTATGTAATTGCGGTTTACTTTGGATCGGTTAACATAAAAAATACTCGTTATGCTTTAGGAACCATGCTTTTAGTAGATGTGATTTGTGTGATTACCGCTATTTTCGTGGCGAGCTGGTTTTTTTAACTTATTGCCATTATAATACTCTAGGATTTCTAATCTATTTTTCATTCTTTTGAGTTTTACAATAATTACTATTTATAAACACTTTAAAAAATTAAAAAATGTCAAAATACACAAAATACATAGCAATAGGATTAGTAATTCTATTTTTAGTTACTAGCTTATTATCATAAATTATCAACTATGAAATATTCCTTTTTAGTTCTTTTAAGCGTTCTTTTTATATCTTGTAGTAATAATGACTCTGAACAAGAACCGATAGTACCAATAGATTATAGTACTCAAAATGAAACTGAAATAAAAGCGTACATTGAAGAAAACAATCTGGAAGCCAAAAGAACAGATACTGGTTTGTATTATGTAATTAACGAAGAAGGAACAGGCAAGCAACCTACCATAAATTCTAATGTAACGGTAGCTTACAAAGGTATTTTAACTAACAAAAAAGTTTTTGATCAAAGTTTAGAAACAGGTGCTTCATTCAATCTAAAAGATTTAATAAAAGGATGGCAACAAGGAATTCCGTACTTTAAAGAAGATGGAAGCGGTACCCTATTGATACCAGCTCATTTAGGTTATGGTAGCTATAAAAATAATTCTATTCCAGCAGGTTCAGTTTTGATTTTTAATATTAAATTAATTTCAGTTAATTAAATTTATCAGCTTAAAATATAGTAAATACATCGCAATAGCATTAGTGATTTTATTTTTAGTTACTAGTTTGTTAGTCTAAAAAATCATCAATTTTCTTTATTAAAAAACACTTTTTTTGAGTTATTATTCACCAAATCAGAGACTTTTTGATTGTTGATTTTTAACAAAAAAAGTGTTTTTTAGTACTAATCCCATTCAGCAAAGACTGCTGCTGCGGCAAATATTTTTTATATTTGTCAAAAAAATAAAATACCAATGGACTTTATATATCAGGATCCTTATCCAATTTTAAAAGACGATACCCAATACCGAAAAATTACTTCTGACTACGTAAAAGTAGAAAAACTAGGTGATAGAGAAATCTTAACCGTTGACCCAAAAGGACTAGAATTGCTTTCGCAGGAAGCAATGAAAGACGTTTCTTTTATGTTGCGAACTTCACATTTAGAAAAACTAAAAGCTATTCTTGATGATCCGGAAGCAACAGACAACGACCGTTTTGTAGCTTATAATTTGTTGCAAAATGCAGCAGTAGCAATTGACGGTGAGTTGCCTTCTTGTCAGGATACCGGAACAGCGATTGTAATGGCTAAAAAAGGTGAAAATGTATACACTGGTGTGGATGATGCCGAATGGCTTTCTAAAGGGATTTTTAACACCTATCAGGAAAGAAATCTTCGTTATTCGCAAATTGTGCCTATCAGCATGTTTGAAGAAAAGAATTCAGGTTCTAATCTTCCAGCACAAATTGATATTTATGCCAAAAAAGGAGCTTCTTATGAGTTCTTGTTTTTAGCAAAAGGTGGAGGTTCTGCAAACAAAACCTATTTGTACCAACAAACAAAATCCTTGTTGAATGAGAAATCTATGGATGCTTTCATTCGTGCAAAAATCATGGATTTAGGAACTTCGGCTTGTCCGCCATATCACTTGGCTTTAGTGATTGGAGGAACTTCTGCCGAAGCAAATTTAGCAACAGTAAAAAAAGCATCTGCAGGTTATTTTGACAATTTACCAACTACCGGAAACATGGCAGGTCAGGCTTTCCGTGATATTGAATGGGAAAAAAGAGTGCAACGCATTTGTCAGGAGAGTGCTATTGGAGCGCAATTTGGAGGAAAATATTTCACTCATGATGTGCGTGTCATTCGTTTGCCTCGTCACGCTGCTTCTTGCCCTGTTGGATTAGGAGTTTCTTGTTCTGCCGATAGAAATATCAAAGGTAAAATTACCAAAGACGGTATTTTTGTAGAGCAATTAGAAGTAAATCCAAAACGTTTACTGCCTGAAACGCCACCACATTTAGAGGAAGCTGTTGAAGTTGATTTGAACCAACCGATGGCTGATATTCTTAAAAAATTATCACAATATCCAATTAAAACACGTTTAAAACTAAACGGAACATTGATTGTAGCCCGTGATATTGCGCACGCAAAAATCAAAGAATTATTAGATGCTGGTAAACCAATGCCGGAATATTTTAAAAATCACCCTGTATATTATGCAGGACCAGCTAAAACACCAGAGGGAATGCCTTCGGGAAGTTTTGGACCAACAACTGCTGGTAGAATGGACGTATATGTTGAAGAATTCCAGAAAAATGGCGGAAGTATGGTAATGCTTGCCAAAGGAAACAGAACGAAAGATGTTATGAATGCGTGTAAAACTTACGGTGGATTCTATTTAGGTTCTGTAGGTGGACCAGCGGCAATCCTGGCTCAGGATAACATTTTGAAAGTAGAAGTAGTTGATTTTGAAGAATTAGGAATGGAAGCTGTTCGTAAAATCACTGTGAAAGATTTTCCTGCTTTTATTATCACTGATGATAAAGGAAACGATTTCTTTGAGAATTTATAATTTGAGATACTAAGTTGCTAAGGCGCTAAGTTCACAAATACTTTTAACCGCAAATTTGCAGATGATATGAAATCTGTGAATTTGCGGTTTTATATTTTATTGAATTAACATCTCTGGAATATCGCCTTCAATAATCAAATTAGCTTCGGTGGAAGCAATGATGTCCTCAACTGAAACGCCTGGCGCGCGTTCTAAGAGCTTAAAACCTTTTGAAGTTACTTCGAGAACAGCAAGCTCGGTTACCACTTTTTTAACGCAGCCTACGCCTGTTAACGGCAAAGTACATTTTTTTAGAATTTTAGATTCTCCTGCTTTATTAACATGCATCATAGCAACAATAATATTTTCGGCTGAGGCTACTAAATCCATAGCGCCGCCCATTCCTTTGACCATTTTACCAGGAATTTTCCAATTGGCAATATCGCCGTTTTCAGAAACTTCCATCGCACCGAGAATAGTCAAATCAACATGTTGTCCACGTATCATTCCAAAACTAGTTGCTGAATCAAAAAAGCTGGCTCCAGGCAATGCAGTTATGGTTTGTTTTCCCGCATTAATTAAATCAGCATCTTCTTCTCCTTCAAAAGGAAACGAACCCATCCCTAAAACGCCGTTTTCGCTTTGAAATTCGACGTTTATTGCGTCAGGTATATAGTTAGCCACCAAAGTCGGAATTCCTATCCCTAAATTGACATAATAGCCGTCTTGCAATTCCTGAGCAATTCGCTTTGCAATATCTTCTTTTGTTAACATAATTAATGTACTAATTTATTAATATACCAATTTACCAATTCAGGATGAGGATTTACTCGAACTAATGATTTTATAAATGATAAGTCCAATTTCATTGATTTTGAATTTCAATTGAGGTTCAAAAGGATAAGAAGGAGCTTTTTCACATAATTTTATCCAATATTTTGTTTCTTCAATTTCTTTAGCAGCAATTTTCATTTTATGAATAAAATCGGCTCTACTTTCAGCATTTTGAGCTTCATGAACATTCGCTCCAATACTTGTTCCTGATTTCAATAATTGGTTAGAAATTACAAACTTTCTATTTTGTTCTAAAATTTCACAAAAAGCGATAATATCTAATGCAAAATCTATTGTTTTAGAAACAATTATATTTTCTTTTTCCATAAAATTGCTACATTTTTAAATTAAGAAATTGATTAATTTCTGTTTCTAACCGTCCGTTTTTCAATTCTCTTCTCATACTTTTCACCTTGAAAAATCCTTTGTACAAAAATTCCGGGAATATGAATTTGATTGGGATCCAAAGTTCCTACTTCGACCAATTCTTCTACTTCGGCAATGGTTATTTTTGCTGCTCCGGCCATTACGGGATTAAAATTTCGGGCGGTTCCTTTAAAGATTAGATTTCCAGCAGTGTCACCTTTCCATGCTTTTACAATAGCAAAATCAGCTTTGAAAGCCAATTCCATTACGTGCATTTTTCCGTTAAATTCTCGGGTTTCTTTGCCAATGGCAACTTCAGTTCCATAACCCGCTGGTGTAAAAAAAGCAGGAATTCCAGCTTGAGCGGCACGACAGCGTTCGGCAAGGGTACCTTGAGGAAGTAATTCTACGTCAAGTTCGCCTGAAAGCATTTGGCGCTCAAATTCGGCATTTTCTCCCACATACGAAGAAATCATTTTTTTGATTTGTTTTTTATACAACAACAAACCCAGACCAAAATCATCTACTCCGGCATTGTTAGAAATACAAGTGAGGTTTTTGATTTCTTTTTGTACCAATTCAGCAATGGAATTTTCAGGAATGCCACACAATCCAAAACCGCCTAACATCAACGTAGCATTATCTTGAATATCCTGAAGTGCTTCCTGGACTGAATTTACTTTTTTATTAATCATAACGAAATGGATTGCTTTTGATTCTTAAAAATAAGCCTTTATTTTCAAAAGAAAAAACAATATTCGCATTCGTTGATAAACAAAAAAAAGCCTCCATTAATTCAGGAGGCTTTTTTTTGTTTTTAAAATTCAAATTCGTCTGTGTCTTGAATAACAGCAGTTGTATCTTTTATTTTTGGTGCCTGATAGCAATCTACTTTTATAGAAAGATTAGCTGGTCGGTCAAATGGTTTTTTGGATACTTTTAGATCTGGATCCTGGTAACATAATTTCATAAAATATCCCCACACTGGTAGTGCTGCTGTAGCTCCCTGACCATAAGTAAGACTTTTAAAACGTGCCGAACGATCTTCGCAACCTACCCAAACTCCGGTAACTAAATTAGGAACCATTCCCATAAACCATCCATCGGATTGATTTTGTGTTGTTCCTGTTTTTCCTGCAATTGGATTAGTAAAAGCATATGGATAACCTGTCCATCTCTTATCACCGTTTCCTCCATAAGTAGATCTTAATCTATTACCAGAACCTCCTTCAACAACACCTTCAAGCAATTTAACTACTGCAAAGGCTATATCTTTATTTAAAACGTCATGCGATTCTGGAATTGGTTCATAAATAACTACTCCGCTTTTATCTTCTATTCGGGACAAAAATTGTGGTTTGTTATAAACACCTTGATTAGCAAAAGTACTGTAAGCAGCCACCATTTCTTCAACGGTAATATCTACAGCTCCAAGTGCAATAGAAGGCTGAGCAGGAATATTAGTTTTAACGCCTAATTTATGCGTTAATTTTATAACTGCCTCTGGTCCTACTTTGTCAATTAATTTAGCTGAAACAGTATTTATCGAACTTGCCAATGCTTTTTTCAAAGTTACCATTCCCATGTAAGTATTATTAGAGTTTCTAGGAGTCCAGGTTTCAGTAACGTGATGGCGACCAACAGGAATTGTAAATGGCGCATCGATAATAGAATCACAAGGAGACATATTTAATTGTTCGATTGCTGTTGCGTAAACAAATGGTTTGAAAGTAGAACCTACTTGTCTTGCTCCCTGCGCTACGTGATCGTACTGAAAATATTTGTAATTGATTCCTCCAACCCAGGCTTTTATATTACCCGTTTGTGGTTCCATTGCCATCAATCCCGCTTGCAAAAAGTGTTTATAATAACGAATAGAATCCAATGGAGTCATCAAGGTATCTTTTTCTCCTTTCCAGGTAAAAACAGTCATTTTTGTTTTTTTATTGAAAGACTCAATAATTTCGTCTTCGCTTTTATCCATTGATTGCATTACATACCAACGGTTAGAAGCTTTCATTGCTTGTTTTAGAATACGATTAGTTTCTTTCTCAGAAATCCCCACAAAAGGCGCATTTTTATTAGTTTTTGCCTCAATAAAAAATTGTTCCTGAAGATTAGCCATGTGTGCATTTACCGCTTCTTCTGCGTGCAATTGCATTCTGGAGTCAATAGTGGTATAAATTTTTAATCCATCTTTATAGATATCATAATCAGATCCATCAGCTTTTTTATTAGTCTCTGCCCACTTTTTCATGTAATCACGCAAATATTCTCTGAAATAAGTAGCAGTTCCTTCGCGGTGACTTTCTAATTTAAATTTTAATGTAATAGGCAAAGCTTGTAATTTCTCTTTTTCGGCACTAGAAATCATCTTTGCTTTTTCCATTTGTGCCAATACCACATTTCTACGGTTTTTTACTCCAACTGGATTTCTAACCGGATTGTACAATCCTGAATTCTTGAACATTCCCACTAAAATGGCCGATTCGTCTACGGTTAATTGTTTTGGAGTTTTAGAAAAATAAGTATGTGCCGCCGAGCTTACTCCTACTGCATAATTTCCAAAATCATAAACATTACAATACATAGCAAGAATTTCATTCTTAGTATATTGTCTTTCTAATCGAATGGCAATAATCCACTCTTTCGCTTTTTGAACAATTCGAAATGGCAAAAATTTAGAACCTTCACCGTGAAATAATTGTTTAGCTAATTGTTGGGTTAAAGTACTCGCTCCACCATTAGTTCCTAATGTTAAAATGGCTCTTAAAGTTCCTCGTCCGTCAATACCTGAATGCTCATAAAAACGTTCATCTTCAGTTGCTACCAAAGCATCTACCAGGTTTTTAGGCAAATCAGAATATTTTAATTGCGAACGATTGGTCTGGAAATATTTTCCAATAACCACTCCGTCAGAAGAAATAATTTCGGTAGCCAAATTAGAATCTGGATTTTCTAAGTCTTCAAATGAAGGCATAGAACCAAAAAGTCCCCAGGATGCAAAAAGGAAAAAAAGAACGATTGCTCCCATTCCATAAATAAAAAGCTTCCAGAATTTTTTAGTATAATACTTAAAATCGTGATTGGTATTATTTGTTTTTTTATTAGTTGCCATAACTATATTATTCTTTTTTTTCTATTCTTAAACCTACTTCGGTAATACCTTCTAACTGCGTAACTCCGGGAACTTTGCCTCCTTCTCTAACCGCTTGTTTGATATTGAGTTTGTATTTTCCTCTAAATCTAACATTCTCTTTAAAATACAATTTACTTTCTTTTATGTCTGTAAATCCATTGCCTAACAACGTACCATCAGCGGCTGCCATTTGGTATTCCAGCGTATCCACTTTGGTGTAACCATTTGGTTTTTCTAACGTTACAATCAAAAAAAGATTGTTAAAAGGATAGTTGTTATTGTCTCTTACATTGATAAAAAGATTGTATCTTTTTGTTGAATCCAATTCGGGCAAATTAAAAGAAACAACACTGTCTTTGTGCCAGGCACTTCCCACGGATTTGTATTCATCAAAAACTCTTTTCTCATCGCAAGAAAAAAAGAGCATGCTAACTAAAAGTAGTAAAACGCTATTTTTTAGCCTCATTTTTTTTAATAATTATAGGTTTTCTAGGTCCTTTCGGTTTTTTATCAGCAGCTGGTTTTTGGTTAGCATCGGCCGGTTTATTGGATTGAGGCTTATTATTATTTGCTGGCTTTTTGGTATTTGGAGCTACTGTAGTATTTTCAACTGCTTTTTTAGGTTTTTTATTGTTTCTCTTGCTTCTTTTTGGTTGATCAAAACGCGTTAAACTTTCTTGACCCATGGCGTTATTAAAGTCTTTTTCAACTTCTTGCGTCACTTCGATAGCAAAATCTTCTAAAGAAGAAACTTTATTTTTTAACTTATTTTCGGCAACAATTTCTTTAACCTTATCAATTTTCAACACATGCCAGTTTGCGAAATTATTCGTGTAAGCAAACCACATCAATCCTTTAAAAATATCTTGCTTTTGGCAAATAGCATCTCCTTTTTCAGTAACTAATCTCGTTTCAAAATCAGGAAATCCTTTTAAAGCATCCATGTAAGTGTCTAGTTCATAATTCAAACAACACTTTAATTTACCACACTGACCAGCTAATTTTTGCGGATTTAAAGACAATTGTTGATAACGTGCTGCCGAAGTATTTACACTTCTAAAATCAGTCAGCCAGGTTGAACAACACAATTCTCTACCACAAGAACCAATTCCTCCTAAACGAGCCGCTTCCTGACGGAAACCTACTTGTTTCATCTCGACTCTGGTACTAAATTCTTTAGCAAAATCTTTAATTAAAAGTCTAAAGTCAACACGATCATTAGCGGTGTAATAAAAAGTCGCTTTCGAACCATCTCCCTGAAATTCGATATCCGATATCTTCATTTCCAGTTTATGCTGAATCGCTAATTCACGCGCACGAACCTTCATTGGCTCTTCTTTACTACGAGCCGCTGACCAAATATCGATGTCTTTTTGAGAAGCTTTTCGATAGACTTTAGGCACTTCATT
>Ga0247814_10001495_pt1 | contig 13691 bp, 7 predicted proteins | sample UWRJL179409R1_FD_179947 | JGI IMG/M metagenome (GOLD analysis project Ga0247814, IMG submission 179947) | Plant litter microbial communities from Arlington Agricultural Research Station in Wisconsin, United States - UWRJ-L179-409R-1 | ecosystem: Environmental > Terrestrial > Plant litter >...
TCAACCTGGGTCCCGTCAACGGCATCGATATCCGCAACTGGAACCCGTACACCACATTGCCCGAGCCAAGCCTGGACGGTCCGCGCACGGCGTACACCGCACCGAACAACAGCACGCGCCAGAAGGGCGTGTTTGCCACCACGCGCTTGTCGCTCACCGAGCCGCTGTCCGTCCTGCTCGGCGCCCGCGCCAGCTGGTGGGAATACGAAGTGCCGGCCCAACCGGCCAGCAACTACAAGATCGAACGCGAAATCACGCCGTATGCCGGCATCACGTACGACTTGAGCAAACAGGTCACGGCCTACGCCAGCTACACCGAGATCTTCAGCCCGCAGAACTTCAAGGACGCCTCTGGCGCGATCATCGCCCCGGTGCGCGGCAACGACGTGGAAGCCGGCTTCAAGGGTGAATTCTTTGGCGGCCGCCTGACCAGTTCCCTGTCGCTGTTCCGCATCAACAACGAAGGCAAGGCGGCCCTGGATGCCAGCAGCCCGTTGCCGTGCCTGCCGTACTACCCGACCGGCAATTGCTACATCGATGGCGGCAAGCAGCGTAGCGAAGGCTGGGAGCTGGAAGTGAGCGGTGAAGTACTGCCAGGCCTGCAGGTCACCGGCGGCTACACCAATACGCGCACCAAGTACATTGCCGATTCCAATGCCGCCAACGTCGGCCAGCCACTGCGCACGAACGATCCGCGCCAGTTGCTGCGTCTGTTCGCCAGCTACCGTCCGGACGGTGTCCTGCAGGGCTGGAACGTGGGCGGCGGCGTGCAGGCGCAAAGTGCCGGATATGCCCGCGCCGGCAACGTGACCGCGAGCCAGGGCGGCTACGCCGTCTACAACGCGCTGGTCGGCTACCGCTTCAACAAGCAGTACACGGCGCAGCTGAACGTGAACAACCTGTTCGACAAGCAGTACCTGAACAAGTATTCGCCGAACGCCTTCAGCAACTACTACGCCGACCCGCGCAACGTGCAGCTGACCCTGCGCGCAACGTTCTAAACCGCGGCCCGGCTGGTAACACACCTAGCCGGGGCGTTTTTGATGCAAGTCAAAGAATTTACAAGCCGCGTTTTTTACACTGCCTGCATCAGGACGTCGCCCAAGCCCGGGCCGTCCATTTGCCGGAAGTGTCCATGCCCTCCATCTCGTTCGATGCGCCCCTGCTGCGCAAACTGAGCCGCCCTGGCCCGCGTTACACCTCGTACCCGACCGCCGACCGCTTCCACCAGGATTTCGGCTACCACGACTATCTCGCTGCCGTGGCCACGCGGCGCATGCTGCGAAGCGGCCAGCCGCTGTCGCTGTACGTGCACATCCCGTTCTGCGCATCGATCTGCTACTACTGCGCCTGCAACAAGGTCGTCACGCAGGACCGCGCCAAGGCCGCCCTCTACCTCGATTACCTCAAGCGCGACATCACGATGCAGGCGGCGCTGTTCGCCGGCATGAACCGCGTCGACCAGCTGCACCTGGGCGGCGGCACGCCCACCTATCTGTCGGACGAGCAGATGGAAGAGCTGATGGCGCACCTGCGCCGCCATTTCCAGTTCGCGCCCGATGCTGCCGGCGAATACGGCATCGAAGTCGATCCGCGCACGGTGACGGTGGCGCGCATCGCCAGCCTGCGCCGGCAGGGGTTCAACCGCCTGAGCCTGGGCGTGCAGGACTACGATGAACAGGTGCAGCGCGCCGTCAACCGCGTCCAGCCCGAGGCGCAAACACAGGCCATCATCGATGCCGCGCGCGCCAACGGCTACCGTTCGGTGAACATCGACCTGATTTACGGCTTGCCGCTGCAGACCATGGAGACGATGGCGCAGACGCTGGATAAAGTCATCCAGGCCGGCCCGGACCGCATTGCGCTGTACCACTACGCCCACATGCCGCACCTGTTCAAGCCGCAGCGCATGATCGTGGAGGCCGACATGCCCGGCGCCGACGCCAAGCTCGCCATGCTGGGCCTGGCCATCGAACGGCTGATGGCGGCCGGCTACGTCTACATCGGCATGGACCATTTCGCCCGGCCCGGCGACGAACTGGCCGTGGCGCAGCGCCAGGGGCGCCTGCACCGTAACTTCCAGGGCTACTCGACCCACGCCGATGCCGACATCGTGGCGTTCGGCGTGTCGGCCATCGGCGCGGTGGGCGCCACCTACAGCCAGAACGCCAAGCACCTGGCCACCTACTATGCCGGCATTGCAGCGAACCAGCTGCCGATCGAGCGCGGCATCGGCCTGACCATGGACGACGCGCTGCGGCGCGCACTGATCGGGCGCCTGATGTGCCATTTCGAATTGTCGGTATCGGCCCTCGAACAGGCATATCCGATCGTGTTTGCCGATTACTTTGCAGCGGAACTGGACGCGCTGCGGGAGCTGCAAGCCGATGGCCTGGTGCTGGTGACGCCGGACTGGATCACGGTCACGCCAAAAGGGCGCCTGTTGATCCGCAATGTCTGCATGGTGTTCGACCGCTACCTGGCAGCACCGGTGGCCACGCCGCGGTTTTCGGCGACGGTGTGAATCACGCCAGCGGGCTGCATTGTTCGGTACCCGCGGCCAGCGCCTGCAGGCGCGGCGCATCGAGCAGCGTGAACTCGCGCCTGGTCACGGCCAGCAACCCCATCTTCTTGAAGCGCGCCAGCAGCCGGCTGACGCTCTCGATGGTCAGGCCGAGGTAATTGCCGATGTCTTCGCGCGACATGCGCAGCTGGAACTGGGTCGACGAATAACCGCGCGCCGCATAGCGTGCGGCCAGGTTGGTGAGGAACACGGCAAAGCGCTGTTCCGCGCGCATATTCCCGAGCAGGAGCATGACGTTCTGTTCGCGCGTGATCTCGCCGCTGAGCATGCGATGAAAGTGGCGCAGCAAATTCGGCACCTGGCCGAACAGGCTTTCCAGGGCCTCGAACGGGATCTCGCACACCTCGCTGTCGTCCAGCGCCACCGCGTCGCACTGGTGCCGTTCGCTGGCAATCGCATCCATGCCCAGCAGTTCGCCCGCCATCTGGAAGCCCGTGATTTGCTGGCCGCCGGCCGCGTTGACCTGGTACGTCTTGAAGTGGCCGAAGCGGATCGCGTAAAGCGACTTGAACGGCGCATCCATCTGGTACAGGCGCTCGCCGGCCGCCACCCGCCGGCGCCGCCCGATGACCTGGTCCAGGCGCGCCATATCGTTGTCGTTCAGGCCCATGGGCAGGCAGAGCTGGTGCATGCTGCAGCCGGCGCAGCCAGCCTTGATCGCGTGGATGGTGTCGGGCAGGGCAGGGGTGGAAGATGTCATGCCCCGATTTTACTGCTTCGTGCTCCCCCACGGGAAAAACCACGTGAGCGGCCTGTCGACGCGCGCAGCCCACGATTTCTCGTCATGGGTTGCGCCTTCCGCGCTGTAGAACAGCAGGTCGCGGTTCAGTTGATAGCCCTGCTTGACCATCGCGTCGCGCATCAGGGCCGCGTCGGGCGCGCCGTCGTCGCGGGTGCCGGCGTCGAGATAAAACTTGACGGCCACGCGCGGCGCCGGCTTGGCGATGAGGGCCCGGTTGTTCCACCAGAACGAGCCGGACATGGCGCCGGCTTTGGCGAACAGGTCGGGGTAGCGCTGCGCGATGGCGACCGACGCGATGGCGCCCAAGGACGAGCCCATGATCGCCGTGTTGTCCTTGTTGGGCAGCGTGCGGTACGTTTTGTCGATATAGGGTTTGATGGTGTCGGCGACGAAGGCGCCGTATGCGTCCAGCTTGCCGCCACCGTATCTGGCGTCGCAGCAGGGCGTGTACTCGAGGATCCGATCAGGCGTATTGTCGATGCCGACCACGATCACTTCTTCCATGACGCCGGTCGCCACCAGGCGGTTGACGGTCGAGGCCACGCCCCACGCGACGCCGTATGCAGCGGTCCGTGCGTCGAACAGGTTCTGGCCGTCGTGCATGTAGAGCACCGGGTAGCGCTTGGCGCTGTTTTCGCTGTAACTGGCCGGCAGGAAGACGCGCAGGGAGCGCGTGTTGTGCAATTGGGGCGACGCGAACTTGTCGACGATGGCGACTGTGCCGAACGGGGCGCCGAAGAACGGGTAGACGTCCAGCGTGGCGCCGGCCTTGAGCTGGTAGACGCCGCCGATCGAGACCTTGTCGTCGCCCAGCGCCGGCTTCATGCTGATGTCGCCCAGGGTGTCGGGCCAGGTATAGGTCCAGGTGCCGTTCGCTTCCCGTTTGGCCGGGACGCCTTGCGACCACGTCGTCAAGCCCTTGTCGGCGCGGACGTTGATCGTGCCGTTGGTGGCGTAGTGGATGCGGACGGTGGTGGCGTGGGCGGTGCAGGTGGCGAGCGTGGCGAGGAAGAGGAGGGGACGAAGCATGGCGGTTCCGAGTGGAGCGAAACGGCCATTTTAGCGGGGTTCAAGCCGCGGGGTTTTGCGGCGCTGCCGCGCAAGCTTCAAGGTGCTGCGTAGGGGTTATGGGCCCCGGCCTGCGCCGGGGTGACGGTTTTTAATTTGGTGGTTCAAAATTGGCCAACTTTGTTTTACCAGCCTTGGATCCGTCATCCCGGCGAAAGCCGGGACCCATACTGAGCTGGCTTTGTTAGTTCAGCTCCAGCACCACCGCCGACCGCGCCGGCAATTTGACTTCGGTACGCAAATCGAACCGCGCCCCCGTCAGCACATCGACCCCGCTTGATACGCCCTTGAGCATCTCGCGGAAGCGCCCGGCATCGAGCACCTTCTCGCCCGGGTTGTTGTTGAACGCGACCATGACCTTCTTCGCGCCGTCATGGCGGAAGTAGACGTACGTGTTGTCCTGCGCGCCGTAATGCATCATCTTCCCGTGATGGATCACCGGCTGCGTGCGGCGCCAGTTGACCAGCTTTTTGACGAACGCCTGCGCTTCGGCTTCCTTGGCGCCCAGGTTGCGGCCGCTGAAGGCATCGATGCTGTCGCCTTTCCAGCCGCCCGGGAAATCGGTGCGGTAGCTCGAGTCGTTGCGCTCCTTGGTGGAGCTGGTCATCAGGATTTCGTCGCCGCTGTAGAACTGCGGGATGCGCGGCATCGTCATCAGGAACACGATGTCCATCTTGTACTTGCCCATGTCTTCGCCCACCACGCTCCAGATGCGCGAGGTGTCGTGGTTGCCGGCGAAGATGACCAGGTTGCCGGGGTTTGGATAGAGGTAGTCGAGCGACAGCGTCTCGTACACGTTGGAGAATACATTCCCGCCCTTGGCGTCGGCCAGGCCGTCGCGCATCGCTTCGGTCATCGGGAAGTCCATCATGCTCGGCATGTAGCTGACGTAACCGTCCGCGTTGACTTTGCCCTTCTGCCAGTGCGCGACGACCGCCGGCTGCTTGTGCCACTCTTCACCGACCAGGTTCAGGTTCGGGTACTCGGCCATCACGCGGCGGCTGTATTCGCTCAGGAAGGCAGTGTCGGAATAGCCGTAGGTGTCGACGCGCAGGCCGGACAAATTCGCGTTCTCGATCCACCAGATATTGTTCTGGATGAGGTAATTGGCCACCAGCGGGTTGGTCTGGTTCAGGTCCGGCATGGTCGGCGCGAACCAGCCGGTGGTGAAGTTGTCCTTGTCTTCCTGGGACGCGTACGGATCCTGCACGGCGACGTGGTGGTGGGCCGTGCCGACGAATTGGTCGGCATGGTTGACCCAGTCCGGCGTCGGCTTGTCCTTCATCCACCAGTGGCCAATGCCGATGTGCGACAGCACCACGTCCTGGATCAGGCCGATGCCCTTTGCGCGCGCGGCGCTGGACAAACGCAGGTAGTCGTCATTGCTGCCGTAGCGCGGATCGATCTTGTAGTGGTCGGTGGCCGCATAGCCGTGGTAGGAGGCGTTGGGCATGTCGTTGACGACCAGCGGGGTGGGCCACAGCTGCGTGAAACCCATGTCCTTGATGTAGTCGAGGCGGTCGATCATGCCCTGGATGTCGCCACCGTGGCGCCCGTAGCCGAGCGCGCGATTTCCTTTGTCAGCCATGCCGGCGACGGTGTCGTTCGATGGGTCGCCGTTGGCGAAGCGGTCCGGCATCAGCAAATAAATGACGTCGGTGCTGTCGAAGCCGTGGCGCTGGGCGGAGCCATGCGCGCGCTGGCGCAGCTGGTAACGGTAGTGCGTGCTGCGGCCATTGCCCTTGAAGGCAATGTCGAAGGCGCCGGGCGCGGCGTCCTTGTCCATATCGAGGTCGATGAACAGGTAGTTCGGGTTGGCCACGCGCGTGACGCCCGCGATGCGGACGCCGCGGTAGCTGAGCGACGGCTGCAGGTCGGCGATGCGTTCGCCGTGCACCATCAGTTGCAGCTTGTTGCTGTGCATGCCGGCCCACCAGAACGGCGGCTCCATATGCGCGATGGCAGGCGCTGCTGCTGCGGCAGCCAGGTTCGGATGCAGGGCAGTACAGCCCAGCAGCAAGGCAATGACGAAGGTTTTCAAGGGTGTCTCCTCAGTTTGACAAAGAACGGGCGGGTCGACGTAGTCAGACTACGTGAGCAGCCGAAAAGGCGTGCCGAACTGCAGTTTGGGCAGCGTAATCCGGCGCAAGAATAGCGCACTCGCAGAAGCTCGCACCAGTTCGCCGTGCTTAGTTTAGTTACAGTTTCAACATTATGCGAGGTAAGTAACTTGCAGGTTAAATATCGCACCATGCCAGTGCAGGTAGGTTGAAATATTGGTGCATTGCAGCGAAATGTAGTCGTGCTACAACGCTAGATTGACGACTTTGTCGCCGATTTACAACGAGAAAGATGACATTTGTTGTGGAAATGAACAATTTCTTCCTGATGCGTCAGCTTGGTGCGAGTCCCGTTGACAGTGCATCTAGTTTTAGTACAAAATTCTTAATAGAACGTCTTTTAGAACGTTTGCAAGGTCCCGTGTTGTAGGCTCAAGAGCTGTCGTTGCGGGCAATTAATAGTTCGTCATCGAGGGGACACATGAGTCATATCGCCAACACGGGCGCCGCAAACGCCACCAGCACCATCGCTTTCCGCCTGCGCCCTGTCGCTGCAGGCGCCGCCCTCCTGGTCGCCTTCGTGGCCCACGCCCATGCAGAGCAGGCCGAGCAGGCCACTACGGCATCGCAGGCCAGCGCCGCTGCCGCCGACACCGCCGAAGCGCCGATCCAGCAAGTGAAGGTCACCGGTATCCGCCGCGGTATCGAAGCGGCCATTTCGGTCAAAAAGAACAACGACTCCATCGTCGAAGCCATTTCGGCGGAGGACATCGGCAAGCTGCCCGACCAGAGCATCGCCGAGTCGATCTCGCGCCTGCCGGGCCTGACCGCCCAGCGCGACGAGCACGGCAATGCGTCCGTGATCTCGATTCGCGGCCTGTCGCCCGCCTTTTCGACGGGCCTGCTGAACGGCCGCGAGCAAGTGTCCGTCGGGGACAACCGCAACGTCGAATTCGACCAGTACCCGGGCGAGATGCTGTCCGGCGTGACTGTCTACAAAACGCCGGACGCCGGTTTGGTGGGCCAGGGTTTGTCAGGCACCATCGACATGCAGACCGTCCGTCCACTGGATTTTTCCAAGCGCACCATCGCCGTCAACTACCGCCGCGAAAAGACCGGCCTGGGCATGGAAAGCCAGGGTCACGGCAACCGCACGACGTTTTCGTATATCGACCAGTTCCTCGACCGCAAGGTTGGCGTTGCCTTTGGCGTTTCGCGCCTGCAAGGTGTGACGGGCGAGCAAACCCGCTTCGGCTCGTGGGGCACTGGCACCACCAGCTACAACGGCCAGACCGTCAACGTCCCGTTTTCCGGCATGGAATCGTTCAGCGAGGTGTACTCGCAGGAACGTAACGGCCTGATGGGCGTGGTCCAGTTCCGTCCTAGCCGCGAATTGTCGAGCACGATTGACCTGTTCTACTCGAAATACGACCGCAACACCCGCTCCCACGGCATCCAGATCCCCCTTTCGGATACGCCTGCCACGGTCGGTTACGACGTCGCCGGCCAGTTGATCAATCCCGTCCTTTCGGGCAACACGGCCACCTCGGGTTCCTTCAACAATGTGCGCGCTGTCATTCGCAATGACATGGAAAGCTTCACCGACAAGACCAAGTCCATCGGCTGGAACACCAAGTTGAAACTCAACGAAGACTGGTCCGCCAACCTCGATTTGTCGTGGAACTCGTCCGAACGTAACGGCGCCAACATCGAAACCTACGGCGCTGCGAATGCGTTCGACACGGTCGGCTTTACTGCGGGCACCCAGCGCTTTACCACCGGACTGAATTACGCCGACCCGAACGTCGTGCGCCTGACCGATGCGCAGGGTTGGGGCAACGCACAGACCCAGGCCGGCTACGTGAAGTTCCCGCACGTGTACGACAAACTGGGCGCGGTGCGTTTCGACCTGACCCGTGACCTGGACAACGCCTGGGTGTTCAGCAAATTGAATTTCGGTGGCAATGTCACCAACCGCCTCAAAACCCGCGACTACACCGAGAACCTGTTGTCGATCAAGGGCAGCAGCAACCCGTTCGCCAGTGCCGCTTTCCCAAGCGGTGCCACCAGTGCCGTCGCCGGCGCCAGCGGTATCAACGTGTTGACCTTCGATCCGCTCGCCAGCCTGAACAACATCTATGATGTCAACCAGAAGCTGCACCCGGATATCTACAACAAGGACTGGACCGTCAAGGAAAAGGTGTCGACTGCGTTTGCCAAACTGAACATCGATACCCAGGCCGGCGCCATCCCGGTACGTGGCGCGCTGGGCTTGCAAGTCGTGCACACCCAGCAGGAATCGACCGCTTTTTCGGTGGACAACCTCGCGCCGGGCACCACCGACGCCACGCGTCCGACCAGCACCAGCACCGAAAGCACCAGCTACAACGACGTGCTGCCGAGCCTGAACCTGATCGGCGACCTGGGCAACCAGCAAGTGATGCGCTTCTCGGTGGCGAAAATCATGGCCCGTCCGACGATGAACGACATGCGTGCCTCGCGTACGTTCGGCTACGACACGACCCGCGGCGAATACAGCGGCAGCGGCGGCAATCCGCAGCTCAAGCCGTTCCGCGCCAAGTCGATCGATCTGGCGTACGAGAAGTATTGGGACAGCAAGGCCTACGTCAGTGCCTCGCTGTGGTTCAAAAAGCTCGACACCTATATCGTGAACGCGGGCAATCGCGTCGACTTCACGCCGTTCCTGCTGCCGACTTCGTTCCCTGCGCCCAGCAACGTCGGTATCTATACTGCGCCGGTCAATGGTTCGGGCGGTAACATGAAGGGTGTGGAATTGGCGGCATCGATGCCGTTCAACCTGGTGTCGCGTTACCTGGACGGTTTCGGCATCGTCGCCAACGTGGCCCAGAACAGCAGCGCCGTCAGCCTGCCGGACACCACCAATGGCGGTTCCGGCTCCATGGCCCTGCCAGGCCTGTCGAAGCGTGCGGCCAGCTTGACGCTGTACTACGAAAAGGCCGGCTTCTCGGCACGTGTGGCGGAGCGCTATCGTTCGGATTACATCGGCGAAGTGTCGGACTACTCCGGTGCACGGGAGCTGACGTACTTCCAGGGCGACAAAGTGGTCGACCTGCAGTTCGGCTACGAGTTCCAGACAGGTACGATGAAGGGCCTGTCCCTGCTGGTCGAGATGAACAACGTCAACAATGCGCCGTACATGCGCTATCGTAAGACGAAGGACAACGTCATCGAAGACAAGCGTTTCGGCCGCAGCGTGATGGTTGGCCTGAACTACAAGATGTAAGGGGGCGTAAGCCGGCACCGTCATCCCCGCGAAGGCGGGGATGACGCGTTAACGGATAGTCCTGTTGTTGCCTCGTTGCGTGCACCCCGATCATGAACCAGAAAAAACTCGACACCATCGTCATCGTCGGTGGCGGCACTGCCGGCTGGATGGCCGCCGCGTCGCTGGCCAAAATCCTGCAGAACAAATACACGATCCGCCTGGTCGAGTCGGACGCCATCTCCACCGTCGGCGTGGGCGAGTCGACCATCCCGATGATCAACCGCTTCAACGACGTCCTCGGGATCAATGAAGACGTCTTCATGCGCGAGACCAGGGCGACCTTCAAGCTCGGCATCGAGTTTGTGGATTGGGGCCACATCGGCGAGCGCTACATGCACGGCTTCGGCAACATCGGCCAGGACCTGTTGACCGTCGACTTTTACCAGTACTGGCTCAAGATGCATCAGGCCGGCAAAGCGCCCGACCTGGAAAATTATTCGATCAACCGGATGGCGGCCAAGGCGCACAAGTTCATGCGCCCGCCCACCGACATGCCCAATTCCCCGCTGGCCGAGATTACCTACGCGTTCCACCTCGACGCCGGCCTGTACGCGCGCTACCTGCGCACTTACAGCGAAGCGTTGGGCGTGCAGCGCACTGAGGGCAAAGTGGTCGACGTCCAGCTGCGGGCGGAAGACGGCCACGTCGCCGCGGTGGTCATGGACAGCGGCGAGCGCATTGCGGGCGACCTGTTCCTCGACTGCTCGGGCTTTCGCGCGCTGCTGATCGAAGGCGCCTTGCACACCGGTTTCGAAGACTGGAGCGACTATTTGCCGTGCGACCGCGCCTGGGCCGTGCCGTGCGAACTGGCGGGCGATTTGCCGCCGTACACGCGCGCCACCGCGCGCAGCGCCGGCTGGCAGTGGCGCATCGGCCTGCAGCACCGCACCGGCAACGGCCACGTGTATTCGTCAAAGCACATGAGCGACGACGAAGCGGCGGCCATCCTGATGAACAGCCTGGATGGGCCGGCCCTGGCGGAGCCGCGCATGCTCAAGTTCAAGGCCGGCAAGCGCAAGCAGGCGTGGAACAGGAACGTGGTGGCGGTGGGCCTGTCCTCCGGTTTCCTGGAGCCGCTCGAGTCGACGTCGATCCACCTGATCCAGTCGACCGTGGCGCGCCTGGTACGCTTCTTTCCGGATGCGGGCTTCATACAGGCTGACATCGATGAGTTCAACCGTCAGGCCGACTTCGAAGTCGAGCGCATCCGCGACTTTTTGATCCTGCATTACCACGCCACGCGCCGCACCGATTCGCCGTTCTGGGACCACTGCCGCACGATGGCGATTCCTGACACGCTGCGCCACAAGATGGCATTGTGGCAGGGACGCGGGCGCCTGGTACGGATTGATGATGAGTTGTTCACCGAAGTGGGCTGGCTGCAGGTGCTGCACGGGCAGGGGATGGCGGCGGGCGGCTACCATCCGCTGGTCGACCTGCTGGGCGAAGCCGACGTGGCGGCGCACCTGGCCCGGATATCCGGGGTGGTCGGCAAATGCGTGGACGTGATGCCAACACATCAGGCATTTATCGCTGCCGTCGTTGCAGCTGGCGGCGCCAGAAGTAGATAAAACCACGCAACCCACGGCGAATTCCCCTGTTTTCAATGGTTTTTGCCGGGTTTCTGGTCACATGGAAGCTGTTGGCAACCAAATTGTGCCCGCTCAAAACGCCTGAGGGAGTAAACTACCCCTTTAGTACGAATTGATAAGCGAGATCCCATGTCCGACACCCCGACCGTAACGTTCACCGACCTTAACCTTTCCGCGCCTGTCATGAAGGCGCTGAAGGATGTTGGCTACGAAGTGCCTTCGCCGATCCAGGCCGCCGCCATTCCTTTGCTGCTGGCAGGTCGCGATATCCTCGGTCAGGCCCAGACCGGCACCGGCAAAACCGCTGCTTTTGCGCTGCCGGCGCTGTCGAACATCGACATCAAGCAGCAATCCCCGCAAGTGCTGGTCCTGGCGCCAACGCGTGAACTGGCGATCCAGGTCGCTGAAGCGTTCCAGACCTACGCCGCCCACATTCCCGGTTTCCACGTGCTGCCAATTTACGGCGGCCAGAGCTACGGCCCGCAATTGTCGGCGCTGCGCCGCGGCGTGCACGTCATCGTCGGCACACCTGGCCGTATCATCGACCACCTGGACAAGGGGTCGCTGGACCTGTCCAAGCTGAAAACGCTGGTGCTGGACGAAGCCGATGAAATGCTGCGCATGGGTTTTATCGACGACGTCGAGCAGATCCTGCAAAAAGTCCCGGCCACGCGCCAGACCGCGCTGTTCTCGGCCACCATGCCGTCGGCGATCAAGCGCATCGCCAAAACGTACCTGCGCGATCCGTCCGAAGTGACCGTCGCTGCCAAGACCGGCACGGCCGACAACATCACCCAGCGTTACTGGATGGTGAGCGGCATGCAGAAGCTGGAAGCGCTGACCCGCATCCTGGAAGCCGAGCCATTTGACGGCATGATCATTTTTGCCCGTACCAAGCTCGGTACCGAAGAACTGGCGACGCGCCTGCAGGCCCGCGGCTTTGCCGCCACCGCCATTAACGGCGACATGCAGCAGACCCAGCGCGAGCGCACCATTGCGCAACTCAAGGATGGCAAGATCGACATCCTGGTCGCCACCGACGTGGCCGCGCGCGGCCTGGACGTCGAGCGCATCAGCCACGTGATCAACTACGACGTGCCGTCCGATCCCGAGAGCTACACCCACCGCATCGGCCGCACTGGCCGTGCCGGCCGCAGCGGCCAGGCGATCCTGTTCATCACCCCGCGCGAGCAGGGCCTGTTGAAAGCGATCGAGCGCGCCACGCGCCAGCCGGTGTCGCCCCTGACGCTGCCGACCATCAAGGCCGTCAACGATGTGCGCATCGCCAAATTCAAGGACCAGATCACCGAGGCGATCGCCGCCGGCGGCCTGGAGCAGTTCCGCAACCTGGTTGAAGAATACGAGCGCGAGCTGAACGTGCCGGCCGTGGAAATCGCTGCCGCCCTGGCCAAGCTGGGCCGCGGCGACATTCCGCTGCTGCTGGAAAAGCAGGACCGCGCGGCCAAGCCGGCGGCGTGGGAAGAGCGTCCGGCGCCAGCTGCGCGCGCTGGTCGTTCGGACTCGCGTTCCGATGCGCCGCGCTTCGATTCGCCGCGTCCTGAGCGCGGCGCGGATTCGGGTAACAGCACGGGCTTCAAGCGCGAGCGCGTGGCGCGTCCGTCGGAAGACGGCATGGGCACGTTCCGCATCGAAGTGGGCCATGCGCACGGCGTCAAGCCGGGCAACATCGTCGGCGCGATCGCCAACGAAGCGAATATCGATTCGAAGTTCATCGGCCGCATCGAGATCTACGACGACTACAGCACGCTGGACCTGCCGGCCGATTTGCCGCCAGCGGCCTTCGATCACCTGAAAACCGTGTGGGTCGCCGGCCAGCAGCTGAACATCACGCGCGATGGCGAGACGCCAGCGGTGCCGGCCAAGAAGGCATTCTTCAAGAAGCCGTCGCCAGCGGGTGGCGATCGTCGCTTTGCAGAGAAGGATGGGGCGAAGAAGCCGCATCGCAAGGGTCCGGGCAAGGCCGAGTGATTGTTTGATTGCGCCGTGTGGTTTGCGGCGCTGCCGCGCGTGCACCTCGGTGCTGCGTATTGAGCATGGGTCCCGGCTTTCGCCGGGAGTCATTTCGGGCAGTGCGAGGAATGACGGTCTTGAATGTGTTGGCTTTAGATACGTCATCCCCGCGAAGGCGGGGACCCATATCACGCCTGCAGAACCTTATTGCACGCGTTGATAAGCCACCGTATTCAAATTAAACCCCGCCGTCCTTGCGATCACCTTCAATTCGATTGGACCAGCGGGCAAGTCGATCGTCGCCGCCGCCGTCCCCCAGTTCTGCCATCCCCCCGTATTCGGTAACGTCACCGTAGCCACCACTTCC
>Ga0247814_10001496_pt1 | contig 13673 bp, 9 predicted proteins | sample UWRJL179409R1_FD_179947 | JGI IMG/M metagenome (GOLD analysis project Ga0247814, IMG submission 179947) | Plant litter microbial communities from Arlington Agricultural Research Station in Wisconsin, United States - UWRJ-L179-409R-1 | ecosystem: Environmental > Terrestrial > Plant litter >...
CTGGATTAACGGCTGGCGAGAAGGACGCGGCGACAACTGGGACGGTATGACCGGCACTGCGGGAATCCACAGACTCAACGAACTTCACGCCGTCGGCTGACACAGGGCATTTATTCCGACACGACAATCTGAATTTGTAACGACTTACCATGCACGTCCTTCCCGGACGGCGGGCTGCGGCCCAGGGGCTCCTTCGAGGAGCCCTTTTTTATTGCCTGGATTTTTGTGCCGAGCGCATAACCTGTAGGAGTGAGCCTGCTCGCGATAGCGGTCTGTCAGTCGCTGATGAAGTGACCGAAAGAAAGCTATCGCGAGCAGGCTCAATCCTACAAGGGAACAGTGGTGTCTATGGATCAGCGCAGGGCGGCGATCGCGTCGACCGATTCGCGAATCAACGCCGGGCCTTTATAGATGAAGCCCGAATAGATCTGCACCAGGCTCGCACCCGCCGTGATCTTCTCCGCCGCATGCTTGCCTTCAGTAATCCCGCCAGCAGCAATAATCGGCAAACGCCCAGCCAACTCACCGGCCAGCACCTTCACGGTATTGGTGCTCTTCTCACGTACCGGGGCGCCGGACAAACCGCCCGCCTCCTCGCCATGTTCCATGCCTTCAACGCCGACACGGCTCAGCGTGGTGTTGGTCGCGATCACCGCGTCCATACCGGTTTCGATCAGCGCCTGAGCTACCTGCGCGGTTTCTTCATCGGTCATGTCCGGGGCAATCTTGATCGCCAGCGGCACATGCTTGCCATGACGCAAGGCGAGTTCGGCACGACGCGTGGCCAGATCGGCGAGCAATTGCTTGAGCGAATCACCGAACTGCAAGCTGCGCAGGCCCGGCGTGTTCGGCGAACTGACGTTAACCGTCACGTAGCTGGCGTGGGCGTAAACCTTGTCCAGGCAGATCAGGTAATCATCGACCGCACGCTCAACCGGCGTGTCGAAGTTCTTGCCGATGTTGATGCCCAGCACGCCTTTGTATTTCGCTGCTGCCACCCGCGCCAGCAAGTTATCCACACCGAGGTTGTTGAAACCCATGCGGTTGATGATCGCTTCGGCTTCCGGCAGGCGGAAGATCCGCGGCTTCGGGTTGCCCGGCTGCGGACGCGGGGTCACGGTGCCGATTTCGACAAAACCGAAACCCAGTTGTGCGAAGCCATCGATGGCCGCGCCGTTCTTGTCCAGACCGGCCGCCAGACCCACCGGGTTTGGGAACTCCAGACCCATGACCGTCACCGGCTTCTTCGCCGGCGCCTTGCACAGCAAGCCGTTGAGGCCCAAACGCCCACCCGCGCCGATCAGATCCAGCGACAGATCGTGGGAGGTTTCCGGGGAAAGTTTGAACAACAGCTGACGGGCCAGGGTGTACATGGGCGGCGATGACTCGGGCGGCGAAAAGAGGCGGCGATTATAGCCGGGCAACGACCCACCGCGCGAGGCGCACGCGCAAATCACTGGCACTGGCATATGCCTTGCACCCTCTTCGCTATCAGCGCGCAGGCCAATGAAGGCAGGCGGGCAAGGACAATGGCGTCGTCCCGGATTTTGCCTGCGCAAAGTCCGTGGCGACGCTTTTTTTCGAGGTAGCGTTGGATGAATGAACCTTCGGTAGGGCCACTGGCCTGGGTCAATGGCAGCGATGCCCCGGAAAAGACTGCAATCAACCTCGGTTTCATGGCGTTGAGCGACTGCGCATCGGTTGTAGTTGCTGCCACACAGGGCTTTGCCCAGCCTTACGGACTAACGCTGAACCTGAAGCGCCAGGCTTCATGGGCCAATCTGCGCGACAACCTGGTCAGCGGTGAACTCGACGCGGCGCACAGTCTGTACGGATTGATTTACGCCGTGCATCTGGGCATTGGGGGCGTCGCCCCGACCGACATGGCGGTGCTGATGGGCCTCAATCAAAACGGTCAAAGCATCAATGTGTCCCACAACCTGCAACACCTCGGCGTGACCAGTCCTGAAGCGCTGGACCGCCACGTGCACCAAAGCCGCGCAAAACTGACCTTCGCCCAGACCTTTCCCACCGGCACGCACGCGATGTGGCTGTATTACTGGCTGGCGAGTCAGGGCATTCATCCACTTCAGGATGTCGACAGCGTAGTGGTGCCACCGCCACAAATGGTCGCGCACTTGCAGGCCGGGCGCATCGATGGCTTCTGTGTCGGCGAGCCGTGGGCGGCCAGCGCGGTGCAGCAGGATCTTGGGTTTACCTTGGCGACCAGCCAGACCATCTGGCCCGATCACCCGGAAAAAGTCCTTGGCTGCACCCGTGAATTTGTCGAACAGTATCCGAACACCGCGCGGGCGCTGGTGATGGCGATCCTCGAAGCCAGCCGTTTCATCGAAGAAAGCCCGGAGAACCGCCGCAGCACCGCGCAATTGCTGAGTGCGCCGGAGTATCTCGATGCTCCGCTGGCCTGCATCGAACCACGTTTTCTCGGTGACTATGCCGATGGCCTCGGCAATCGTTGGCAGGATCCGCACGCGCTGCGTTTTCACGGCAATGGCCAAGTGAATTTGCCGTACTTGTCCGATGGCATGTGGTTCATGACCCAGTTCCGCCGCTGGGGCTTATTACGTGAGGATCCGGATTACCTCGCCGTCGCCCGCCAGGTTCAGCAGCTTGATCTCTATCGCGAGGCCGCCACGGCGCTCGGCGTTGCCGCGTGGGGCAGCGACATGCGCAGCAGCCAGTTGCTCGACGGCAAGATCTGGGACGGCAGCGATCCCGCTGGTTATGCGCGCAGCTTCAAGTTGCACGCGTTGAGCGACGATGCTCCCCTTCTCGCCCGCCGCTGACAGGAGACCGCGAACATGTTGCGCATTCTGTTGATCAACGACACAGCGAAAAAAGTCGGACGCCTTAAAGCCGCGCTGACTGAAGCCGGTTTCGAAGTCATCGACGAGTCCGGCCTGACCATCGACCTGCCTGCACGCGTCGAAACGGTGCGCCCGGACGTGATTCTGATCGATACCGAGTCACCGAGCCGCGATGTCATGGAGCAAGTGGTGCTGGTCAGCCGCGACCAGCCTCGGCCAATCGTGATGTTTACCGATGAACATGATCCGGGGGTGATGCGCCAGGCGATCAAGTCCGGGGTCAGCGCGTACATCGTCGAAGGCATTCACGCCCAGCGTTTGCAGCCTATTCTCGATGTCGCGATGGCGCGTTTCGAGAGTGATCAGGCGTTGCGTGCGCAGCTGCACGCGCGTGACCAGCAATTGGCTGAGCGCAAGCGCATTGAGCTGGCCAAAGGGTTGCTGATGAAGATGAAGGACTGCAATGAGGAAGAGGCTTACACCTTGATGCGGCGCCAGGCCATGAGCCGGCAGCAGAAGCTGATTCAAGTGGCGGAGCAGATTATTGCCATGAGTGAGTTGTTGGGTTGAGGTGTTCTGACCACTCAAAGCCCCTCACCCTAGCCCTCTCCCAGAGGGAGAGGGGACTGATTGGGGGATGCTCGGGAAATACGCCGACCTGCAATTTCTTCTGTGAATCCATAATCGACGGGGTCTTTCAGGTCGATGTTTAGCGCAAGACACCTCGGTCAGTCCCCTCTCCCTCCGATAGAGGGGACTGATTGGGGGTTGCTTGCGATGTACGTCGACCTGCGATTTCTGCTGTGAATCCATAATCGACGCGGTCTTTCAGGTCGATGTTTAGCGCAAGACACCTCGGTCAGTCCCCTCTCCCTCTGGGAGAGGGCTAGGGTGAGGGGCTTTTGATTTTCCGGCTGTTGGCACAAATCTCGCTATGTAAACAGAACAGGTAACCAACGGCGGTTGCCCCACCCACGACAAAGACGTCGCTCACCCGTTCGCCCAACCGGCGCAGCAGGTAGCGGCGTTTTTGCGTTTTGGCCCCACAGCCCGGGGCCGGTGGTGCGGCCGTGGCGGCGCCCCACCTGCTGTTGCATGACTCCTTTCGAGACTCTTTTCAGCTGAGGTGCGCGATGAATTCAAGCTTCTGGAAATCCGGCCACACCCCGACCCTGTTCGCGGCCTTCCTCTATTTCGACCTGAGTTTCATGGTCTGGTACCTGCTCGGCCCGTTGGCGGTGCAAATCGCCGCGGATCTGCACTTGACCACGCAACAACGCGGCCTCGTCGTCGCCACGCCGATCCTCGCCGGCGCCGTACTGCGCTTCGTGATGGGCATGCTCGCCGATCGACTGTCGCCGAAAACCGCCGGCCTGATCGGTCAGGTCATTGTGATTTGCGCGCTGTTCGGTGCCTGGAAAATCGGCATTCATAGCTACGAGCAGGCGTTGGTGCTCGGCCTGTTCCTCGGCATGGCCGGCGCGTCGTTTGCCGTCGCCCTGCCATTGGCGTCGCAGTGGTACCCGCCACAGCATCAGGGCAAAGCCATGGGCATCGCCGGCGCGGGCAACTCCGGCACCGTGTTCGCCGCGCTGCTCGCGCCGGTACTCGCCGCCGCGTTCGGCTGGAGCAATGTCTTCGGTTTCGCCCTGATCCCGCTGATCCTGACGCTGGTGCTGTTCGCCTGGCTGGCGAAGAACGCGCCAGAACGGCCAAAAGCCAAAGCCATGACTGACTACTTCAAAGCCTTGGGCGACCGTGACAGCTGGTGGTTCATGTTTTTCTACAGCGTCACTTTCGGCGGCTTCATCGGCCTGGCCAGCGCCCTGCCCGGCTACTTCAACGATCAATACGGCCTGAGCCCGGTGACTGCCGGTTACTACACCGCCGCCTGCGTGTTCGGCGGCAGTTTGATGCGGCCGCTGGGTGGCGCACTGGCTGACCGCTTCGGTGGCATCCGCACGCTGCTGGCGATGTACACCGTTGCCGCCATCTGCATCGCTGCCGTTGGCTTCAACCTGCCAAGCTCCTACGCGGCACTGGCCCTTTTCGTCTGCACCATGCTCGGATTAGGGGCAGGCAACGGTGCGGTTTTCCAACTGGTGCCACAGCGTTTTCGTCTCGAGATCGGCGTCATGACCGGACTGATCGGCATGGCCGGCGGCATCGGCGGTTTTGCCTTGGCCGCTGGCATGGGCGCGATCAAACAGAGCACCGGCAGCTATCAACTGGCCCTGTGGTTGTTCGCCAGCCTTGGCGTATTGGCGTGGTTTGGCCTGCACGGCGTCAAGCGTCGCTGGAGAACCACTTGGGGTTCGGCGGCAGTGACGGCGGCGCGGGTCTGAAGCGTCGATGGCCCTGCAACTGAGTTTCGCCGAAGCCAGCGCCACCGGCCCGCGCGCAGAGAATCAGGACGCTCTGCGTGCGGTCACTCCGGCCCCGGCGCTGGCGGCAAGCAAGGGTTATCTGTTCGCCATCGCCGACGGCGTCAGCCAGTGCGCCGATGGCGGACTGGCTGCGCGCTCGACGTTGCAGGCCCTGGCGCTCGACTACTACGCCACACCGGAAACCTGGAGCGTGGCGCAGGCGCTGGATCGCCTGCTGCTCGCGCAAAATCGCTGGCTGCAGGCCAATGGCGGTGGGCAACCGCTGCTCACCACGGTCAGTGCTCTGGTCATGCGTGGTCGGCGCTTTACCCTCGCCCACGTCGGCGATTGCCGGGTTTACCGCTGGCACGCCGAGCGCTTGCAGCGGATCTCGGAAGATCACGTCTGGGAGCAGCCGGGCATGCAGCATGTGCTCAAACGTGCGCTGGGACTGGATCAGCATCTGGTGCTGGATTTCCTCGACGGCGAACTGCGTGACGGCGAAAGCTTTGTGCTGCTCAGCGACGGGGTCTGGTCGACGCTGGGCGATACCGCGATTGCGGCGATTCTGCGCGATCAGCCGGAACTGCACAGCGCCGCGCAGACGCTGGTCAACGCCGCGCATCTGGCGGGGAGCCAGGACAATGCCAGTGCGTTGCTGGTGCGGGTTGATGCTGTCGGTGAGGCGAACATCGGCGATGCACTGATTCATTTACAGCAATGGCCACTGCCGCCGCCGCTGAAATCCGGTCAGTCGTTCGAAGGCTGGCAAGTGCTCAACGTTGTCGCTCAGAGCCAGCAATCGCTGCTGTATCGGGTGCTTGATGGACAAGGTCAGACGTGGCTTCTGAAAACCCTACCCACGCGTTCCGCCGATGATTCCTACGCCGGGCAAGCACTGTTGTCCGAGGAATGGTTTCTGAAACGCGTAGCCGGTCGCCACTTTCCTGAAGTCCATGCCTGCCAGCAGCGTCAGCATTTGTACTACGTGATGCGGGAATATTCCGGAAGGACCCTGGCACAGCTCGAGCTTTTGCCCTTGGCGCACTGGCAGGACCTCGCCGAACGCCTGCTGCGTGCGGTCGGCCTGCTGCATCGGCGGCAGATTCTGCACCGGGATATCAAACCGGAGAATCTGCATTGGGGTGACGACGGTGAATTGCGCCTGCTCGATTTTGGCCTGGCGTATTGCCCGGGGTTGTCCGAAGACGCGCCGTCGACACTGCCAGGCACTCCGAGCTACATCGCCCCGGAAGCGTTCCGCGGTGATCCGCCGAGTGCGCAGCAGGATTTGTATGCGGTCGGTGTGACCCTGTATTTCCTGCTGACCGGGCATTTTCCCTATGGCGAGATCGAAGCGTTTCAGCGGCCGCGATTTGGTGTCGCGGTGAGCGCCAGTCGCTATCGGCCCGATCTGCCGGACTGGCTGGCGCAGAGTCTGGAGCGTGGGGTGGCGGCTGATCCGCAACAACGGTTTGAAACGGCTGAAGAATGGTTGCTGGTATTGGAACAGGGCGAGCGGCGGAGTTTGAGCGTGCGGCCCAGACCTTTATTGGAGCGTGAACCGTTGAAGGTCTGGCGGACGGTGGCGCTGGTGGCGTTGCTGGGGAATCTGGTGCTGCTGACTTTGTTGTTTCATCACTGACACCGCGTCGCGGCCATCGCGAGCAGGCTCACTCCTACAATTTGAAATGCGTTCCCTGTAGGAGTGAGCCTGCTCGCGATGACGTCAGCCCAATCACCACAAATTTATCTGCCTGAATGCCCCACGAACGAGCAACCCGCTTCGATTCAGTGCAAAAAATCACCCTCAAAAACGGCTAAACCCCAATAAACCCGCCACCGTCCCCACTTGGCACAACCACTGCATTACCCCAACCAACACACACATAAAGCCCAGCCTTCAACGACGAAGGCTGCGCTTCCCGAGAGAACGGGACCAGGACAAAGGCGTCCTCGCTAGGCAACTAGCGGGACGCCTTTTTTTGTTTGCGCAAAATTTCTCGAGCAAGGCCTGACTGCCCACAAGAGGCCAGCCGCAGCTCCCCGGAGAACCTGATGAAAAAACTCAAACTGGTGATGATCGGCAATGGCATGGCCGGGGTCCGCACCCTCGAAGAACTGCTCAAGCTGAGCAACGAGCTGTACGACATCACCGTCTTCGGCGCCGAGCCGCACACCAATTACAACCGCATCCTGCTTTCGCCGGTGCTGGCCGGTGAGCAGACCTTCGAAGAAATCGTGCTCAACGATCTCGACTGGTACCTGCAAAACAACATCAAGTTGTTGCTCAACCGCAAAGTGGTGGAGATCGATCGGGTCAAACGCCGGGTGATCGCCGAGGATGGCACCGAGGCCGAATACGATCGCCTGCTGATCGCCACGGGTTCGACACCGTTCATCCTGCCGATCCCCGGCAACACTCTGCACGGCGTGATCGGCTACCGCGACATCGCCGACACTCAAGCGATGATCGACACCGCGAAAACCCACAAACACGCGGTGGTCATCGGCGGCGGTTTGCTCGGTCTTGAAGCGGCCAACGGCCTGATGCTGCGCGGCATGCACGTCACCGTGGTGCACATCGGCGAATGGTTGCTGGAACGGCAACTGGACAAGACCAGCGGCCAACTGCTGCAAAGCGCCCTCGAATCCCGCGGCCTGCACTTCCGTCTGTGCGAACAGACCCAGGCCTTGCACGACGCTGGCAATGGCCGGGTCGGCTCGGTGCAATTCAAGAACGGCGACATCATCCCCGCTGATCTGGTGGTAATGGCCGCCGGTATTCGTCCTAACACCGAACTCGCAGAGAAGGCCGGCATCCCGTGCAATCGCGGGATTCTGGTCAATGACACGCTGCAAACCTACGATCCGCGCATCTACGCGATCGGCGAGTGCGCCAGCCATCGCGGGATTGCCTACGGTCTCGTCGCGCCGCTGTTCGAACAGGCCAAGGTGTGCGCCAACCACCTCGCCCAATTGGGTTTCGCTCGTTATCAGGGCTCGGTGACGTCGACCAAATTGAAAGTCACCGGCATCGACCTGTTTTCCGCTGGCGACTTCATGGGCGGCGAAGGCACCGAGACCATCACCCTCTCCGACCCGATTGGCGGCGTGTACAAAAAACTGGTGATCAAGGATGACGTGCTGGTCGGCGCCTGTCTGTACGGCGACACGGCAGATGGCGGTTGGTATTTCCGCCAGATTCGTGAGAATCACTCCATCGGCGAGATCCGCGATCACCTCATGTTCGGCGAAAATGCTTTGGGCGACGTAGGACATCAGGGCCAGGACAAAGCCATGGTCATGTCTGACACCGCCGAAGTCTGCGGCTGCAACGGCGTGTGCAAAGGCACCATCGTCAAAGCCATTCAGGAACACGGCCTGTTCAGCGTCGATGAAGTGAAGAAACACACCAAGGCGGCCAGCTCCTGCGGTTCCTGCGCCGGACTGGTCGAGCAGATCCTGATCAACACCGTCGGCGGCGCGGCGGACGTCAAACCGAAAAGCGAAAAAGCCATCTGCGGCTGCAGCGATCTCAACCACGGGCAGATTCGCCAAGCGATTCGCGAACAGCATCTGCTGACCATCGCCGGCACCATGAGCTACCTCAACTGGCGCACGCCGAACGGCTGCGCCACCTGCCGCCCTGCCCTCAACTATTACCTGATTTCCACCTGGCCCGGCGAAGCCAAGGACGACCCGCAATCGCGCCTCATCAACGAACGCGCGCACGCCAACATCCAGAAGGACGGCACTTACTCGGTGGTACCACGCATGTGGGGCGGCGTGACCAACCCTTCGGAACTGCGGCGCATTGCCGACGTGGCCGACAAGTACAACGTGCCGATGGTCAAGGTTACCGGCGGTCAGCGCATCGATTTGCTCGGCATCAAGAAGCAGGACTTGCCCGGCGTCTGGAAAGACCTCGACATGCCGTCCGGGCATGCCTACGGCAAATCCATCCGCACCGTGAAGACCTGCGTCGGCAGCGAATTCTGCCGCTTCGGCACGCAAAACTCGACACAACTGGGTATCGAGCTTGAGCACGACCTGTTCAACATGTGGTCACCGCACAAAGTGAAACTCGCTGTTTCCGGATGCCCACGCAACTGCTCGGAAGCAGGGATCAAAGACGTAGGAATCATCGGCGTCGACTCCGGTTGGGAGATGTACATCGGCGGCAACGGCGGGATCAAAACCGAGGTCGCCGAATTCTTCGTCAAGCTGAAAACCGCCGAAGAAGTCCGCGAATACAACGGTGCGTTCCTGCAGCTGTATCGCGAAGAGGCCTTCTACCTCGAACGCACCGTGCACTACCTGCAACGGGTCGGCATGGAACACATCAAGAAAGCCGTGCTGGAAGACCCGGAACGCCGCAAAGCCCTGAACGAGCGCCTGCAATTCTCCCTGTCGTTCGAGCAAGACCCTTGGAAAGAACGCTTGGCGCAGCCGCAACTGAAGAAAGAATTCGACGTAATTCCCGTGAAAAATCTGGAGGTGCCGGCATGAACTGGCTGGATATCTGTGCTCTCGAAGAGATCAACGCCCTCGGCTCGCGGATCATTGCCGGACCAAAAGGTGACATTGCGATTTTTCGTACAAGTGACGATGAGGTTTTCGCCCTCGACGACCGCTGCCCGCACAAGGGCGGGCCGTTGTCGCAAGGTTTGATCTACGGCAAACGCGTCGCCTGCCCGCTGCACAACTGGCAGATCGACCTCGAGTCCGGTGAAGCTCAGGCGCCGGACATCGGCTGCGCGCACCATCACCCGGCGCGGGTCGAAAACGGGCGCGTGCAGCTGGCTCTGCGGGACGCCATCTGATGAGCCGCCAGACGACCGCCTCGACCTGCTGTTATTGCGGAGTCGGCTGCGGCGTGCTGATCGAACATGATGGCGAGCGCATCCTCGGCGTCAGCGGCGATCCGGCGCATCCGGCCAACTTCGGCAAACTGTGCAGCAAAGGCTCGACCCTGCACCTGACCGGCGACCTCGCGGCCCGCGCGCTGTACCCGGAATTGCGTCTGGGCAAAGGCCTGGCGCGCAGTCGCACCGATTGGGACACCGCGCTTGAACATGCTGCCAACGTGTTCGCTGAAACCATCGCCGAGCACGGCCCGGACAGCGTGGCGTTCTATATCTCCGGGCAACTGCTGACCGAGGATTACTACGCCTTCAACAAACTCGCGCGAGCGCTGGTCGGCACCAACAACATCGACAGCAATTCACGCCTGTGCATGTCCTCGGCGGTGGTCGGTTACAAGCGCAGCCTTGGCGCTGATGCTCCGCCTTGCAGCTACGAGGACCTGGAGCTCAGCGATTGCGTGATGATCGTCGGCAGTAACATGGCCTACGCCCATCCGGTACTTTTCCGTCGACTGGAAGAGGCAAAATCCCGCCGCCCACAGATGAAAGTCATCGTTATCGATCCACGGCGCACCGACACTTGCGACCTTGCCGATTTGCACCTGGCGATTCTGCCCGGCACCGACGTCGCTTTATTCCATGGGATTTTGCATCTGCTGTTGTGGGAAGACTGGATTGATCGCGACTTCATCAAAGCGCACACCGAAGGCTTGGCTGAACTGAAAAATCTGGTGCGCGATTACACCCCGCAAATGGTTTCGCAACTGTGCGGGATCAGCGTCGAGCAATTGCAGCAGTGCGCCGAATGGGTGGGGACTTCACCAAGTTTCCTGTCGCTGTGGTGCATGGGTTTGAACCAGTCCACGGCCGGCAGCGCGAAGAACAGTGCGTTGATCAATCTGCACCTGGCCACCGGGCAAATCGGCCGTCCGGGTGCAGGACCTTTCTCTTTGACGGGTCAGCCAAATGCCATGGGCGGACGCGAAACGGGTAGCTTGTCCAATTTGCTGCCAGGGCATCGCGAGGCGGCCAACCCTGAACACCGCGCTGAAGTGGCGGCTTATTGGGGTGTGGATCAACTGCCGGAAAGCACTGGTCTGAGCGCCATCGAACTGTTCGAGCAAGTGCGCAGCGGCAAGATCAAGGCGTTGTGGATTGCCTGCACCAACCCTGCGCAATCGATGCCGGATCAACATTCGGTACGAGCAGCGCTTGAGGCCTGCCCGTTTGTAGTTCTGCAAGAAGCCTTTCGCACCACTGAAACCGCGGCATTCGCTGATCTGCTGCTACCCGCAGCCAGTTGGGGCGAGAAGGAAGGCTCGGTGACCAATTCCGAGCGGCGCATTTCCCACGTGCGCAAAGCGATTCTCCCACCCGGTGAAGCGCGGCCGGATTGGGCGATCACGGTGGATTTCGCACAACGTCTGGAGAAACGTCTGCGTCCCGCCGAATCTAGCCTGTTTACCTTTAACCAACCTGCGCAGTTGTTCGATGAATTCAAAGGCCTGACGCACGGGCGGGATCTGGATATGTCCGGGATCAGTCATGCGCTGATCGACGAGATCGGACCGCAGCAATGGCCCTTCCCTGTCGGCGCGCGGCAAGGAACGCCAAGACTGTACGAGGACGGGATTTTCCCAACCGCCAACGGACGCGCGCAATTCATAGCCGATCCTTATCGCGCCGCCAAAGAACAGCGCGATGCGCGTTTTCCACTGACATTGATCACTGGACGTCTGCGTGATCAATGGCACGGTATGAGCCGCACCGGTACGGCGGCGCAGTTGTTCGGGCATGTCAGCGAAGCGGTGTTGAGCTTGCACCCGGACGAACTGCGCAGGCATCGCTTGCAGCCGGGAGATCTGGTCAACCTTAAAAGTCGTCGTGGCGCAGTGATCGTCGCGGTTGGCAGCGACGACAGCGTGCGTCCGGGACAGGCGTTTCTGCCGATGCACTGGGGCGATCGTTTTCTCAAGGGCGGCGTGAACAGCCTGACCTTGGCAGCCTTCGACCCCTTGTCGAAACAACCGGAACTCAAACACAGCGGCGTGCGCCTGGAAGCGGTGAATCTGCCGTGGCAATTGTTCGCACTCATCGAAGGCAATGTTCAACAGCATTTCGAGACCCTACGACCGTTGTGTGAGGCATTTTCCTACGTGAGTCTCAGCCTTGTCGGGCGTGAGCGACCGGCATTGCTGATACGCGCTGCCAGCAGCGAGGCGCCGAATCCGCAATTGCTCGGTGAAATCGACCAGTGTCTGTCGCTGATGGACGGTCCGGTATTGGCCTACGACGACCCGCGCCGGTCAATTGGCAAGCGTGTGCGCATTGAAAACGGGCGGATCACCGCGATTCGCCTGGCCGGCGAAACCCTCGCTCAGCACTGGTTGCAAGGGCTTTGGCTGGAAGGTCGCGCCGATGAACAACTGAGGCGTTGGTTGCTGGCACCGATGAGTACTCCGCCGGGTAGCGCCGGGGCGCAGATCGCTGCGGATAAAACCTTGTGCAACTGCAAAAACATCAGCCTCAACGCAGTCTGCGCCGGCATTCGCCAAGGCCTGGACTTGCAAGGCTTGAAAAACAATCTGGGCTGCGGCACGCAATGCGGCTCCTGTGTCCCGGAAATAAAACGCTTGCTGGCTGCCGATGTGCAACCAGTCGCCGTCATCTGATGAGGAAAACCCCATGAATGCAAAAGTCTGGCTGGTGGGCGCTGGCCCCGGCGATCCGGAACTGTTGACCCTCAAAGCAGTGCGCGCCTTGCGCGAAGCCGATGTGGTGCTGATCGACGATCTGGTCAACGACGTGGTGCTGGAGCACTGCCCCGGCGCGCGCATTATTGCCGTCGGAAAACGCGGCGGTTGCCGTTCCACTCCGCAGGCGTTTATCCATCGACTGATGCTGCGTTACGCCCGCCAAGGCAAGTGCGTGGTGCGGCTCAAGGGCGGCGATCCGTGCATTTTCGGCCGTGGAGGTGAAGAGGCGCAGTGGCTGCGTGAGCGAGGGGTTGAGGTGGAGCTGGTCAATGGCATCACTGCCGGGCTGGCCGGGGCGACGCAGTGCGATATTCCGCTGACGCTGCGGGGCGTGGCGCGGGGTGTGACGCTGGTAACTGCGCACACCCAGGATGACAGCCAATTGAACTGGCAGGCGCTGGCGCAGGGTGGCACGACGCTGGTGATTTACATGGGCGTGGCGAAACTGGGCGAGATTCGCGACCAGTTGTTGGCGGGCGGGATGGCGGCAGATACGCCGGTGGCGATGATCGAGAATGCTTCACTGCCGCAGCAGCGCGAATGTCGGAGTGATCTGACGGCGATGAGTGACGATGCGTATGCGTTTGAATTGAAAAGCCCGGCCATTCTGGTGATCGGCGCGGTGGCGGCTGTTGTTGAAGAACAAAAGATCGCAGCCTGCGGCAGCTCCTACAGGACGTATGCAGAATTCATGTAGGAGCTGCTGAAGGCTGCGGTCTTTTAAAGCTGCAAAGCCAAATCGCAGACAAAGAAAAGCCCGGCCTAAGCCGGGCTTTTCTCAGAGCGGCAGCTAATTACTTAGCTTGAGCTTCAACCTGCGCTTCTACGCGACGGTTAACAGCACGGCCAGCTTCA
>Ga0247814_10001497_pt1 | contig 13667 bp, 14 predicted proteins | sample UWRJL179409R1_FD_179947 | JGI IMG/M metagenome (GOLD analysis project Ga0247814, IMG submission 179947) | Plant litter microbial communities from Arlington Agricultural Research Station in Wisconsin, United States - UWRJ-L179-409R-1 | ecosystem: Environmental > Terrestrial > Plant litter >...
CGAGATACGTCACCGCCATACAGGCCAGTCGTGACATCTTTACGGAATGCAGACAGGTCAGCACGTGCAATAAATTTACCACCAATAGCCGCCTGCAATGCAACTTGGAAGTTCTGGCGTGGAATAACATCTTTTAATTTATCGACAATTTCGCGACCGAGTCGTTGTGATTCGCTGCGGTGCGCCATGATACTGAGCGCATCAACAATATTGCCGGCTACATAAAAATCAATACGCACTAAATCTTCTGCACGATAGGTATCAAGTTCATAGTTAAATGAACCGTATCCACTGGTTACCGACTTTAGTTGGTCATAGAAGTCAGTCAATAGATTCGCCAGTGGCGCCTCAAAGCTAATCAACGCACGTTCGTCGATGTAACTCAGGTTATTTTGCATACCGCGCTTGTTAATAATAAGTTGCAGCACGGCCCCAATGTATGACTGCGGAACGACGATTTCACCCTTGATCCAGGGCTCGCGAATTTCTTTAATCTTGGTAACATCAGGTAGTTCGCTGGCGCTCTTGATATCAAGTTCATCGCCTGTCGTTAGGTCAACTTGATAATCAGTCGACGGGTTTGTCACGACTAAATCGAGATTGTATTCACGCTCTAGTCGTTCGCGGATAATTTCCATGTGCAGGAGGCCTAGGAATCCGATGCGTACACCGAACCCAAGTACTGGTGAGTTCTCTGGTTCAAATTGCAGGGCAGAATCACTCAGACTTAATTTTTCAACTGCATCTTTTAGGTCGAGGTATTCGTCATTGCTGACCGGAAAGAATCCAGCGTAGACAAATGGTTTCACTAATTTATATCCCGGCAGTTGCTCGTCGGTGTGTGATCGCTTGGTTGTGACTGTATCGCCAACGCGAGCTTCACGAGTCGTTCGCAGGTTAGTAACAATATATCCAATCTCACCTGTCGTCAGTTCAGCTTCGCTATGCATGACTGGCTGTAGCGATCCAACTTCGAGTGCAATGCCGTCTGCATCATTGGCAATCATCTCAATGATATCGCCTTTTTTAATAGAACCGTCAATAGCACGCACGTATAGCACAACTCCACGATACTCGTCGTAATAACTATCAAAAATGAGCGCACGCGTTGGTGCGTTAGGGTCGCCTTGTGGTGGTGCAGATCGTTCTAGTACAGCGTCCAAAACTTCTTTTACACCCTCGCCTGTTTTAGCACTGATCTTTAGGATATCGTCTTCACTACAGCCCAGTAGATTAATAATTTCAGCGCTCACTCGTGGCACATCGGCAGCCGGTAAATCAATTTTATTGAGTACTGGAATAATAGTCAGGTCCGCAGCCAGTGCGAGATAAACATTCGCAAGCGTCTGTGCCTGAATTCCCTGGCTTGCGTCAACCACCAAGATAGCACTTTCACATGCCTGCAACGAACGGCTCACTTCATAACTAAAGTCGACGTGCCCTGGCGTATCAATCAGGTTCAGGTCGTGATCCTTATACTTCATGCGAACCGGTGCAAGCTTGATCGTAATACCCTTTTCACGTTCAAGGTCCATACTGTCCAGCAGCTGTGATTTCATATCACGATTAGATACGGTACCGGTGATTTCCAGCATGCGATCAGCGAGTGTCGACTTGCCATGGTCGATGTGCGCGATAATACAAAAATTTCGGATGGATGATTGATTCATTATTCTGATAACTTCTTTGGACGTTTTAATAATATTTTTTGTATGCGTGACAAAATGGGGCCGACTTCTTCTAGTTTCAATAAGTAGCTAAACAAGAGATACGCTGCTCCACTGATTATCCCAATAACCGCGAATTTTGGAAAGCTTGACCAGAATCGTTCTTCGGCTCCAAGGGGCAATAATGAAACAATACCGTAAGTAATAATCGTCATAAATCCGGCTGCGCTCGCCATGCGTGCTATGGCGTGCACAAATATTGCATCGAACATACCGCGTATTCGGCGCGACATAATAAAGAATAGGATAGACACTTCGATCACAGCGACAATCACTGATGCCCAAGCCAGTCCGTATACCCCCATGTCGAGTACCATCGTAAAGAATACTGCTAGCGTAATATTGAGCGCGATCGTAAAGAACGAGATGTAGAGTGGCGTTTTGGTATCCTGTTGTGCGTAAAAACTACGTGCAGAAATAAAGTAGATTGAACGGAAGAGAATCGACAAACAAAGTACCGCAAAGATACCGGCAATGAGTGGGTGGCCACCGTATTTAATAAAGCTTACCAAATACCCACGCGCAAAGAACGCAATGACCGTCACCGGCAATGCCAGCCACACGATCACACGAATTACCGTTTGTAGTTCGTTCTTGAACAAGTCGGGGCGACCTTCGGCAAGTCGTTCGGTCATCTTTGGAAATGCAGCTGTACTAATGGCGACACCAATCATGTTAATTGGCACATACGACAGACTCATCGCCTGTTGATACGCACGGACGCTACCAGCGACCATTCGTGATGCCAAGTTCGTTTCGACGATGCTGTTAACGTAATCAATACTCTGGTCTAGTGATCGAGATGGCAAGAGTCGTAATACCTGACGAAGTCCCTTGTTCTTCCAGTAAATCTTGAACCTATAGTCAAAGCCTAGGCCAATCAGGCCCATACTACTGACGACCAGTTGCAATATAGCACCGAGGATAACACCTAATGCAACGCCCATGATCCCACCGTCAAATATATGCAGACCGAATAGTGAAATTCCGTTCGTAAAGAAGACGACACCGATGATAATACCGATGTTATATAGGATCGGCGATAGGGCAAAGAACGTAAATCGTCCAACAGCCTGTTGCATACTAGCGATCACGGTCGCGACAGCAAACAGGAATGGACTCACCGCCATAACGCGCATCATACTGACGGCCAGCCCACTACCCGCCTCACTAAGTCCCGGCCCGACCACATAATGGACCAATGGTTCTGCAAAGATAATAATCAAAATACTGGCAGCAAGTGTTGCCAGCGCCATCAAGTTCATCAGGCTGGTTGATAATTCCCATGCAGATTTCTTGTTACCGCTGGCGAGACGTTGATTAAAGACTGGAATAAAACTGACACTTAGCGCACCAGACACGAGAATAATAAACATGAAATCTGGAATCGTGAACGCTACCGTATACGCATCGGCACCAGCTGGGTATGTATCCAGATAATTACCGTTAAGTAGACGGTCACGAACCAGCCCCAACAAGCTCCCTGCGAGGGACGATCCAGCCAGCAAAAAAGCTGCTATTTGCAGAGATACTCGCCGATTTGCTCGTGCGACGGTACTCGTGAATCGTCCCATAGTTTTTATCGATCAAGCTTTGTTAGTAAAGCTTGGCCTCCTTTGGTAGTTCCATATCTTTCAGAATCTTGGTGACACTGTCTTCTTCCAAGGTTTCATCTTTCATCAATGCATCAACAAGTTTTTTCAGACTCACCATGTTTGCTTTGATGACGATCTCTGCGCGGCGGCTTGCTTCCTTGATCAGTTCTGCAACTTCCTTGTCGATCTCACGTGCAGTATCATCACTATATGGACGTTCATGCGTCATGCGGTCGAACATCATGCCGCCATTGTCTTCGTGGAAGACTTGGTCGCGAAGCTTTGATCCCATTCCCTGTTCAATCACCATGTCTCGGGCAATCTCTGTTGCCTTTCGTAGGTCAGAACCAGCACCGGTCGTGATACGATCATCGCCGTAAATAACCTTTTCAGCGACACGGCCACCAAGTGCACGCGCCAAGATATCCTTGAATTCAACGACGCTCGTGTAGCTCTTGTCTTCTGGTGGCAAGAACCATGTGACACCACCAGTACCGCCACGAGGAATGATCGTTACCTTGTGTACAGGGTCGCTGTCAGGCAAGATATGTCCAACAATCGCATGTCCAGCTTCGTGGTATGCAGTCATTTCTTTTTCTTGTTCGCTCATCACCTTTGTTTTGCGCTCTGGACCAATTGCTACTTTTTCAAAAGCTTCAGTAATATCAGAGTTCGTAATCTTTTTTGCGTTACGACGAGCAGCAACAATAGCCGATTCGTTTGCGATATTTGCTAGATCCGCACCAGATGATCCGGCAGTCTTTGCAGCGAGTGAATCAAGATTAACTGTCCCTTCAGTCGGCTTGTTTTTGAAGTGCACCTTTAGAATTGCTTCGCGGTCTTTTCGTTCTGGCAACATAATGTTTGTGCGTCGGTCAAAACGACCTGGTCGCAGTAGTGCTGGATCGAGTACGTCCGCACGGTTTGTCGCAGCCAGCACAATCACGGTTGTGCCCACTTCAAATCCATCCATTTCAACCAAGATCTGGTTCAATGTTTGTTCACGTTCATCATGACCACCGCCCATGCCGCTTCCACGACGTCGTCCAACGGCATCAATCTCATCGATAAAGATAATCGCAGGTGAGTTCTTTTTTGCCTTCGCAAACAAGTCACGAACACGTGATGCACCAACACCAACGAACATTTCAACGAATTCTGAACCAGAGATACTAAAGAACGGAACGTTTGCCTCGCCAGCAACAGCCCTTGCGAGCATTGTCTTACCAGTACCCGGGCTACCAACCAGTAGGACACCCTTTGGAATCTTTGCGCCGAGGCCTTCGTATTTCTTTGGTTGTTTGAGGAAGTCAACAACTTCTTCGAGGTCTTGCTTTGCTGATTCGTTACCAGCGATATCGCTAAATAGTACCTTTTCTTTGTCTTGGCCGTATAGTTTTGCCTTTGACTTACCAAAGCCCATAGCTTGGTTGTTTTGGCCCTGTGCTTGACGCATCATAAAGAAGAAGAATCCGGCAATCAACACAACAGGAATGATAATAATCGCAACATTCCATAGTGCATCACCAGTCGTATCAACAGGTTTGACACTGACAACAGCTCCGTATTTCTTGTCGAGTCCCTGTTCGATCAGGCTACTTCCTGCTTCTTTGACAGATTTTTCAGTCGCTTCGTCGCTGCCTTTTGGCGTAATCGTTAAGTCGTTACCTTGCAGTTCAATCTTTGAGATCTCGCCTGCATTGGCACGATTAATAACGTCGGAGATTGCAACGGTCTTTAGGTTGTCTTTTGGTGCAGTGATGGCAATGACAGCCAATACACCAATAACCAAGATGACCCAAAATAGTGCTAATCGGATGAAGTTATTCGGTTTCTTTGAGGGAAGCGGGGACTTTGTTGCCATAAAAAATTATATTCCTTTCAGGGACTGACTGTAACAGTAGTGTTCGCTACTTCTTATTTTATCAGCTTGATAGTGAATTGACGAGGGGTGAAAGTAAACTCCACTGCATTACCTGCCTGATATCGTCCGCCTGGTCGCGCGGTCTTGATCGCTAGCAGCACGCGCTCTAACTGAGGGCGGGTTAATAACCCCCGCGTGACATGTCGCAGAATCTCTACAGCAGGTTGTGGATCAATTGCAATAAACAGATGTCGATCATAGTCTGGACCCGTACCAGCTAGCTTTTTTACCTCTACATCGATCTGATGCTTCAAGATTTTTTGCTCTGCATGTAACTGGGTTAATTTCGCCTTATCGGCTGGCACGACATCGACTAATTTTCGCCTTAATCGATTGCGCAGATACGCATCACTCTGATTTGTGCTATCTTCCCGCCATGCGAGGTTGTTATCGAGTGCGTATTGAATGATCTCTTGTTTTGGAGTGTCCAAGAGAGGCCTGACAATATCCGAATCCAGCACCGCCAAGCCACGCCAGCCCGTACCGCGGACATGATTGATCGCAATCGTTTCAATCAGATCATCGTTATGATGAGCTGTGATAATCTGCGCATCATGAAGATCGGCAAGTTCCCGTAAAAAAGCATACCGGCGGCGGCGAGCTAATTCTTCGCTAGCATTGCTACCTAATTCTTCGCGTCGCGTCACGAATGGCACCTTGTATGCCTTTGCTAATCTTTTGACAAAGTCAGCATCCTGCGCAGAATCCGCTCTAATTCCATGGTCAAAATGCGCGACTATCAGTCCAGAATCGCGTGCACTATGCAGCATATGCAAGAGTGCGACCGAGTCTACTCCGCCGCTGACCGCGACGATATACCGCGTATCATGCACCCACCTTTTCATAGTTTTAGTTTAGCATAATCGTTATAATGGTGGCCCAGATGACGTCGAGTTGTTCGCAGCTCCGGTCCAAGACCAAAAGTTTGATGATCCATCGGCGTATGCAGTTAGCGCATCGCGCTGCGTAATCATAATTCCGTCAACATAAAACGTTGATGCGGCCCCGACTGTCGTCCAAAGGCGCAATGTCGTTTGGGCGGCAGATGTTGTATATATTCGAGATATCCGCTGCCAGTCACCCGTCGTTGTTATTGGTGTCATCTGCTGAACATTTGTACTATAATCGCTCGCCGCTACATTAAACGTAGGAACTGCGCCGGACTCTGAGTAAACATATAACGAAAGAGCGTAGGTCGTTGATGGGCTGACCGTAATTGTCGTCGACTGCACGCCAGTCGATCCACTCGTCCAGACGAGCTTTGTTGAATATGTTCCAGAAACTTTTACATTTGTCGCCTGTGTGCGAGTGCTCACACCTGCACCAGCACCGGAAATTGGCGCCGCTTCACTACTAGGATTTGGCTCCAAGTTTGTGACTGTCGTACACGTACCTGGTTGTTGCGCTGTACTATTCGTCACAATGTAACTCGTATCACCGTAGATTGCGCTGGCACAATAATATTTCGTCTGTCCAAACGTGTTGTACGCAAAAGTCACGCCGCCACTTGGTTTCAGGCATATCGTGTTTGCAGCGGGTGATGCAGAGCAATCATTTGCAGTTGGATATGAGTCTGATGCGCTTGTCGTCCTGTATGACTCTAGTTGCTTTCTGGTATTTGTGAGTGTAGATTGTACCGTCGCATCCTTTGCGCGGCCTTGAATACCGTTATACGCAACAATAGTTATTGCCGCTAAAATACCGATAACGACGAATAGCTCCACGATCGTGAAGCCTTTTTGCCTAGGTGCCCACTTTTGCATGGTCTTAGTTTAGCATAAGCACACAAGGATACAGCTAGAGATACCTCGTACTTCCAAATGGTATTTTTTGTTTTATGTAGATCCCTGTTAGCAGGGTATCGGCAGAATGAATCGTCCGATCACCATACCGCGCGTTGATGTCATCGATCGCATCAGTCACCATTCGTTCGCGTACCAAGCTATCCTGAAACAGACTAACCTGATCTTGTTCGAGTGTCTGCAGCTCGTAGCAATGAATGCCGATTTCTTTTAACTCATCTGGTGCCTTGGCAAATAACTTTTTTGCTAGCTCAAAGATCGTCTGATCCGTATAAAACGGCGATGCTGCCATAAAACTACTATGCCAATAGCCCCGATCCCTTGTTTTTGCATACACATATATACCGCGTGCAGATTTATCTTGACTACGCAGCCTTGAACCGACCGATTCACATAGATGATGGAGTCTCTTGACGATCTCGTCGTACGATAAATCAAACTTTTCTAACACGTATTGCCGACCGACTCGTTTGATATCAAATTCACGATCGTCGACTTCGTGGCCGCGGAGTCGTTGATGCCACTGCGACCCAACGATACTCTTGAAGACGATCTTTTCCAGCGTCACTGGATCGGCATCCAAAAACTCTAGGGGAGTCATGATCCCGACTGCATTCAGGCGCTTTTCGTTATGGTAGGCAATCCCCGTTAGATCGGTTAGCTTTAAGTTGCCCAGCACTTCACGAATATTTTCGTGTGTAATCACGTCTAGCCCATCTGGCTTATGTAGCCCGGCCGCAGTCTTTGCCAGGAATCGGTTCGTGCTAATTCCCACATTGCAGCGCATCCACACGCCAATCTCATCTTTTAATCTTTGTTTAATCTCCGTGCCGATTTCTACCAGGTCCCGATCCCGAACCAGACTGGTTGCATGGTGAAAATCAATTACCCCTTCGTCAATACTCTTCATAGTCACGTGCGCCGAATATTCCCGCATGATATCTAGCAGTCGATGGTAAATATAGCGATATTTCGGCGGGTCGCTCTCTAGCGCAATAATATCTGGCGCGTAGATTCGTGCCTCTCGTAACTTCATCCCTACTTTCACGCCCAGCGCCTTCGCCTCGTAACTTGCTGTCACGATAGCAGTCGTGTCAGTTCGCCTGTTGACGATTGCGATTGGTTTGCCTCGCAGCATTGGCCTCGCCTGTTGTTCGGCTGTCGCAAAAGCACTATTAAGATCGATGTGCATGATCAGCGGACGCTCTGTGTTGTGGCTATCCTTCATAGTGATCAGCCTCCATCGTAAGGCGCCACGTCAATTGTTCGCTATCCAGTTCCAGCCGATAATCCGCCCCACCGTCGGTCACATCAAATATATGGATCGTCTTGCGTCCGCCAGCTCCTGGATGTCGCAGCCCTAGTTCCGTAATCTCTATTTCTCGCCCATTTGCGCGTTTGAACCTGATCGGATGACACGGATGATGTCCGGCACCAAACACCGCCACCACTTGTATTCGTTCGTTTAAAAAAGTTTCGTCATTCATTTCAAAAATCCTCAAAAATATTAGTTTGAGAAACGCGTTTTGAATTGTTCGCCCGTTATGTTGATGCGTTTCTCATCAAAATGCCGAAGACGATTGAATGACCATTCGCGAGGGACGCTTAGCTTTTCGGCCAGTGAGTATCGCGCGGTAATGTGTTTATTATAGCACCCTGCTGCCTGCATTTACATATAAGGTCGGGTAGAGGATAATACAGGTATACCTAAGCATAAGGACTTTTAATAATGAACCCTTCAGATAACGAACGAGATCAGCAACAAGATCAAGAACCAGCACAAAGACCGGAACAGGCAACGCCAACTTTCACCCCAGTTGATGAACCAACTGCTGAAACGAATCCGATTGTTGATACCCTCGATACACCGGCGCAGGCAGAAACATTTACAGAGCCAGAGCCACCACTAGAATCAACACCGACAGCAACAATCGTCGATGACCTAGACGAACCCTCACCTAGCTTTGCCAAGACCCCGGCAAACCCCGTCGACCCACGCGCAGTCGCCCTAGCCAGTGGCGCCGAACTTCCTATCGGAAAAAAGAAATCCCACATCATCGCGGACATCGTGATCGTACTACTCGTCCTCGCGATAGCTGCCACCTTTGCCTATTACTTGTTCTTTATGCCAACCTCTCCGCAATCAAATACATCGACATCACCGACTTCAACAGAAGTAACATCAACGGTCGAAGCCGCTAGTACTGAACTGACAAATGCCTCGACCAGTGAATCAACCATCAGTGAAACAGATGATAGCACCAGCGCCACAGACGCGAGTGTCAGCGCAGGTGTCGTCGGAGATAGCGTCAGTGAAGACAACCTTTAAACCACTGGTTATCACAGGTACCCTAGCGATTGCGCTCGTCCTATCCGCTACGGCGACAACACAGTCGTCTTTTGCTGTTACGACGCTGAACAACTGTGCAAAAATCACAAAGATTAGCAGCACAAACAAGGCAACCCTAACGACAAAGATCGCTGCCATGAACGCAGACTTCGCCACCAGGCTGACCGCGATATCCGACCGTCACGCAGCCATCGATCAAAAACTGGCTGATGCACGATCAAAAACAGCAGCGGCATTTGATACAAAGATTCAGGCCTTAAGTGCCAAAGAGGGCATTACCGACGCACAGCAAAAGGCCATACAAAAATACCAGACAGACATGAAAGCAGCCGAAGCAATACGCATCGCGGCAGTCGATGCTGCACGCGCGACCTATCGTGCTGACCTCACCGAAAATGTCACTGCTCATCAATCCGCATTATCTGCTGCAGCAACCAGTTATCAAACAGCTCTAGCGACGGCAGCGGCAAGCGCAGTGACGAACTGTCGAGACAGCACTGCAGTTGAAACGCTAAAATCAGATATCAAAATTGCCCGCGCAGCATTCAGAGCAGCTCGGACCGACGCCAAGATAACCACCGAAATTAAAGACTTGATGGCAACACGCAACACGGAAATCAAAACGGCGAATACAGCATTCGCAACATCTGCGACAGCCTACTCAACCGTGTTATCGACAGCACTCGAGGGTACTAGTTCAGATTCAGCCAGCTAAGGCTAGAAAAAACCTTCGTTTTTTGATAGAATCATCTCTGTACTATCTGCAAGTTATTGCGATAGGTATACGGCAGCGTAGCTCAGTTGGTTAGAGCGCAAGACTCATAAGCTTGAGGTCACAGGTTCAATTCCTGTCGCTGCTACCAGAATTGAATTTTTAGCGTCTTCGGACGCTAATTTTTGTATTAACAGATAAGAATCGGCCAATACTCCTACGCGACCTGTAACGCAAACAGTTAATTAACACTAACCTATGTTGAAATATCGCCGGTTGATTCCGGTGATATTTTTATACCTAACTGGTCGCGAAATTCCAGTAGCGGAATGGCACGTGACCCCACGCGTACTAGTCTCGAAAATACCCCAGATTGGTTACGAATTAAAAGAGGTCAGGACAAATGACTAAACAGCCATGGCGGTTGTACTACCAAGCAGCACGTGATGTTGCATATTGCTGTAGAGTGGAGCTAAAATTCCAATTCCTGCATTCAGCCGCAACGCTTCTTTAAGATTTTCAGCATACATCTTTTGCGCACCGATAAAAGCATCTTGCGTCGACTTCCCTTCAGCCAGTGAGCGAGGCACCGAGAAGGCTGGGTCTAGATAAAGTGCGGCCACGGCATCATTGAGATCACCTGACGTATGCACAACTTGAAAATCTTCTTTGTAACCAATGAACGTAGACACCCCATTAGCGATGAGATCATGGCCGAGAACAGCACCGACCTTACAAGCAAGCGCATGAATAATACGATCATCAAACTGACCCTCGGCAATATCATTCGAATCGAGAATCGGAAGATCTGAGTGACCATACATAGTTGTTTCGCTTCCGTGTCCATTTAGCAATAGTAGTCTGGGGTTGTGACTTACGACAGTACTATGAAAGTTAGCGTGAGTTACGTCGTTTCCCTGTAGATGAACAACCCTAATATTACCCAGTGTTTGCATATAGTCAGCAGCAGATGTAATCCAGTGAGACAACATCTGCGTAGGAAAGTCGTGACCAGGATCAGTTAATAGTACATTAACCATTTCAATTAAAGATTCTCAATCTTTTCTAAAACACCGTAAATTTCGCCCGAGCTAAAACTCCTCATGAAATCCATTTGAGTTTTTACATACTTCTCGCCAAAAGCATCCATTTCCGTAACGTGTGTGATCAGTTCATCACGAGTCAGTGTTACCATTCCACCGCCACTACCAATAGAAAGTTTTAATTCAGGATTGGATGCAAAAAGCTGAGACAGGACAATAGCCTGCTCTTTTAAGCTCCTTTGTGATTGAGTCATTATATTAACTCCAATTCCTTTAAATCATTGAGTATATGTTCGGCCTTACTGCCTGCAATCTTGACTTCAAGATACGCAACATTCCACGTGATCGGTTCGTCATCTATAACCAAGACAATATCGTCACGTATATTAAGAGGTATATTCGCATATACTTTCATGAATTCAGAACTGAGCTTTTGCATAGATGGATCCATGTCAACAGTACCTTTCATTCATTTATACATCCTAAACTAATAATACATCATTCGCAATCATAAGCACAATGATTAACCTCTGTAAATTTAGTCGTGCATTTGATGTACAGCGCTTTTTTTGTTTTTTTGCTACGCTGCCTTTATTAAATCATACTCTAGCTGACTGACAATAGTCTGAACACTATTAATGTCTAATATACCGGAAACAACAAAGCCATTGGTATCCAGTGACAATGACCATGGATTCTTGTCAGGATAGTTATCTTCATACCACTTAGCAGCTTTCTTTTTATCCAGGTTGCGCTCAAACGTAACTCGAGTCTTGTCCCAATGTTCAAATATATGCCTTAACTTTTCTATTACTTCCTTCAACTCTTTGTCAAAAGGTATATTCACAAGAACCCTCTTGGCTCCCTTCAGCTCGGAACATACTACTAAATGATTAAGTGCAATATATAAGAAATGAATGTCCGCCCATAACTGAGATGATGTCCTGCTAAACTCTGTAAGATAGGGTGACGTTGTACTTGGAGTAGTAAAATCTTTTTTTCCTAAAAACTTTAAATGCTCCGCGAAACTAATCCTGACGCGATCTAATTGCATAGATGTTGCATTAACCCAGGATTTGAAATCTTCCAGATCTTTATTCATATAATTATTATCCTCTACAATCCCAATAGTTTATAGGCTGGAAATAACGATCTCTTATATCCTTCGCCTTTATTAGGTTAGTTCAGGCTATCATCTTCTTTGTAATCTGATACATCTCAATCAGTTCAGACTTGATTTGATTCCAATTCGTCAAAGCCGCGTCTACTAAAGAAAGTTCCTCATCGAAAGATGGGGATTTTTCTTTGGTATAGGATCATATTGATATAGTTGATTCAACGTTAGGGTTTGACAGAAGATAATCGTCCTGTCAAAATACCCAACCAAGAGAGTTAATCCCCATGAGACACCCGTCCCATATTGGCTCTCGAAAGGTGATCAATGACTATCTTTGCCATCGTGGCGCTATCGTGTGGTATCGCCGCATATCTGATCTCAGGATTCATCAGTTACGTGCTGTTCGTCATCTACAGCGGCCTGGTTCCGCGTCACCCCTGGCTATTCGTTATCGGATGGCTGCCGTCACTGGCGATCATGGCCATCTTGAACGGAATCGACACCTGGCGACAAGAGAATCAGCTGCGGTGAATACCGCAAACAAGACTCTCGTTATCACAATTAAAAAGTCCCGCAATTGGTCGAGCTCTCGCTCTCAAGCGGGACTCTTCCATTTTCTGATTATCGGCTAATGCCAAAGACAGCAGCTTCACGACGACTCAAAAATGACTGAATTTCGTCATCACTACGACTACGATTCCAGCTTGAGACTTCTAGTACTTCGCTCATTGTTACTGGCTCTATGTTTTGGGTGGATTGCATTACTTTTTGCTTTCTTTTTGTTTTTATTGTTTTATGTATCTATTTAAGCATAAAAGGTATAAAAAAGCAATAGTAAAATGCGTAAATAGAGCCTTATTTTTGACGCCATGACAACGGTTATGGTATAAATAGGTTCAGAGGAAACAAAAAAATAAAAATGACTATACTCTCGTCACTCGCTATCGTGACCCTAGCCGCATTAATCCATGCGAGTTTTCAGTTGAGTATTAGTGTCTTGACGCTACTGAGCGGACACGCGATTGGCGCAAAGCATTCGACTGCCCGAGTCGTGAAACTAACATCTAGTTTCGTCATCGGTGCGGGCATCATGGCAGTACTACTACTCGCCTTTATCGCCTTGGTCGTACAACAAACATTTGGTGGGGATGCGCCGCAGCTCGTTTGGGCAGTCGCCTGCGGACTAATGATCGGCCTGGGCGTCGCAGTCTGGATGTTTTACTACCGCCGCGAAAAAGGGACAGCGCTATGGATTCCACGGAGCGTTGCACACTACCTAAGTGATCGGACAAAGGCAACCAAGGTGTCGGCTGAATCATTTGCGCTCGGCGTCATGAGCGTCATCGCCGAACTACTCTTTATCATTGCCCCGCTGTTCCTCAGCGCACTAGTAATCG
>Ga0247814_10001498_pt1 | contig 13665 bp, 11 predicted proteins | sample UWRJL179409R1_FD_179947 | JGI IMG/M metagenome (GOLD analysis project Ga0247814, IMG submission 179947) | Plant litter microbial communities from Arlington Agricultural Research Station in Wisconsin, United States - UWRJ-L179-409R-1 | ecosystem: Environmental > Terrestrial > Plant litter >...
TTGCCTGTGGCACCAGCGTCTGGATCAATCCGCCCAGCTGTGCAAGATCATTTACCCGGTTATGGATAAAAAATACCTGTCCGCCCCTGTCCAGTTCGAACTGTACCGCTTCCTGGATCAGTTTATCATTAAATACATGCAGTTCTGTATTTACTGCCTGCCGGTTTGGCGGTGGGGTACTCATAATGGAAAGATCCCTTGCCCCCATCAGCGAGAAATGCAGCGTACGTGGTATAGGTGTTGCAGTTAAGGTGAGTGTATCTACGTTTACCCGCAATGCGCGTAGTTTTTCTTTTGCAGAGACCCCGAATTTTTGTTCTTCATCGATGATCATAATACCAAGCGATTTAAACTTTACATCTTTACTCAGCAAACGGTGTGTACCGATAATAATATCTACTTTACCTTCTTCTACACGCGCCAGGGTTTCTTTGATTTGTTTATTTGTCTTGAACCTGTTGATATAATCAACGGTACAGGGAAAATCTTTTAAACGGCCTACAAAGGTCTTAAAATGCTGCAGTGCAAGAATAGTTGTTGGAACCAGTATCGCAGCCTGCTTGCCATTGGCAACAGCCTTAAACGCGGCACGGATGGCAATCTCGGTTTTTCCGAAACCTACATCACCGCATACCAGTCTGTCCATCGGGTGCGGTGCTTCCATATCTTTTTTTACGTCGCTGGTAGCCTTTACCTGGTCGGGCGTATCTTCATAAATAAAAGAGGCTTCCAGTTCCGTTTCCAGGTAACTGTCCGGATCAAAAGCTGTACCTACCTGCGATTTTCTGAGCGCATAAAGCTTAATCAGGTCGCGGGCAATGTCTTTAACTTTTTTTTTTGTTGTTTTCTTAAGTTTATCCCAGGCTTCTGTACCCAGTTTATTCATTTTTGGCGGGGTACCATCTTTACCGCTGTATTTGGCAATCCGGTTAAGGGAGTTGATATTTACATAGAGCAGGTCGTTATCGGCATAAACCAGCCGGATCATCTCCTGTGTTTTACCACTTACTTCTACCTTTTCCAGGCCTGCGTATTTGCCAATACCATGGTCGATATGTGTTACAAAGTCGCCCGGTTTAAGATCCCTCAGGTCTTTCATGGTGATGGCCTGGCTGCGCTGGTAACCACGCTTTAACTTGTATTTATAAAAACGGTCAAAGATCTGGTGATCGGTATAAAATGCAATTTGCTGCGGCGGGTCTATAAACCCTTCCCTCAGCTGGATATTTACCGGGACAAATTTTACCGTTTTATCGATATCATCCAGAATCGCATATAAACGTTCTGTTTGTTTGGGCGAGGAGCTGGAGATAAAATTAAAGATCCCGTTCTTTTCGTTCTCTTTGATATTATTGATCAGCAGATGGAAATCTTTATTAAAAGAAGGCTGCGGTTTGGTATCAAAATGGATAATATGGTCTGTTTTATAGAAAAATTGCTTTCCAAATTCTACCAGCGGAAAATCCTGCAGGATATCGCCGAACATCCGTTCATCAGAAAAGGCAAATTTTGGGTCTATCCAGTCCAGGTTCTCCTGTTTTTCTTTTGCCGGCAAGGCTTTCCAGAGTTCTGTAGCTTTTTTATAACCCGTTTTAATGATATCCAGCGTAAACTGAACATCCTTAAACCATAGCTGTGTGTCTTTAGCAATATAATCCAGCAGGTTAATATTGCTTTCCGTTAAATACTTGGATTGCACGTTAGGGATAATCGTGAGGCTCTTTACATCTTCTACAGAAAGCTGGCTTTCGATTTCGAAAGTACGGATGCTTTCTACTTCATCGCCAAAAAACTCTATCCTGTAGGGCAGATCGTGGGAGAAAGAGAAAATATCCACGATTCCTCCGCGGATGGAAAACTGACCGGGCTCGTAAACAAAGTCGGTACGCTCAAAATCATAATCGATCAGGAACTCGTTGATGAAATCAATACCCAGTTTAACCCCAAGGCTGATCTCTAACGTGTTTTTTTCTAGAACAGTACGGTCAATTACTTTTTCTGCCAGTGCTTCAGGATAGGTTACTACGATTTTTCCGTATGAAGAATCATGGTTAAGTTCATTGAGTACTTCTGCCCTTGCCAGTACATTAGCGGTATCTACCTGGGTAAAATCGAATGCCTTTCTAAAAGAAGAGGGAAATATAAGGACTTCCTTTTCGAGGATACTTTCCAGATCTGCCATAAAGTAGGCAGCCTCTTCCCTGTCTGGAAGGATAAATAACTGGGGTTTGTGCAGTAAGAAGTAGGTAGCTATAGCTACAACCGCATCGGCAGAACCTACCAGGCCCTTTAATTGAAGTTTAGTACCTTTACCCGAGTTAAGGGTTTTTGCCAGCGCTTCAATGCGCTCATCAGTTTTATATCTGTTAATCAGGTCGCGGATGTTCACGTGGCAAAGGTAATATTTATGATTTGCTATACTGTAACAATACAGCCATTTATAACTCTAAAAATAAAACACGGAAGATGAACAGGCTGACCCATATTCCTGCAGAGCTGATTTTCTGGATTGCCGCACTGTTACTACTGGCAGCTGCAGAACCGGTACCTCCTCAGGATGTGAACCACTTTACATTTTGTCCGCTTGCCAGCATGGGATTAAGCTGGTGCCCGGGATGTGGTTTAGGCAGGTCCATCACCCAGTTGTTTCATGGCCATGTGCAGGAAAGTATGCACTACCACTGGCTCGGAATACCAGCAGTGTTGATTATCGGATGGCGCGTGATCGTACTGGGAAATGTGCAACTAAAAAGAGAGATTAATAAAAATAATAAGGAGAAAGATTATGTATAGTTCACCATTTATGATGCTCCCGGGCATTTCGCCACAGGAGTTTTCTTACCTGCAAACTGCCACTACAGGTTTAAACGAAACGCAGCTGAATGGGTTTCTGATGATATACAGCAGTAAAAGGAGGAGTCCGGATGACATGATCCTGTATTGCATTTTAGGTTTCTTTGTGCCCGGACTTGCACGGTTTTTAGTTAACCAGATTGGTATGGGTATATTGTACCTGCTCACTTACGGTTTATGTGCGATCGGAACCATTATTGACCTTGTAAATTATAAGAGCCTGGCCTTTGAATATAACCAGCGGATGGTATTTGAAAGCCTCCAAATGGTAAAAATGGGTACAATAGCACAATAATCAGATAGGGAGCAGTATATTTACAGCATGAGATTAGCTGTATTAATTAAACACCTGGAATCCTATGCACCGCTGAATTATCAGGAAGATTATGATAATTCCGGGTTGCTTACCGGAAATCCTGATCAGGAGGTTACAGCCGCATTGGTGGCGCTGGATTGTACAGAGGTAATTGTAGACGAAGCAATTGCTAAAGGCTGTAACCTGATTATAACCCACCACCCTATTGTTTTTAAAGGGTTAAAAAAGCTTACCGGGAAAAATTACGTAGAGCGGGTAATCATCAAGGCCATACAAAATAATATTGCCTTATATGCCATCCATACCAACCTGGATAGTGTGCAGAATGGGGTGAACGGGGTAATCTGTAAACGTTTGGGATTGCAGCAGGCAAGAATACTCAACCCAAAGGCCGGAAATCTAAAAAAACTCGTTACTTTTTGTCCAACCGCCCATGTAACGCAATTTCGGGAAGTTTTATTTGCTGCCGGTGCCGGTGATATCGCTAACTATAGCAACTGTAGTTTTAATACCGAAGGTACGGGTACGTTCAAAGCCAATGAGGGTACAACACCATTTGTAGGAAGCCACGGTATACAGCATCATGAGCGCGAAACACGTATCGAGACTATCTTTTTGGTGCAGGACGAACGTAAAATTTTACTGGCCCTGCTCGAAAACCATCCTTATGAAGAGGTTGCATACGATATTTATCCGCTGGAGAATAAATTAAATACTGTAGGCTCCGGTATGATTGGCTGGCTGGAACAGGAGATGGAAGCTACTGAGTTCCTTGCTTTTTTGAAGGCCCGTATGGATGTTACAGTCATCAGGCATACCCGCACTACCGGTAAAAAGATTAAAAGAGTAGCTGTTTGTGGCGGTTCTGGCAGTTTCTTATTGAATAATGCCATTGCTGCGGGAGCTGATGCTTTCATCACAGCAGATTTTAAGTATCATGAGTTTTTTGATGCAGATGGAAAACTGATGATAGCCGACATCGGACACTTTGAAAGTGAACAATTTACATCTGATTTGTTGATTGATATTATTCGGGAAAAATTTCCTAACTTTGCAATCCGTCTAACGGAGCATAATACAAACCCCATAAATTATTATTTCATTTAATGGAACAAACTGTTGAGCAAAAGCTAAAGGCTTTATACGAATTACAAACCCTTCATACAAAAATTGATAAAATACGTCAGATCCGTGGTGAATTGCCAATGGAAGTGGCTGATCTAGAGGATGAGGTTGCAGGATTGGAAACACGTATCCAAAAATTCAAGGCTGAATTGGATGAAACTGAAGATGCCATTGTAACACGTAAAAACATGATCAAGGAATCTCAGAACCTGATCAAAAAATATGATACTCAACTAAAAGAGGTAAAAAACAACCGTGAGTACGATGCTTTAACAAAAGAAGTGGAAATTCAATCTCTTGAAATCCAGGTTTGTGAAAAGAAAATCAGGGAGCACGGTTTTGAAATTGCTTCTAAGACTGAAATCTACGAAAAAGCATTAGCTGATCAGGAATCAAGAAAAAATGATTTAGAGATCAAAAAAGGCGAATTGCAAACTATCACCGCTGAAACAGAAAAAGATGAACTGGCTTTATCAAAAAAATCTGAGAAAGCAGAAGCTGGAATCGAAGACAGGTTATTAGTTGCTTACAGAAGGTTAAGAACTAATGCAGTTAACGGACTTGCTGTAGTAACGATCGATCGTGATTCTTGCTCAGGATGTTTTAACCAGATTCCACCTCAGCGTCAGCTGGATATCCGTCAGCGCAAAAAGATCATCGTATGTGAGCACTGCGGAAGGATCCTTGTTGATGAAGCTTTAACTCAGGAAGAAGTTCCGGCTTAAGTATTAGCCTCAATTGAATATTTGAACGGTCAGACTAACATCTGACCGTTTTTTTATTAAAAAATTCGTCAGAATAAAACAATAATAAAATTTGGAAGTTATTAATGGTTTACGACCACAAGATTTAGTTATGCTTCCCAAAAGTAGTTTTACTCTACTCTCTAAATACACGCTGCTTTTTTTCATATTCTTTTTACCAGGTTCAGTTTATGCCAATTTTGATTTTAATGCAAACTGCCTGAAGGCTTATCAGCTGATTTTTGAACTGAAATTACCAGGCGCCCGTCAGCTTATTGCAGCAGAGAAACGTATTCATCCCAAAAATGCAATTGTCCCGTTGCTGGAAAATTATGTAGATTATTTTTACCTGATCACCTCAGAAAGTAAAATAGATTTTGACCGTTTGTCTGCCGAGAAATCGCGGAGAATAGATCAGATTGAAGGAGATGACAGTAACTCACCCTACTATCTATATGCGCAGGCCGAAATCAATCTGCAGTGGGCCTTGTTAAGGAGCCGTTATGGTGAGTTTTTTACCGCAGCAAGAGAAATAAAAAAGGCCAATGGACAGCTGCAAGACAATAACCGGAAGTATCCGGGGTTCCATTTGAATGCTAAAGGTTTGGGGCTGATCAATATTTTCCTTGGCAACCTGCCAGACGGGGTACTGAAAACGACACTAGGTGCATTTGGAATTAAAGGAAATGTACAGAAGGGGCTTGCAATGCTGGATAAATTAGCGCAGAATCTGCCCCGCTCCAGTTATGAGCCATTTTATGAAGAGGTGGTATTTTACTATGCTTTTGTACTCTCTGATGTAGTCCATGCAGATGATGCGTATAGCAAGACAATGAAGTATACCGCAAGGATTTCAGACAGCAGTTTACTTAAAGCTTATCTGCAGGCATATGTTTGTGCCAGAAACGGCCATAATGAAGAGGCTATAGGGATACTGAATGATCGCCCCACTGGTGATGGCTATCAGCCCTTCCCTTATCTCGAGCTTTTGATGGGTACTGCAAAGCTGAATAAACTGGACTACACGGCAGAGCATAACTTTAAGCGGTTTTTACAGCTAAATAAGGGCGTCAATTACATTAAAGACGTGAACCTGCACCTTGCATGGGTAGCGTTGTTAACAGGCGATACAGGGGCTTACAGAGGTTATATGGGTAAAGTGCAACATGCAGGTTATACTTACGGCGAAAGAGACAAGCAGGCTATGAACGAGGCTTCAGCATCGGCACCTTATGCCGCATTACTAAAAGCGCGGTTATTATTTGATGGCGGATACTATAGCAAAGCATTAAACCTGTTGTCGGCAGAAAGGCCATCGCTATATCCTGCGGCTAAAGATAAAGCAGAATATTTTTACCGCTCCGGGCGGATTAACGACGCCTTAGGCAATGATAGTGAGGCCCTGCAGGATTATCAGCAGGCAATCAATTACGGGAAGAATTTAAAGTACTATTATGCCGCCACTGCAGCAGTAAATATGGGTAAGATATACAGCTCAAAAAATAATACGGTAAATGCTAAAAAGTGTTTTAACATTGCAATTAATATGAAGAACCATGAGTATGAAAATAGTATAGAATCTCAGGCCAGGAATGGCCTGAGAAAACTGGAAAATTAGAACTTGTAGACTATAGCATTAATATGCATCCCTGCTCCTACCGAAGCAAATACTGCATATTCACCTTTATTTACTTTATATCCCTTAACCTGTTGATGAAGCACCAGGTCCAGTAATGTTGGAATGGTAGCCACTGAGCTGTTGCCCAGCCATGAAATAGTCATAGGAACCAGGTTTTCCGGTACGGCATCTAAATCATATAGCTTAAATAACCTTCGCATAATGGCTGTATCCATCTTTCCGTTCGCCTGGTGGATAAATACCGTTTTTACATCATTGATACTAATCCCTGCCTTATCTATTGCCGTTTTTACTACTTGCGGTACATTGGTTACGGCAAATTCATACAGCTTGCGGCCATTCATTTTAAGGTAGGTATTATCTGTAGTCACCTCCGGGTTATAACTATTACCCATCACCAGTAAAGAAGCAAAGTTACCCGCATAGGTCTGTGTTTTATGTGCAATGATACCTGTTGGTGTTTCTGATTCTGAAGCTTCAAAAATCACTGCTCCGGCACCGTCAGAAAATATCATACTATCACGGTCATGCGGATCAATAATCCTGGAAAGTGTTTCTGCTCCGATAACAAGTACCCGCTTTGCATCGCCGCTTTGGATCAGGTAATTTGCCTGGATGGTTCCCTGTACCCAGCCCGGGCAACCAAAAATAAGATCATAAGCAACACAGTCAGGATTTTGTATTTCCAGTTGTTGTTTAACTTTCGACGCCAGCGATGGAAGCATATCCATACGGTTGCTGCCATGCGTGATATCGCCAAAATTATGACAGAAAATAATATGATCCAGACTTTCTTTGTCTATTGCAGCATTGTCTATCGCTTTCTGTGCAGCAAGGGCGGCGATATTACTATTGAGTAAATGGTCACCTGCGTAGCGCCTTTCATTGATCTCTGTGATCTCCGAAAACTTCCGTACAATTTCTGCGATATCCTTTTCAATAGGCAACCCATTTTCAAAGAAAGTTGAGCTGAGGAACGATTCCCCTGAGATAATCTTTTCAGGAATATAGCTTCCCGTGCCTGCAATTACTGAATATATATGCTTGTTATTACTCATTTTGAACCGTATACTGTTTTAGTCTTTAGTATAAAACTAGGGTTAATTTCTTGAATATAAAAATTTAAGAAAAATCATCAACTAAAAAAACGAATAATTCTTTTGGTCCGTGAGCACCCAGAACGAGTGTTTTTTCGATATCGGCCGTTCTGCTTGGTCCGGTGATTGTACTGATCATTGAAGGTAATTGCGCTCCGTATTTATTTTTGATCAGCTTAAACCCATCCTTCAGGTCCATTACCATCTGGCCGGTTCTTGCGATTACGATGTGGTGATGGGGAAAAATACTCAACCTCCTGCCCGCTTCATTCTGATTGGAAACCAATATAGAACCATTTCGGGCAATCAGTGCTTCGCACATAGTGATTCCCACTTCGGCCATTTCAAAGTCTTTATCAGTCTTATAAAAAGGAAATTCGTAGGTATCCAGCAGGCGCTGTAATTCGGGTTCCCAGCAGTAAATTTTCCTCCACTTAAATTTATCTGCGAGTTCCAGGATGTTTTCAATGAAATCAATCCCGTTCTCACAAAAAATAAAATTGCCGGATACAGCAGTCAGCTGTTCGGCAAATAAGATTTCTGGAATTTCTGTATTGGTTTTGTAGATCGGGGTATCTTCTAAATTGGGATGCGGATTATCTCTCTTTTCAAGCAGCGCTTTCCTTATCTTTTTTAGCATTAACTCCTTGGAGGAAATATTCTCTTGCATAAAAAATGGATTTGCCGTCACCTGTATAACCAGGCAACGGCTCCCATAAAATTAGTTGATTACGATTCTGTTTGTGCAGGTGCTACCGGGGCTGTAGGATCTTTTGTTTCCTCTATCCCTTCGTGTACCAGTCCTTCAGCTGCGGGTTTCTGATCGCCTGTACCATTTACAAATTCATCGTAAGTAGTACGGTTTTCAAAAGGACGTTTCCCTAAGATTTCTTCCAGATCTGCCTGGAAAAGGATTTCTTTCTCCAATAATTTCTCTGCCAGTTTCTCCAGACCATCTCTTTTTTCTATCAGCAGGTCCATTGTTCTCGCATAAACATCATTGATCAGTCCGCGAACCTCAATATCAATTAATTCTGATGTTTTTTCTGAATATGGTTTATTGAAATTGTATTCGTTTTGCGGGTCATTGAAAGAAACACTACCTACTGCTTCGTTCATACCGTAAATAGTTACCATAGCATACGCCAGCTTGGTGATTCTTTCCAGGTCGTTCTGAGCACCTGTAGAGATCTTTTTAAATACCAGCGCTTCTGCAACACGTCCACCCATTGTCATACACATACCGTCAGTAAGCTGCTCGGTTGTATATAGGAACTGTTCTTTTGGTAAGTATTGCGCATAACCTAATGCAGCAACACCACGCGGAACGATAGATACTTTTACCAACGGATCAGCATGCTCCAAGAACCAGCCTGCAATAGCGTGACCAGCCTCGTGGTAAGCCACTATACGTTTCTCTTCCGGTGAAATGATTTTGTTTTTCTTTTCTAAACCACCAATAACCCTGTCTATCGCATCCTGGAAATCCTGCATGTCTACAGATTCCTTGTTTCTTCTTGCGGCAATCAGTGCAGCTTCGTTACAAACATTGGCAATCTCAGCACCTGCAAAACCAGGAGTTTGTGCAGAAAGCTTTTTAGCGTCTACAACTACATCGGTTTTAATAGGTTTTAAGTGTACTTTAAAGATTTGCTCCCTACCCACTAAATCTGGTTTGTCAATAGAGATTTGTCTGTCAAAACGTCCCGGGCGCAATAATGCGCTATCCAGTACATCCGGACGGTTAGTTGCAGCCAGGATAATAATACCCGAATCAGTTCCGAAACCATCCATCTCTACCAGCAGCTGGTTTAGCGTGTTTTCACGTTCGTCATTTCCGCCCATCATACTGTTCTTTCCACGTGCACGGCCAATCGCATCCACCTCATCAATAAAGATGATACATGGCGCTTTATCTTTAGCCTGTTTAAATAAATCACGTACACGAGATGCACCTACCCCAACAAACATCTCTACAAAGTCGGAACCCGACAATGAGAAGAAAGGCACTTGCGCTTCACCTGCAACGGCTTTTGCCAATAAGGTTTTACCTGTACCGGGAGACCCTACAAGCAGTGCCCCTTTAGGGATTTTACCACCCAGGTTGGTATATTTTTTTGGGTTTTTCAGGAAGTCAACGATTTCCATTACCTCCTGCTTGGCTTCTTCCAGTCCCGCAACATCGTTAAAAGTTACATTAACCTGGCTTTCCTTGTCAAATAGTGTTGCTTTGGATTTTCCGATATTGAAAATCTGTCCGCCGCCACCGCCAGCACCGCCACCCATTTTACGCATAATAAAGATCCAGAAGCCGATAAACAGCAACACAGGGATAATTACCGTAAAGAACCACGAATTAAAAGTGCTCTGTCTGGTTTCCTTTTCTGCCAGGATCTGGTTATCCGGTGCAATAGTTTTTTGCGACTCACTCAGCTGTTTGTCCAGCGCATCCATAGAGCCTGCAGTAAAAGATACTGTTGGGCCGCCTGTTGATGCAAAATTGCTTTTAGTCTCGTATTTCTTGTATTTCTCTTCTTTCAGACGGTCTGCTTTAATGTAGACATCCGCCCTTACCAGGTCTTCATACTTGTAGGCAACAATTTTTTGCACATCGCCCGGAAGCAGCATGTTCGTTTCAAATTCCCTGTAAGTAACAGTTTTGTTTGTATCGTTGGTAAACAATACAGAAACCAGCACAAGGCCTAATATGATTGCAGCGTAAACCCAAAAAATATTAAAGTTAGAGCCCTTTTGCGGCTTTTTAGGAATATTAGGTATTCTCTTTATTAGTTTGGGCTTTGTATTTTCTTTCTCTTTCATCGTTGATTCAAAAAAATGTATAGGTTGTAACTGGTTTAGGCGCTTTGGTAAGAAGTAGTCTGAGCATCTCCCCACAAATCCTCTAATCCATAAAAATCTCTTTTTTCTGTTTTGAAGATATGGATTACTACGTCAAAATAATCTAAAATTATCCATTCGGCATTTTCCTGGCCTTCTTTGCGCCATGGAGTGGCTTCTGTATTTTTATAAATTTCGTCTTCTACGCTATCGGCGATGGCTTTCACCTGAGTCGCTGAATCAGCATTGCAAACAATAAAATAATCTGATACAGAGCTATTTACGTTTCTTAAGTCCAGACGGACAATATCGTGTCCCTTTTTTTCCTGCATGCCATGAACGGCTATCTCTGAAAGGTAGGTAGAAAGGTTTACTAATTTCTTTTTTACCATTAAAATGTTTTATTTTTGATAAATAACAACTATAAAATCAACTATTGCAAAATAACACTTTTTCAACACTATTTGTTGGTCAAAATCTCATCAAATTATTAGCGGTTGATTCTACTAATAGTTTTTTGAAAAGGATGTTGTCAAATTCCGAGCCATTACCCGAGGGAACTGTTATTATGGCAGAGAATCAATATAGCGGCCGTGGGCAGGTAGAAAGCACATGGTACGCAGAACCGGGGAAAAATTTGACATTTAGTATCCTTCTTCATCCATCGTTTCTTCCCATCCAACAGCAATTTACACTAAATATGGCGGTTAGCGTAGCTATCCGGCAAACATTAATGGCTATTACTGGGCCCGGCCTCACTATTAAATGGCCTAACGATATCTATTATAAGGATAAGAAGATCGGGGGGGTACTCATCGAGAATATCATTGCGGGGAGCCGGATTAAAGCCTGTATTGTAGGAATAGGAATAAATGTAAACCAGCAAACCTTCGATAGCGCTTTAAATAACCGTGCGAGCTCCATCTACCAAATTTTACATGAAGATGTTAATTTGATATCGCTTTTAGCAGAAATTTGCAGTCATATAGAAGCTGGATACTTAAAATTGAAGTCTGGCGGTTATCATACTTTACGGAATGACTACCTGAATTTTCTTTACCGTTTTGGGGTAAAGGCAAAGTACAGACAAAATGGCGAGATATTTGAAGGCCGGATTGTAGATGTGAGCGACCAGGGTTTTCTAAGCCTGGAAACTGAAAAGGGATTAATGACGTATAATTTTAAAGAGATTGAATTTAGCCAACCATAAATCAATACCAATTATAACACAAACAAATAAAACCATGAAAAAAGCAACACTAGTATTTGCAATGTTACTGTTTACTGCTCTGGGTGTGTCTGCTCAGATTGAGACTCCGGTAACCTGGGCATATGCGTTCAAAAAAACAAGCAACACAGAGGCAATTGTATATTTAAAAGCGACTATCCAGGACGGATGGCATATCTACTCACAAAAAGTTAAGCCGGGCGGACCTGTTAAAACAACGATTAAGTTTAACCCGTCAAAAGAATTTACGAAGGTTGGAACTACAATTGAACCAGCTCCGCTTTCTAAATTTGAAAAAGTATTTGACATGAATGTGGGCTATTTCGAAAAACAGGTTGTTTTTCAGCAAAAGATCAAACTGGCAAAGCCGGGTACAACGGTTTCCGGAACAATTGAATTTATGACCTGCGATGAGTCGAGATGTCTTCCACCGGAAGAGATTAAGTTCTCTGTTCAGGTGAAGTAGACCTGTAGATATTTAATGAAGAGTGCCGGCAAACCCGGCGCTCTTTTTTTTTGCCCTGATGTGAATAGTTGGTAAATCGTAAAATATTGAATATGGGCAACCGAAAACTTTTTAAACAAGAAAATATGAGTAATTTCACGGCCTCATAGCATTGGCAGGTGCTAAACCCGGCCAATGAGATAAAAACACATTAAATGAAAAAGTTAATTTTAATTTTTGTTCTTATACTGCCACTATTTCTGTTGCAGTCTGGTTCCAGTTTCGCTTTTACCCGGGTACAAGATACCACGGCTGTAACAGATGATATACAGTTTACAGAAATTACTCCAACAGCAGACACTACCGCAAAGCCAGTAGTTGCCAATAGTGAGAAAAAAGATACTGTGCAGGCTTCATCGCAGGTTGCTGCAAGGCAGCCGGCAGGGGACGATGAAACTGATAAAACATTGTGGCAAACTTTTATACAAGGACTTGTTGGTGGTTTTATTGCCTTTCTGATGCCTTGTATCTTCCCAATGGTGCCGCTAACCATCAGCTACTTTACCAAAAGGGCAGGCAGCAGGAAAAAGGGGATAGGACAAGCTATAATCTACGGGATTTCAATCATTATAATCTACGTAGCTTTTGGCTTACTGATCACTGTTCTTTTTGGTTCTGCCAAACTAAATGAGTTGAGCAGCAGCGGAACATTCAATTTTGTGTTTTTCATATTACTGGTTGTATTTGCTATATCCTTCTTTGGTGCTTTTGAGATTACATTGCCAAGTGCATTTGTAAACAAAATCGATCAGAAAGCGGATGACAGCAAAGGACTTGGCGGAATATTTTTTATGGCCGCTTCACTGGCGCTGGTATCTTTTTCATGTACCGGGCCGATTATAGGAACCCTGCTGGTAGAAGCGAGCTCTAAAGGAGAGATCCTTGCGCCTGCAATAGGAATGTTTGGTTTTGCACTGGCGCTGGCACTACCGTTTACGCTATCCGCAATTTTCCCCGGGTTCTTAAACAGTATGCCAAAATCTGGCGGCTGGTTAAACAGTGTTAAAGTTTGCCTGGGTTTCCTGGAGCTGGCTTTAGCCATGAAGTTTTTATCGGCGGCCGACTTGGTATGGCATTGGGAATGGTTTGATCGTGAAATATTCCTGGTTTTATGGATCGTGATCTTCTTCCTGATGGGCTTGTATATCCTGGGTAAAATCAAATTTTCTCATGATAGCGACGTTCCTTATGTATCTGTACCAAGGTTATTCTTTGCTATATTTTCTTTTGCTTTTGCCATCTACCTGGTTCCTGGATTATGGGGCGCACCGGTTAATATCTTAAGCGGGATAGCACCACCGTTAAACACGCAAGACTTTAT
>Ga0247814_10001500_pt1 | contig 13660 bp, 13 predicted proteins | sample UWRJL179409R1_FD_179947 | JGI IMG/M metagenome (GOLD analysis project Ga0247814, IMG submission 179947) | Plant litter microbial communities from Arlington Agricultural Research Station in Wisconsin, United States - UWRJ-L179-409R-1 | ecosystem: Environmental > Terrestrial > Plant litter >...
GCCGGTGGGATCCACCCTCGCCACCCGCGCGCCCTTCGAGGCGCCGCACCACACGGCCTCAGCCGCGGCTCTCGTCGGGGGAGGCAGCGGGCAGATCCGTCCCGGTTCCGCGGCGCGCGCATCCCATGGGGTGTTGTTTCTCGACGAGGCCCCAGAATTCGCCAGCGCCGTGCTCGACGCACTGCGACAGCCGCTCGAGTCAGGCGTTATCTCAATCCACCGCGCGAACGCGGTCGCGCACTACCCGGGCAGCTTTCAGCTGGTCATGGCGGCGAACCCCTGCCCATGCGGCCAGTACGGCGCGCGCGACTCGGAGTGCACGTGCACCCCCTTCACCCGGCGGCGCTACCTCGCGCGCATCAGCGGGCCGCTGCTTGACCGCATTGACATTCAGCTGCGGGTGCAGCGCATCACGTCCGCGCAACTGCGGGTGTCTGCCGACTCTGTGCGCATGACCTCTGCCGATGCCAGAGCCAGAGTGGTCGACGCGAGAGCACGCGCGGCTGCCCGGTTGGCCGACACGCCGTGGACCCTCAACTCCCACGTTCCGGGTGCTTGGCTGCGCGGGCCGCAGGCGCGGTTGCCGGTCGGGACGACCGCATCCATCGACCGTGCCCTCGAACGCGGCGGCATCACCATGCGCGGCTACGACCGGGTGCTGCGCGTCGGCTGGACTCTGGCCGACCTCGACAACGTGCCAACCCCCACCGCCGAGCACATCGGCCGTGCCCTCTACCTGCGAAAGGCGATCTCGTCATGACAACCCTTCTCGGCCTCGACGAGGCAGAGGTGCGCGAGCTGACCGCTCCAGTATCCGAACTGGATGCCGCTGACACCTTCGCGCGCTCCACCTGGCTGGTGCTCGCCGAGCCAGGCGATCGGCTCGCCGGCGCGATCGTCGCCGCCCTCGGTGCCGCCCCCGCGCTGCAGCTGCTCATCGACAAAGTGCCGCGCGACGACATCATCGTGCGGCTGCACGAGGCGGGTCTCGACGAATCAGACATCGGCGACCTGCAGGCCGGACTCGACCGTTGGCTGCCGCGCTTCTCGTCGACGGTGGCGAAGCGCGCGCTCTCGCAGGGGGCGCGGTTCGGGCTGCGGCTGATCACGCCATCCTCGCCGCACTGGCCGACGGGCGTTGACGATCTCGGCCCGCACGCCCCGATCGCATTGTGGCTGCGCGGCCGGGTCGAGGCGCTCGACGCCATGAACAACTCGATCGCCCTCGTCGGAGCCCGCGCCGCCACCGGCTACGGAGAGCACGTGACCATGGAGGCCTCGGCCGGCCTCGTCGACCGCGGCTTCGCCATCGTCAGCGGCGCCGCCTACGGCATCGACGGCATGGCCCACCGCGCGGCGCTCGCCTCGCGCGGCACCACCATCGCGTTCCTCGCCGGCGGTCTCGACCGCTTCTACCCGAGCGGCCACGACGCCCTGCTCACCCGCATCGTCGAGACCGGAGCGGTGCTCAGCGAGGTGCCGTGCGGCACGCCACCGACCAGGTGGCGCTTCCTGCAGCGCAACCGGCTCATCGCCGCAGCGAGCCAGGCGACGGTCGTGCTCGAGGCTGGGTGGCGCTCCGGCTCGCTGAACACCGCGAGTCACGCGCTCAGTGCGGGGCGGCCGGTGGGCGCGGTTCCCGGTCCGGTGACGAGCGCAGCCTCCGCGGGCTGCCACAAGCTCATCCGCGAGGGATTCACGACGCTCGTCACCAGCGCCGACGAGATGGCCGCGCTGATCACTCCCGTCGCGATCCCCGGCGGCTACTCCGAAGAACACTCGGATGCCGCCCGCCTCCTCGACGCCCTCAGCGCCAGAACAGCACGGTCGCCCTCCGACCTCGCCGCCCGCAGTGGTCTCTCTGTCGCTGCCGTGCAGGCGGCACTCGGCACGCTCGAGTTGGACAACCGCGCTCGCGAGCGCGAGGGTGGGTGGCTACGGAAGTGACCCAACGACATACCGCACGTGCTCCCGCAGCGGGTTACCCACCGGCACCGCCGGGTGCTCGAACAGTCCGTGCTGTCGCATGCCCACGCGCTCCATGACCGAGCGTGAGCGGGTGTTCGACAGCGCGGTGATCGAGTTGACGTGGCTGAGTCCGAGCTCGTCGAACGCGAAGCGCAGCGACTCGAGAGCCGCCTCGGTGGCGAAGCCGAAGCCCCAGTGCTCGCGGGCGAGGCGCCAGCCGACCTCGACGCCACCCTCGCCGGGAATCCCAGCGGGCATCGGGTTGAGCCCGGTGAAGCCGATGAACTCGCCGGTGTCGCGGCGCTCGACCGCCCACAGGCCGTAGCCGTTCGTCTCGAAGCCGGCCTCGAAGCGGTCGACCGAAGCGTCGCTCTCCTCGCGGCTGAGCAGCCCGACGAAGTGGCGCCGCACCTCGGGGTCGGCGTTCAGGGCAGCGAAGGGCGCGCGATCCTCAAGAACCCACCGCCGCAAAGTCAGCCGCTCGGTGCGGCGCTGCCACGGCATCAGGCGACCGGCTCAATCAACGACGGGCCGTTCTCGCCGAGCGGCGCGACCTGGTGAAACGCGAGACCGGAGGCGACCTCGAGCGAGGCCTCGACCGCCGCATCCACGAGTCCCTGGTCTCCGTCGATGTCGGTCGACAGCCACGAGTCCCAGAAGTCCCTGGGCAACGGCACCGGGTTACGGTCGTGAATCTCCGCGAGCTCAGGCACGGTTGGCATGGTGAGGATCGTTGCCGTCAGCACCCAGCGCGCCGGGTCATCATCGGGCAGGGCGTGATTGCGCCACCACGAGTAGAGCGCGGCGAAGGCCATGTTCCCCGACGGGTCGTGGATGTAGAACGGCGTCTTTGTCTTGCCCTCGGTGTGCCACTCGTAGTACCCGGCTGCGGGGATGAGGGCCCGCTTGTTGACGACCGCCGCCTTGTAGGAGGCCTTGCTGGCGACATCCTCACTTCGCGCATTGAAGGTGGGGTATTTGAGCTTGAGCTCCTTCGAGAAGCTCGGCACGAGCGACCACCGCGCGAGTTCGAGGCGCCGCACCACGTCGCCGCTCTTCGCGCTCTCGAGCACGATTGGCACCGGGTCGGTGGGGCGGATGTTGTAGCTGGGCCGCCAGTCACCGACGTCACCGCCGGTGGCCACGAACTCCTCGATGAGCTCATTGATCTCGCTGTCGACTGCAAAGCGTCCGCACATGTGAAGCAGCGTACAGCGGGCCACCGGCAGCGAACTAGCACGTGAATCACAGGATGCTACACAGTGTTGCAGCGTTACCATTGGCCAATGATCCCCCTCGGCCAGTACCCCGCCCCCAGCCACGTGATCGCCCACATCAGCGACACCCACTTTCTCGGTGAGGGGCGCCAGCTGTTCGGAGTCGTCGAGACCGAGGCAAACCTGCGGCAGGCGCTTACCCAGCTCACGCGGCTGAGTGGAAAGCCCGAGGCGATCGTCATCACGGGCGACCTCGCCGACCTTGGCGAGCCGGACGCATACAGCCGCCTTCGGGCGATCGTCGAGCCGGTCGCGGCCGAGCTCGGCGCGCAGCTCATCTGGGTGATGGGCAACCATGACGAGCGCGGCCCATACAACCAGGGCCTCTTCGACGGGGAGCACACGGATGAGCCGCAAGACCGCGTCTACGACGTCAACGGACTGCGCGTGATCAGCCTCGACTCCACCGTGCAGGGCTACCACCACGGCGCGATCAGCGACGAGCAGCTGGCCTGGCTTGCAGCAGAGCTCGCCACACCGGCGCCGCACGGCACGATTCTCGCGCTGCACCACCCGCCGGTGCCGACCCCGCTGCTCTGGGCCATGGAGATGCTCGAGCTGCAGGGCCAGAGCGACCTCGCGGCCGTGCTGCAGGGCTCCGACGTGCGAGCGATTCTCGCCGGCCACCTGCACTACTCGAGTTTCTCAACCTTCGCGGGTATTCCGGTGTCGGTTGCGAGTGCCACCTGCTACACGCTCGCGCTCGCCGCGGAGGACCGCCTGCTCAGCGGCAACAACGAGAACCAAGCCTTCAACATGGTGCACCTCTACGACGACAGTGTCGTGCACTCGATCGTGCCCCTCGGCGACGAGACCGAGGTCAGTGGCTTCGCCACCGCCTTCGCCCCGCAGATCATCGCGATGACACCAGAGCAGCGCCTCGAGATGTTCTCGAGCAAGACGAGCGACTTCAACACCGCGCAGAACGGCTAGTCGCCGGGCAGGTGTTCGCGGTAGATCGCGACGACCTGCCGCAGGTACGACGCGATGACCTCGCGCTGCGCGTCGTCATATCCGTCGAGCACGCGGTCGATTCCGAGGATCATCGGCAGCAGCATCCCCATCGCCTTGTGAACGGATGCGGTGGCCGGCACGACAAGCACGCCGCGTCGGTCCGCGGGGTTCGGCGATCGCGTCACGTGGCCGACCGCGGTCAGCCGGTCGATGGAGGTCGTCATGGCCGCCGTGGTGACCCCGACGCGGCGCGCGAGCTCGGTGGGAGTGAGTGGGCCGTCCTGAATGAGGTGCTCCATGGCCATGAGGTCGGTGGGGTTGACGGTCAGCTGCTGACCGAGTCGCAGCTCGAACTCGGTGGTGACGTCGCGAACGTCGCGCATGAGTGCGGTGATCTCGTCTACGGGAATTGATCCGCGCTGTCCACCGGTTTGCATGAATCCAGTTTACCGCTACTCTCTAGGTGTTCTTATTATTAGAAGGTCTAACTAATGCAGCGAATCATCTCCATCATCACCGGCCGTCGCACCTCGTGGATCGTGCTCGTCGGCGCCCTGCTCGCCGCGGGTGCTGTCTTCGGCATGGGCAGCGGCTCTGACGCCGAGACAGCGCCCGGCGTCGGCCTGCCCGATAGCGCGGAGAGCGCCAAGGTTGCCGCCCTGCAGGAGAAGCTGCCCGACGCCGACAAGACGAGTGCGCTGCTCGTCTTCAGCCGCGACGGCGACGAGCTGACCGACGACGACCTCGCTGCGATCGCCGAGGTGAGCGCCAACCTCTCTGACGATTTCGTTCCTCCGGCCTCGGTCAGTGATGACGGCACCGCCGCGCTGCTCGTGCTGCCCCGAGACGTCATCGACGACGTCGCAGAGCAAGCGGACCGCGCCGCCGACATTCGCGAAACCGCCAACGCGGGCCTGCCCGACGGCCTCGAGGCCCTGCTCACCGGCCCCGAGGGCTTCGCCGTCGACATCGCCGCAGTCTTCAAGGGCGCCGACTTCACCCTGCTGTTGGTGACCGTGATCGTGGTCGCGGTGCTGCTGCTCGTCACATACCGCAGCCCGTGGCTGTGGCTCGTGCCGCTGACGGTCGTTGGCATCGCGGACGGCCTGGCCGGCGTGATTGCGGCGCGCGTCGCGGCCGCGGCGGGCATTGCCCTTGATGCGAGTGTCACGGGCATCCTGTCGGTTCTCGTCTTCGGTGCGGGAACGAACTACGCCCTGCTGCTCATCGCCCGCTACCGCGACGAGCTGCGTGAACACGAGGATCGCCGCACTGCCATGGCGAAGGCACTGCGCGGCGCTGGCCCGGCGATCATCGCGAGCGGCAGCACCGTAACCCTCAGCCTGCTCACCCTGCTCTTCGCCCAGCTCACGGGCAACCGCGCCCTCGGCATCGCCTGCGCGGTCGGCATCGTCGTCGCCATGCTCTTCGCGCTCGTCGTGCTGCCCGCGGCGCTCGTGCTCTTCGGCCGCGGGCTGTTCTGGCCCTACGTGCCGCGCTTCGGCAGCGAGAACCCGTCGCACCGCGGCCTCTGGTCGCGACTCGGCACGGGTGTCTCGCGCCGCCCCCTCGTCGTTGTCATCGCCGGCGCCCTGCTGCTCGGCGGCCTTGCCCTCGGCGTCACCCAACTGCAGATCGGCCTATCGCAAACGGAGAAGTTCACCGCGACTCCCGAGGCGGTCACCGGCCAAGAGATCATCGCGGATGCCTTCCCAGCCGGCAGCGGGTCCCCGGCAATCATCATGGCCGACCCCGATCGCGCCGACGAGATCGCGGCTCTCGCCGCGGATGTCGACGGCGTCACCTCCGCCACCGTCGGAGACAGCACGGCGGATGCCACCGAGATCACGGTCGTGCTCGACGCGGCCGCAGAGACTCCCGCGGCCTTCGCCACCGTCGAGAGGTTGCGCGACATCGAGGGCGCCCTCGTTGGCGGGCTCGACGCGCAGGCGTTGGACGTCGACCGCGCGCAGACCGCTGACCAGGATCTCGTGATCCCGCTCATTCTCGCCCTGGTGTTCCTCGTGCTCGTGCTGCTGCTGCGTGCCCTGGTCGCGCCTCTGCTGCTGCTCGTCACCGTGGTGGCGTCGTTCTTCGCGAGCCTCGGGCTTAGCTGGCTGCTGTTCGAGAGCGTCTTCGGCTTTCCCGCCGTCGACACCAACGTGGTGCTGTTCAGCTTTCTGTTCCTTGTGGCCCTCGGGGTGGATTACAACATCTTCCTGGTGACCCGCGCGCGGGAGGAGGCCGTGCTGCACGGCACCCGCGATGGCATGATTCGCGCCCTGTCGGCGACGGGTGGTGTGATCACCAGCGCCGGAATCCTGCTCGCCGCGGTGTTCGCCGTGCTCGGCGTGCTGCCGCTCATCACGCTGACGCAGATCGGCATCATCGTCTGCATCGGCGTGCTGCTCGACACCCTGCTCGTGCGCACCGTGCTCGTGCCGGCTCTCGCCTTCTTGGCGGGGGAGCGCTTCTGGTGGCCGTCCAAGGTGCGACGCGTGGCTTCGCGTGGCGACGGGGTCCCCGTCGCCGAATAGGACCACACTTAAGTCGTGACTCTCGCCACCCACGTCGACTCCTTTGCCCGCCACCTCGGTGGCGAGCGCGGCTTCAGCGAGAACACGGTGCGGTCGTATCGCTCTGACCTGCTCGGGCTCGCGGAGTTCGCGGGCGAAAGGCCGCTCGATCTCGAGCTGCTGCGCGACTGGCTGTGGGCGTCATCCGAACAGGGACTGGCGAAGACCACTATCGCGCGCCGCTCGGCGGCCGCGCGGGCCTTCGGCGTCTGGCTCGCTCGCACCGGCAAGGTCGCGGCTGATCCGGCTGCTCGCCTCAAGTCGCCGAAACCCGACCAGCACCTTCCGCGGGTGCTCAGCCGCGATCAGATGGACGGCATCTTCGCGAGCCTCGAGGCGCTCGCCGCGACGGGGGAGCCGCTGGCGATCCGCAACCTCGCGATCATCGAGCTGCTCTACGGCTCCGCCCTGCGCGTCAGCGAGGTAGTGGGTCTCGACCTCGGAGCGATCGACCTTGAACGCCAGACGGTGCTCGTCACCGGCAAGGGCTCGAAGCAGCGGGTCGTGCCCTTCGGGGTTCCGGCACGCAGGGCCGTGGTGGCCTGGCTCGACGCCCGGCCGGCCTCCGCAGAGACGGCGCTCTTTCTCAACACCCGCGGCTCCCGCGTCAACACTCGCTCGGTGTACGACGTCGTCGCCAGCATTCTCATCGACCTACCCGGCTCCGGCCCGGCGGGCCCGCACGCACTGCGGCACACCGCGGCGACCCACCTGCTCGACGGGGGAGCCGACCTTCGTGCAGTTCAGGAGCTTCTCGGCCACGCGAGCCTCGGCACGACCCAGATCTACACGCACGTCTCGACCGAGCGCCTGAAGCAGTCCTACGCGCTGGCCCATCCGCGCGCCTGAACCAGTAGCATCGGTACACCTCCTCCGCCTACCACCCTTGGAGCGTCAATGTCAGTTCACCGTGGAACGACCTTCCTCACCAGCATCGCGCTTCTTGCCGTGCTCACCGCCTGCGCGGCCCCTGGTGCCGCTCAACCGGATGAGCCTCCCGCCTTCGTACTCACCAGCCCCGATATCGACGCCGATGGCTACCTTCCCGACAGCGCGCGCGGCAACGTCGAGGAGTACTGCGGCGACGGTGACAACGTGTCGCCCACGTTCGAGTGGACCGGTGTGCCCGACGGCACGAAGTCCTACCTGCTGACGATGACCGATCCGAACTACCCCAGCTACATCCACTGGGTGGTCACCGGCATTCCCGGTGAGACCACCGAGCTGGCGGCCGCGCCCGACGGGCAGCTGTCGGTCGGTGTGGTTGGGACCAACTCGCGAGGCGAGGGCGACTACGTCGGCCCATGCCAGGTGGACAACGGATACCTCTACACGCTGTACGCGCTCGACGAGGTGATCGAGGGAACGCCGACGACCACGCTGACCCAGGCGGTCTCGCTGATCGCAGACCACGTGCTCGGCCAGGCGAGCGTCGAGGCGATGCGCCACTAGCCGCATCCCGGGTCGGCAGTAGCACGCTGCGCTCCACCCCGCCGAGAAACAGCAGGGGTGACACGTATTCTCCGCCGACCCGCACGCCGAAGTGCAGGCAGGTGACTACGGGGCAGTGACTTCCCTCGATCGTGCCGATCACATCCCCTCGTTTCACCGGTGTGCCCGCCGGGAAGAGCGAGACAACCGGCTCGAACGACGAGAGCACCGACCCCGCGTGCGACAGCGACAGCACCGGCCGGTCAACAACGACGCCGGCGAAGTGCACCACCCCGTCGGCGGGCGCATAGACCTCTAACGACGCAGTTTCGATATCGATGCCGCGGTGCCCAGACCCGTAGGGTGTGGCCGGGGCGAGGTAGGCGCGGGTGATGACGCGGGGTGGGTCAACGGGCCACTGCCAGCGGGCCGCGGGGGCAGGGGTAGCGCCGGCGACCAGCAGCAGGATGAGCAGCAGCTTCATCGATACAGGCTCGCGCAGATCTCGACAGGTTCGATTCGCGAACAGAAACGGTGGATAGCCGGTGCCTGTGCAGAAATGCTATGATTTTGGCTGCACTCCGCATGTCGGGGTGACTACGCGTGCTCACGTAACGCACAACTCCTCCAGTCTCAGCAATGAGCGGACGCGTGCCGAGCACCAGGTTTCGCATCAAACGATGCGAGAGAAAACTGATGGGCACATTCGTGTGCCAGAAAAGAGATCCGGCCATGGCCGTTGTAACCATCCGCCAGCTGCTCGACAGCGGCGTCCACTTCGGACACCAGACCCGTCGTTGGAACCCGAAGATGAAGCGCTTCATTCTGACCGAGCGCTCGGGTTCGCACATCATCGACCTGCAGCAGTCGCTCGCCCACATCGACAAGACCTACGACTACGTCAAGGACACCGTCGCGCACGGCGGCACCATCCTCTTCGTCGGCACCAAGAAGCAGGCTCAGGGCTCCATCGCAGAGCAGGCTCTGCGCGTCGGCCAGCCCTACGTCAACCAGCGCTGGCTCGGTGGCCTGCTCACCAACTTCCAGACGGTCTCCAAGCGCCTCGCGCGCATGAAGGAGCTCGAGGAGGTCGACTTCGACGACACCACCCGTGGCTACACCAAGAAGGAGCTGCTCATCCAGCGCCGCGAGCTGGTCAAGCTGCAGAAGAGCCTCGGTGGTATCCGCAACCTCACGAAGACCCCGTCGGCCATCTGGGTCGTCGACACCAAGAAGGAGCACCTCGCCATTGACGAGGCGCACAAGCTTGGCATTCCGGTCATCGCGATCCTCGACACCAACTGCGACCCCGACGAGGTTCAGTACCCGATCCCGGGTAACGACGACGCAATCCGTTCCGTCGCTCTGCTGACCCGCATCATCGCGGATGCCGCAGCCGAGGGCCTCATTCAGCGTCACCAGAAGCCCGAGGAGGGCGCTGAGGTTGAGCCTCTCGCCGCCTGGGAGGCCGAGCTGCTCGCAGCCAGCGAGACCGAGGCCGCTCCGGTGGCCGAGGCCGCCGCTGAGGTTATGCTTCCGACCGAGGAGAACGACGCGGATGCCGTCGTCGCCGAGCACGAGGCCGCCGCTGACGAGACCATCGTTCCCGTTCACGTCGAAGAGTCCGACGCTGCCCTCGAGGCAGACATCGAGGCCGCTGCGACCCCCGCAGAGAAGAAGCCCGCCGCCAAGAAGCCGGCTGCCAAGCCTGCTGCAAAGAAGTAAGGACCCGTCACATGGCAGATTTCAGCCTCGCTGACCTCAAGACCCTGCGCGAGCGCCTCGGCACCGGCATGGTCGACAGCAAGAACGCCCTCATCGAGGCGGGCGGTGACCTCGAGAAGGCCACCGAGCTGCTTCGCCTCAAGGGTGCCAAGAGCAACGCCAAGCGCTCCGACCGCTCCACGAGCGAGGGCCTCGTCGCCGCGAAGGAGGGCGCCGGAACCACGACGCTCATCGAGCTCGCCTGCGAGACCGACTTCGTCGCGAAGGGCGAGAAGTTCGTCGCCCTCGGTGACAAGGTGCTCGAGGCCGTTGCGGCCGCTGGCGCCACCACCCCGGAGGAGGGCCTCGCGGCTCCCGCCGGCAGCCAGACCGTCGCTGACCTCATCGGTGACGAGGCCGCCATTCTGGGCGAGAAGATCGAGCTGCGCCGCGTTGCTGTTGTGACGGGCGAGAAGTTCGCTATCTACCTGCACCGCACCAACAAGGACCTGCCGCCGCAGGTTGGAGTTGTTGTCGGCTACGCCGGTGACGACGCCGAGACCGCTCGCTCCATCGCGCAGCACATCTCGTTCGCCGACCCGCAGTACCTGACGCGCGACGAGGTTCCGGCCGAGACGGTCGAGAACGAGCGTCGCATCGTCGAGGAGATCAGCCGCGGCGAAGGCAAGCCAGAGGCTGCCCTTCCGAAGATCGTTGAGGGACGCGTCGCCGCGTTCTTCAAGCAGGTCGCCCTGCTCGACCAGGACTACGCGAAGGACAACAAGCTGTCGGTCGCCAAGGTTGTGGCCGACGCTGGCCTGACCGTGAGCGGCTTCGCCCGCTTCAAGGTCGGCGCGTAACTACCGCTTCAACGCCCCGCAGAGCAATCTGCGGGGCGTTGTTCGTTTAAGGCTCGATCACCTGCGGGCGCACGTGTTCGTAGACGACGCTCGTGCGAACATCAGCGACCTCGCCGCGCTCGGTCAGCTTGTCGATGACGAAGGAGTAGAGCGCGTCGTTGTCGGCAACGGCAACGTGGATGAGGAAGTCCTCTGACCCGGAGACGACGAAGACCCCGATCGTCTCGGGCAGGGTGATCGCCCAGCTGCGGAAGGCGTCGATGTTCTCGCGCGAGGGCGGACGCACGCGCACGGCGATGAGCGCCTGTACGGGACGCCCGATCGACGGGAGGTCGACCTCCAGCCGTGCTCCGCGAATGACCCCACGCCGAAACAGTGCCCGCGTGCGGTCGAGCGCCGTGGTGGGGGAAACGCCGACGGCGGCGGCGACGTCCCGATTGCTGCGGCGTGCATCCCGCTGCAGTTCTCGCAGGATGGCCGTATCAAGTTCGTCCATGAGCCCAGAGTACGAGCACTCACCGAATTTCGTACGGACTCGATCGCGAGCAACCGCACGGATACCTATCGTGGAACCATGACACTGGTTGGATTCGAGCCTCACGAGATCAACACCGCGGAGTCAACACGCTCCGCTCGGCTCAAGTGGGTGGTGATCGTCGACAGCAGCCTGCCGGCCGGGCGGCAGGTGAATGCCGCGGTGTGCGTCGCGGCCGCGACGACCGCATCCGTTCGTGGCCTGCTCGGCCCCGATGCTCTGGATGCCGACAGAGTCGCGCACCCCGGGCTGCCCTGGGCGGGCTGCACGGTGCTCGGCGCGACACCGCAGAGGCTCGCGTCGGTTCGGGCAGCGGCCTCCGAGGTATTCGTCGCCGACATGCCCGCGCTTGCCCAGGAGACCCGTGTTTATGACGAGTACCTCGAGCAGCTGGCAGCCACGCCGACAGCAGAGCTGCGGCCGCTCGCGATCAGTCTCATCGGACCCCGCGCCGAGATCGACCGACTGGTCAAGCGGCTGTCGCTGTTGCCCTAGTCGCCGCCCGGGTCGTCATTGACCCAGATCTTCCACAGTCCGTTGACCAGACCGGAGCGATCGGCAAGGTGGCCGTTGCACATCACCACGACGGTCGTCTCGCGGTCTGGCGAGATCTTGATGGCAGAGATGAAGCCGCCCATCCGTCCGTCATGGCGCAGTGAGCCATCCGCGTTGATGTTCATACCCGCCGCGTAGACGCGGCCCTCGGTTGCCTCACCGGGCTTGCCGCTGTCGACGGCCCCGGTGACGAAGTCGTTGCCGATGAGGTCGCCGTCGCGGTACTGGTCGCCCCAGAGCGCGAGCTGGGTGGGCGTCGCGAAGGTGCCGAACGCCCCGTAGAACGCCCAGGCGTTGCGGGTGGGGGCGTTGAGGTCGTCGTACGAGACCGCGATGTCGGGCGCCTGCAGCACCGGGTCGATCTGCATGCTCAGCCCGAGCGGCTGCAGCAGGCGCTGCTGCACAAACTGCTCGTATGGCTGGCCGCTGACAGTGGCGATCACCTCGGCGAGCAGCACGTAGTTGGAGTTCGAATACTCATAGCCGACCGTCGTGCTCAGCTTCGATACCGCGCGGATGGCCTTGAGGGCATCCGCCTGCGTCGCCGGCGTCTCGAAGCCGTAGCCCCACTCGCCGAGCTTCTTCCAGTAGTCGGGAATGCGGCTCGTGTGGTGCATGAGCGCGTCGAGGGTGATCGATCGCACCGTGGTGGGCAGCCCAGTGACGTAGCTACCGATCGGGTCGCTGAGCGACAGCTTTGCCTCGCGCTGCAGCATGAGCACCGCGGTCGCCGTGAACTGCTTGGTCAGCGAAGCGATGTCGAAACGGGTCTCGGTCGTCAGCGCGGCCCCGGTGGTCAAGTCGGCCACGCCGAGCGCGCCGGCCCAGACGATCTGGCCGTGCACACCGACGGCCGCAGAGCAGCCGGGCAGCGTCGGGTCGAGGTGGTCAACGAGCACCGCGTCACTGCGCGCGAGACGCGGGTCAGGCGGTGCGGAGCTGACGACGGCGACCGGGGCGAGGCTTGGCGCAGGGGAGGGCCCCGTGCATCCGTTGAGAAGCACGACGGATGCGGCAACTACGGCCGCCAGCCGCCATCGCATCGTCATCACGACATGAGTGTTTCACGTAATATCTAGTGGGGCTAACAGAGGGAGACACCGTGTCAGACAAGAAGCGCAGGGTTCTTCTCAAGCTCTCCGGTGAGTCCTTCGGAGGCGGATCACTCGGGGTCAACCCGGATGTCGTCAGCAGCATCGCCAAAGAGATCGCCGAGGCCGCGAAAGACGTCGAAATCGCGATCGTCGTCGGTGGCGGCAACTTCTTTCGCGGGGCTGAGCTCAGCCAGCGCGGCATGGACCGTGGCCGCGCCGACTACATGGGCATGCTCGGCACCGTGATGAACGCGCTCGCCCTGCAGGACTTCCTCGAGCAGGCTGGCGCCGCGACCCGCGTGCAGTCCGCCATCTCGATGACCCAGGTCGCCGAGCCCTACATTCCGCGCCGCGCTGAACGCCACCTCGAGAAGGGCCGCGTGGTCATTTTCGGCGCAGGCGCCGGTCTGCCCTACTTCTCGACCGACACGGTCAGCGCCCAGCGCGCCCTCGAGATCGACGCAGAGGTCGTGCTCGTCGCCAAGAACGGCGTCGACGGCGTCTACACGGGCGACCCGCGCACCGACACGACGGCGACCAAGATCGACCAGATCACCTACCAGGAGGCGCTCGTGCAGGGTCTCAAGGTGGTCGACTCGACCGCGTTCAGCCTCTGCATGGACAACGGCATGCCGATGGTCGTCTTCGGCATGGAGCCGGCCGGCAACCTCACCAAAGCGATCCGCGGCGAGCGGATCGGCACGCT
>Ga0247814_10001502_pt1 | contig 13648 bp, 12 predicted proteins | sample UWRJL179409R1_FD_179947 | JGI IMG/M metagenome (GOLD analysis project Ga0247814, IMG submission 179947) | Plant litter microbial communities from Arlington Agricultural Research Station in Wisconsin, United States - UWRJ-L179-409R-1 | ecosystem: Environmental > Terrestrial > Plant litter >...
GGAAGGAAAAGGCAGTCTCGATATTCTTTAAAAAAAGCATAAAAAAAACGTCCCGATAATCAGGACGTTTTTTTTTATTGTAAAATCAGAATTATTTTCCGGTCATATTTTTCATTTCTTTTTCAATCATGTCATAAAACTGGTCAATTTTAGGAAGCACGACAATGCGTGTTCTTCTGTTAATTGAACGATTTTCTGAAGTGTTGTTGTCTACTAACGGAATATACTCGCTGCGTCCGGCTGCGATCAATTGTTTTGGTTTTACACCCAATTCCATTAAAACACGTACAATAGAAGTAGATCGTTTTACACTTAAATCCCAGTTGTCAAGCAGAACGCCATTTGATTTGTAAGGAACATTATCAGTGTGTCCTTCAACCATACATTCAAAATCGGGTTTGCTATTCACTACTTTAGCTACTTTATTAAGTACTTCTTTGGCACGATCACTTACCATGTAACTACCGCTTTTGAACAGCAATTTATCAGCAATAGAAATAAAAACTACTCCTTTTTCAACATTTACCTGAATGTCCGGATCAGAAATACCCACTTCTTTTTTAAGGCTCGTTACCAAAGCCAGCGTTACACTGTCTTTTTTAGTCAAAGCATCCTGTAGTCGGGTAATTTTTAAATCTTTCTCTTTCATTGATTCCAATGCCTTTTCAATATTCTGAGCGCCTTTAGCCGACAATGTTGTCATGTTGCCCATATTGTTGATCAGGTCCGAGTTGTTCTTTTTCAAGAAATCGATCTGATTGGATAATGCTTCTTTTTCACTAAGACAAGTATTGAGTTTTACTGTCGCCGTATTCAGTAAATCCTGAATTTCTTTGTTTTTTGCTTCGCATGCCGCGAGTTTCTTTTTCGTACCACAAGATGCAGTGGCCAATAGTGCAACTATCGAAAGTGCTAAAACGATTTTCTTCATAAGAGTAAAATTTAGTTATTTACAAATTTAACATTTTAAAAAACTTTATCGCTTTAGTTCGGCTTAAACTATTGTTAAAAAAGCTTTTTAAAAGTGAGTATTCTTTTTAGATAGTAGTCGTATACAATACTTTGAACACGATAATATTGAGCAGATTGCATTTTCTCTCTCTTTTTATAAGTCTGTAAAAATTGTGCATAAAAAGAAAAATGTGCTTTGATGATGGCAAGGCAATGGGAGAATTTCCCCTGTAGTAACAATTGAATTCCCGCCACACCGTCTAATAATAAACGAAGGAATACAATCAGAAATAAGGAATGACCGGGAAGGTTTTTTGTCAGCATCAAAAGCGAATTCCTGAAATTTAGAAATGTCTTCTTCGGATTGACTTCCTGAAGTGTGGCTCCACCAACATGATACACAACCGAACCTGAAACATATTTAGCGAAATATCCTTTATTAAAAGCGCGCCAGCACAAATCGATTTCTTCCTGATGCGCGAAAAAATCATCATCGAAACCCTGCAATTCGTTATAGACCTTGCTTCTGATAAAAAAGCAAGCGCCCGAAGCCCAGAAAATTTTCATATCATCCTGATATTGTAAATTGTCTTTTTCTATAGTTCCAAAGATACGGCCACGGCAAAAAGGATAACCAAAACGGTCTATAAATCCTCCGGCAGCACCGGCATATTCAAAATAATTCTTGTTTTTAAAATCTAAAATTTTTGGTTGGATGATTGTAGTTTCGGGTTGACTATCGAATGCGTTTATAATAGGTTTTAACCAATTTTCAGTAACTTCAATATCGGAATTGACCAATGCATAAATTTCCGAATCAACATGCATCAGCGCTTCGTTATATCCTTTCGCAAAACCAAAATTCCCAGAGTTCTGTATAATACTGACAGTTGGAAAATGGCTTTTAATATACACTACTGAATCATCTGTCGAAGCGTTATCGGCCACATAAATTTGCGCTTCCGGAGAATACTGAACAACAGATGGTAAAAACTGTTCTAACAATTTTGCTCCATTCCAATTGAGTATGACGACCGCGATTTTTTTCAATGTCTGGTATTTGATTTATTGTCTTATATAATTGGGTAATGCCGAGAGAAACTGGTATTTCTCATTGTCAAAATCCATCTGGCAAAAGTAATGATTATGTCCGTTAGTCACCATCAGGTACTGCGCTTTCATAGTGAGGTTGTATCGTGCGATCTGGTCAAAAGTACTTTGTGATATCTTAACTTCCGGCGCTTTGCATTCCACCAAAATAAATATGGAACCATCTGGGTTGAAAACCACTACATCATACCGCTTCGTCAATCCATTAATTTTAAGTAATTTTTCGACATTGATCAATGATTTTGGGTATTTTTTCTCTGTAAGAAAGTAATGTACAACATGTTGGCGAACCCATTCTTCCGGAGACAAAATGATAAATTTTTTCCTGATTTCGTCAAAAATAGCGACTTTATTTTCACTATTTTTGAAACGAAAGTTATAGACAGGGAAATTGAGTTGCTGCATGAAGCAAATGTAAAACTTTTTGCCCAATACATAAAAAAAGACTGTATGGATGAGGTTGTTAAAATCGTAAATGATATTAAAAGCGGAATAATCCGTCCCATTTATTTCCTGATGGGTGAAGAACCTTATTATATTGACAAATTATCCGATTATATCGAGCAAAATGTCCTGACGGAAGAGGAAAAAGGATTCAACCAGACAGTTTTATATGGAAGAGATGTTGCAATCGATGATATCATTTCTTCTGCCAAACGGTATCCGATGATGGCCGAAAGACAAGTCATAATTGTCCGCGAAGCCCAGGATTTATCCAAGAACATTGACAAGCTCGAAAGTTATGCTGAAAATCCAATGCCCACAACCATTCTGGTCATTTGTTACAAATACAAGACATTAGACAAGCGTAAAAAAGTCACCAAACTATTGGATAAAAACGGATTGGTTTACGAAAGCAAAAAATTATATGAAAATCAGGTTGGAGATTGGATCAAACGCGTTTTGCAGGGAAAGCAGTACACCATTGAACCAAAAGCTTCGGCGATGCTGGTTGAATTTCTGGGCACTGATCTGAGTAAAATCAATAACGAATTGGAAAAACTGCAGATCATTTTACCAAAAGGAAGCACCATTACGGCTAAAGACATTGAGGAAAACATCGGATTCAGTAAAGATTTTAATGTCTTTGAACTTCAAAACGCACTCGGCGCCAAAAACCAGTTGAAAGCGTATAAGATTGCTCAATATTTCGCCGATAATCCGAAAGACAATCCAATGGTTGTAACGACCAGTCTGGTGTTTAGCTTTTTTATTAAACTTTTAAAATACCACGGACTCAAAGACAGGAATCCGAAAAATGTGGCATCTGTACTTGGCGTTAACCCGTTCTTCTTGAAGGATTATGATGTGGCATTGCGGAATTACCCGATGAAAAAAGTAAGCGCAATCGTAGCAACGCTTCGCGATATCGATGTGAAGAGTAAAGGAGTAGGTGCCAACGCGCTTTCAAACGGCGATTTATTAAAAGAAATGCTTGTACATGTTTTTAACTGATCAAATTTCAAAAAACGGGATTGTAAAGTAGGAAATCAGGTAAGATTACCGATATTTACAGCCTCAAAAAAGGATTGCAATTATGGGAATGAATAAAAATACAATTTTAGGATGGGCCACATTTATAATGATCATTATGGGTTTACTTCTGATAGCATTAGGCGCTTTTCGTTATGATGACATCGCCGGATGGGGTTTTGCAGCTGTTGGAGTTGGTTTTTTAGCCAATGCCTGGGTTTTCAGTTCACTAAAAGGAAGAGTTTAAAAAGTATTAAATCGAATTAAATCAGAACAAAATGTCAGATGATAAAAAAGTAATATTTTCGATGCAGAAACTGAGTAAAACTTACTCAAGCAGCGACAAGCAAGTATTAAAAAACATATACCTGAGCTTCTTTTACGGAGCAAAAATCGGGATTCTCGGACTCAATGGATCGGGAAAATCCTCTTTGCTGAAAATCATTGCGGGAGTCGATAAGAACTACCAAGGCGATGTAGTTTTTCAACCGGGTTACACTGTTGGATATCTGGAACAGGAGCCGCAACTCGACGATTCCAAAACCGTAATTGAAATTGTTCGTGAAGGCGTTGCCGAAACAATGGCAGTTCTTGACGAATTCAATAAAATTAATGATATGTTCGGTTTGCCCGAAGTTTACGAAGATGCTGATAAAATGCAGCAGCTCATGGACAGGCAGGCAGATTTACAAGATAAAATCGATGCGCTTGGTGCCTGGGAAATCGATACCAAATTAGAAATTGCAATGGATGCTTTGCGTACTCCGGAGCCGGATATGCCTATTAAAAATCTTTCAGGTGGGGAACGCCGACGTGTAGCACTTTGCAGATTGTTATTACAACAGCCTGATGTATTGCTTCTCGATGAGCCAACGAATCATCTCGATGCAGAAAGCGTGCTATGGCTTGAACAGCATTTGGCTCAGTATGCCGGAACCGTTATTGCCGTAACGCACGACCGTTATTTCCTTGACAATGTGGCCGGATGGATTTTGGAACTTGACAGAGGAGAAGGTATTCCATGGAAAGGAAATTATTCTTCCTGGCTGGACCAAAAATCCAAAAGAATGGAGCAGGAAGAAAAAGTCGCTTCAAAAAGACGAAAAACTTTAGAGCGCGAGCTTGACTGGGTCAGACAAGGTGCCAAAGGCCGTCAGACGAAGCAGAAAGCCCGACTTCAAAACTATGATAAATTGCTGAATGAAGACCAGAAACAACTCGATGAAAATCTGGAAATCTATATTCCGAATGGCCCGCGTTTGGGAACCAATGTAATTGAAGCTAAAAATGTAGCCAAAGCATTTGGCGATAAATTACTTTACGATAATCTCAATTTTACTTTACCACAAGCCGGAATTGTAGGGATTATTGGTCCGAATGGTGCCGGTAAATCCACGATTTTCCGAATGATCATGGGCGAAGAAAAGCCGGATGCCGGAGAATTTGCTATTGGTAATACCGTTAAAATCGCTTATGTTGACCAGGCGCATTCCAATATCAATCCGGAGAAGTCAATTTGGGAAAATTTCTGCGATGGGCAGGAACTTATAATGATGGGAGGAAGACAAGTGAACTCAAGAGCCTATTTGTCGCGCTTTAACTTTGGCGGAAGCGACCAGAATAAAAAAGTATCGATGCTTTCCGGAGGTGAACGAAACCGATTACACCTCGCGATGACACTTAAAGAGGAAGGGAACGTTTTATTACTCGATGAGCCGACAAATGATTTGGATATCAATACACTTCGTGCGCTTGAAGAAGGTTTGGAGAATTTCGCAGGTTGCGCCGTAGTAATTTCCCACGACCGGTGGTTTTTAGACCGGATTTGTACACACATACTGGCTTTTGAAGGCAATTCGGAAGTGTATTATTTTGAAGGCGGTTTCTCTGAATATGAAGAAAATAAAAAGAAACGACTTGGCGGAGACCTGACGCCGAAACGTATCAAATACAGAAAATTGATCAGAAACTAATATATTTGAATAAATCCCGACAGCAATGTTGGGATTTTTTTTGTAAAATTATAAGAAAAATATTTCAATTGAGGAATTTTGTAACCATTGTATTGCTGCTATTCATGTTTTCCGCTTGTGCGCAGGCTTCCGACGCGGAAAAGGAAAAGATTGAAGAAAAAATAAATCTGGGCAGCCAATATTTTAGTGATGGGGAATATGAGAAAGCGCTACACATATCAAAACGTGCGTTGGTAGAGGCATTCAGAATAAAAGATGATTACCTTATTGCACATGCTTACAATTCTATCGGAGTAATTTATGATGAATTTTCAGAATCAAAGCGAGCGATAGAATTCTATAACAAAGCTTTATTTCACGCAGAAAAAACAGATAATGACCAACTCAAAAACTGGATTTACGGTAATTTAGGCAGCACCTATTATTATTCCAACAATGATGCGCTGAAAGGAATTGAATTCTACAGAAAAGCATTAAAATATGCTTTGCAGATTAAAGACACGACACAAATTGCCTATACAAAATTCAACATTGCAAGCGCCTTTTTTTCTGTTAATGACTTCAAATCGGGAATTGACTATATCAATGACGTAAGTGATTATGTCAATAAAAAAGGAGAAGAAGAAGCAAAGTTTACTTTAAACTCTTTATTCGGCATTTACAACAGCAATATCAAAAAACCTGCAATTGCCGAAAAATATTTCTTCAAATCCATTGCAATTGCCGAAAAAAACAAAATGGACAGTTTTTTACTGAATGCTTATGAAAACATTACAGAACATTATCTAAAAACCAATCAGGTTGCATTGGCAAAATCCTACAAAGCCAAATATGATGCGCTGCATAAGGCACTTTATTCTGAGGCAGAAAGAGATGCATTGGAACATTCTGCCATCGCAATAGAATTGGATGAGAATAAATTACAGCTTGAACGCATTGAACTGGAAAATGACAGGCAACAGCAAAAGTTAAAAGAATCCAAATGGGTTTCCATACTTTCTATAGCGGTATGTGTCATCTTGATGGTATTCCTTTTTACGTTGTACAGGAATAATATGTTCAGGAAAAAGGCCAACAATGAATTGCTCGAAGCCAATGCCAATCTCAAAGCAGCCATACAAAAAGCGGAAGAAGCGTCTCAATTGAAGAACCAGTTTGTTTCTACAATTACACACGAATTAAGGACGCCTTTGTATGGTGTGGTGGGAATTACCAATATGATTTCTGACGAGCACAAAGAACTTGCGAATAGCGAGCATCTGAATTCTTTAAAATTTTCAGCCAAGTATTTATTGTCACTCGTCAATGACCTGCTGCAGATGAATAAGATCGAGGAAAAGCGTATCGTTCTTGAAAAAGAGCCTTTCAGTCTTCGCGAAGAATTGAATACTGTCATTAATTCGGTTAAATATATTGCCACAAACAATAATAATAAAATAGTCATCGAGTTTGATGATGCTATTCCGAAACTGATAATAGGCGACAAGCTAAGACTGTCGCAAATCATCATGAACCTCACCAGCAATGCACTTAAGTTTACAAAAAACGGGACTGTAAAAGTGATTGCCAGTCATATCAAGAAATTGGGAATCATTCATTATATCGAATTTAAGATCAGTGACGATGGTGTTGGCATTGCCGATATCGACCAGGATAAGATATTTGATACTTTCGTTCAGGTGAGCCGCAATGAAGAAGATTATCAGGGAACCGGTTTGGGATTGGCGATTGTAAAAAAGCTCGTTGAATTATACGGAAGCACGATTCATCTCAAAAGCAAAGTCAATGAAGGGACTACTTTTGATTTCACAATTGGTTTTGAAGAAAAGATGCTGAGCGAACAGGAAATCATCAATAATATAGAAGTCATTTTTACCATTCAGGAGAACCTGCGGATACTCGTTGTTGAGGACAACAAGATCAATCAGATGGTAACACGGAAGATCATGGATAAGAATAACATCAAATGCGATATGGCTTCTGATGGTTATGCTGCGCTGGAGCTATTGGAAACGCAGCAATATGATGTTATTTTGATGGATATCAATATGCCGGTGATTAACGGATTTGAAACCAGCAGAAGAATACGGAATATGGGAATAACAACGCCAATCATTGCCCTTACCGCGTTTGACAAAGAAGAGATTTCAGAAGATGCCATAGCATCCGGAATCAATGATGTCATTATTAAGCCATTTGACCCGCCGCTTTTATTCCAAATGGTACAAAGCCAAATCCTTAAAAGCCAAAACGCCGGTTAATACCAGCGTTTTTTATTTTGTTTCGAAACATTCGACTTTCTTGATTTGTGTGCAGCACCGCTTCGGTTGGAATTTTTTGGAGGTGCCGCCTGTGTTTCTTCTGTCGGACTTCCTTCATGCCATGGATAAGGGTGGTCTGCAATTGTTGTGACCTCCACTTTTATTAGTTTTTGGATGTCTTTCCAATACGGCGCTTCATCTTTGCTGCAAAATGAGATCGCGATGCCACCATTTCCGGCACGACCGGTTCTTCCAATTCGGTGAACATAAGTCTCAGGAATATTCGGCAGATCGAAATTGATCACATATGGCAATTGGTCAATATCAATACCTCTGGCCGCAATATCAGTAGCTACAAGAACGCCAACTTCTTTATTTTTAAAAGCATCCAGCACACGCTGCCTTGCGCTTTGGGATTTATCGCCATGAATGGCTTCGGCCGCGACACCGTGTTTTCGCAATGCTTTTACCACATTATCGGCGCCATGTTTTGTTCTTGAAAACACGAGCACATCTGAAAGCTTTTCATTTCTTATAAGATGATAGAGTAAATTTCTTTTTTCTGTTTTATCTACAAAATAAATGCGTTGTTCCACTTTTTCGGCAGTAGAGGAAACAGGTGAAACGGTTACTGATGCCGGATCTTTAAGGAACATTTCCGCCAATTCTCTAATCGCGATGGGCATGGTTGCGGAAAAAAGAAGCGTTTGCCTGTTGTTTGGCGTGAGTTTGACAATTTTCTTTACATCATTGACAAAACCCATATCCAGCATCTGGTCGGCTTCATCGAGGACTAATGTATGCAGGTGATCCAAATCGATAAAACCCTGTTTGTGCAAATCAAGCAGTCTTCCCGGAGTTGCAATCAGTACGTCAACGCCTTTTCGGAGCACATCAACCTGCGGAATTTGTGAAACACCGCCAAAGATGGTCAGTTGGGTTAAGTTGGTATATTTTCCATAACGCTCAAAGTTTTGCCCGATCTGCACAGCGAGCTCTCTCGTTGGTGTCACGACTAAAGCCCTGATCTGTTTTGTCTTTTTTGAGGAACCAACTATGCGATGCAGTTGGTGGATAATCGGAATGGCAAATGCCGCGGTTTTCCCTGTTCCTGTCTGCGCGCAGCCAATTAAATCACGGCCGGATAAAACGATTGGTATGGATTGTTCCTGTATTGGTGTTGCTTGTGTATAGCCTTCTTCAAATACGGCTTTTTGTATACTTTTTGAAAGTGATAAATCTTCGAATAACATATTTTACGAGTATTAAAGAATCCAAATAAATAGCAATTGGATTCGCGGCAAAGATAGGTTATTTAATTGAAGTGGATTTTAATGCTAAAAATTGACATTCATTTCATGCAGAATTCCTTCGGACGGATCGTTGGCCTTCATAAAATCGGTGACGAGATAGCCTATTAATTTCCCGATGAGATGGTTGTTCTTTTCTTCTCCGAGATCAGGCGCGCCTTCGCAGATATGAAGATAACCCGCATTTTGACCTTTTCCGAAGAAATGGATGAACTGCCGAAGCTGTTCTACCGAAAAGCCGCTCATGGTCATCGCACTGCTGGCAATGTTTGGAATGGCATCGAGATCAATCTCAATCCCGTAGGTTTCACTTCTTATAAATTCATACGCTTTGACCATTTCACGATCGAAATCTTTTTGTTTCCGGATTGCGATTTCATCATAAGTATTGAAACGGACACGGTCCTGTATCTTTTTGATAATGCTTAAGACTTTCTTGGAAGTATAATTTTCATGGAGTCCGAAAATAAAGTATTTATGCAGGAAACCTTCTTCATAGGCATACGAGAATCCGTTGCCGCTGTGCCTTCCTTCGAGAATCCGGAAATCGGAATGCGCATCGAAGTTAATGGCATTTACAGGTTTTCCTTTGGCGAGCGCCGCACCTTTTATATTACCGTAAGAATTGTTGTGTCCGCCGCCAATAATAATCGGGATCTTACCGGATTTTACGATCGTACATATAATATGTGCGACTTCCTTATCAATCGTAACAACGGTATCGCTTAGTTTTTTTCGGTCTTCAATCGAATGGAAGTCGAGATGCTTTACCAGTTCCATTTCCTGGGAAACGTCAATATGACCCAAAACCAGCAAGTTGTCACCTTGTGAAAAACGGTTGTATTGAATATTGGCAATGCTCTTTATAGCACTGTCCCAGGCCGATGCCGCACCAGGTCTTCCAAAGTTAGCCCGAACACCAATGTCTTCAGGAATTCCCAACAACACATACTTTGCCTCACAGTCTTTGAGGAATTGTGTAACATCAATGTCTTTAGGAACTGTCAGCATTTTTTCGCCAAACTTGATTTCACCACTTCTGTGATTGGTAATCTTTGCCAGGTCGCTGATGCTGAAAGGAATTAGTTTTTCCATAAAAACTTTTTTAACATTTGGGGTAATATAATACTACAAACTTACGTTATTACCCCAATTATTATTATTTTTGTTAAAACAATATATAAAAAATTATGGAAAATCAGAAAAGCAACTCAAATTTAAAAGCAGTCATAGCAATATTGGCAGTGCTACTTATTGGAAGTCTTGTTTACATCTTCAAAATGACTTCGGATGCAAAATCATTGCAGACAGAATTAACCTCAACAAAAACAGACAAAGAATCTGTAATGAAAGATCTGGAGGCCTTAAAAGCTACTTATGATGCAGCTATTGCGGAAAATACTTCTATGTCTGATGAATTAATTGCCGAAAGAGAAAAAGTAGTCAATCTGATGGCTGATTTGAAAAAATCAAAGGGCGATGCCGCGTCGATGGCAAAATACAAAAGCCAATATTTTGCATTAGAGTCAAAAATGAAAGGCATGATGGCCGAAATTGAAACACTCAAAAAAGAAAATACCACATTAACCACGCAACGTGACAGTACGGTAATGGTTTTGGGTGAATCCAAAAAATACAATGAAGTACTCATTGGGCAGAATGAAGAATTATCAAAAACCGTTGAGATCGCTTCAAAACTCAATGTTTCCAATCTTAAAACAGCGGCTTACAAATTGAGAAGCTCCGGAAAACAGATTGAAACAGAAAAAGCAAGAAAAGCTGACGTTTTGAAAATCAGTTTTACCATTGCTGAAAATAAAGTGGCAAAACAAGGTGATAAGACCTATTATGTACAGGTAATTGACAGCAAAAATAATGTTTTGGGAGAAAAGAAAACAGAATCATTCGGATCTGAAACATTAACTTACAGTTTTGCTACTACCGTTAAATATGAAAACAAATCGGTTGAAGTGACTCAGGATTTACCGGGTTCTAACTTTGAAAAAGGGACTTACTTCGTGAATGTTTTTGACAAGAACGAATTGGTTTCTAAATCAAGCTTTAGTTTGAGATAGGTAGTATTAGTATTGAGATATGAGATATCAGTATTGAGATATGAAAAGGAATCCGAAAGGGTTCCTTTTTTTATGCGATCACTTTTCCGTTGATGATGACCTGGTCGATGAGATTGCTTCCAAAGGCGTAGGGCAATTGGTAAAAAGAGGGAATCGGTTTGGTGATGATGATATTCGCCTTTTTACCAATCGTGATGCTTCCGTGGGTTTGGGAAATCCCCATCGCGTAGGCACCATTGATGGTTGCGGCATTGATGGCTTCTTCGGGTGTCATTTTCATTTTGATACAGGCAGTTGCCACGACAAAATTCATGTTTCCGGAAGGTGTTGAACCCGGATTAAAATCGGTTGCCAGTGCCAAAGGCAAACCTGCGGCAATCATTTCGCGTGCGGGCGTATAAGGGATGCTTAAGAAATAGGAGCAGGAAGGCAAGGCGACAGGCATCGTAGTGGAATTTTGCAAAGCGGCAATATCTTCGGGACTCATCACTTCGAGATGGTCCACTGAAAGCGCTTTGTTTTTAACGCCAATGTTTATGCCACCGATAGCATTGAATTGGTTGACATGAATTTTCGGTGTGAGTCCGAATTGTAAACCCGCTTTTAAAATAAGATCGGTCTCTTTAACCGAAAAATAGCCATTTTCACAAAAAACATCGATGTATTCGGCTAGTTTTTCTGCTGCTATTTTCGGAATCATCTCATTGATAATTAAATCAACATAGCCTTTATGATTGTCTTTGTATTCTTTTGGAAAGGCATGGGCGCCCAAAAAAGTAGCTTTGATCGTGACAGGATAATTGTCATTTAGTTTCCTGATGACGCGCAGCATTTTCATTTCATCTTCGACAGAAAGGCCGTAACCTGATTTGATTTCGACCGCTCCTGTTCCGAGGCGCATTATTTCTTCAAGCCTGGCTTTCGACTGGTCGTAAATTTCCTGTTCTGAAGCTTCATGGAGTTTTTGCGCCGAATTTAAAATTCCGCCTCCGCGGTTGGCGATTTCTTCATACGTGAGTCCGTTGATGCGATCCACGAATTCCTGTTCCCGGTTTCCGGCATACACAATGTGCGTATGGCTGTCGCACCAGGCCGGGAGTATTATTTTTCCGCTGGCATCGATGGTTGTTTCGGGATTGGTTTGCGGACAGTTTTGCATTGGCCCAAAATCTTTTATAAGATCCTCTTCCAAAAGCAAAAAAGCGTTTTGAATGGATGGAAGTGTAGCCATTTTGGCACCGGAAACTTTATCAATGCCGATTTCCCTGACCTGAAGCAGTTCCTTTATATTAATGATAAGCGTTTGCATGATGGAATTTTTTGTAAATGTAAATTGGAATTTTAAAAACTCCTATCTTTATGACAAATTATTCTGCCGTGAAAAGAATCAACTACAAGCAAGTCCGAAAAGTCCAGCCCAACCATTATGAATATACCGGAATACATAAAACAGATGCTATAGACATGCAGTTGTTTGTGTATGACGATGCGGGTTATGAGGAATATAAAAAGGTATCGCTGCCGCGCGTAAAACGCGAAATCGAGGACGAGTTGCAGGCCGACGATGTGAAGTGGTTCAACGTTCATGGTTTGCATGATGTGGAACTGATCAAGGACATTGGTGAAATGCTGGCTATAGAACCGTTTATCGTTAGTGATATCCTGAATGTTTCAAGGCGGAGCAAGATGGAAGAACTTGATGACGTGCTTTTTTTTAGCATTAAGTCGGTTTTGCCAGGTGCAGACCAGGATTTGGTAAGTGTGGAACAAATTAGTTTTTTATTAAAAGACAACCTTCTGGTTTCATTTCAGGAAAAGAGAAGCGATTTCTTTGCGCACATCCGCGAACGCATTAAAACCCATAGCGGTATCGTTAGGAAAAAGCGAAACGATTACCTTTTATACCTGCTGCTTGAAGCCGTGATGGAAAACTTTTACATCACGATCGAGTTTTATGAAGACCAGATAGAGGCGCTGATGATTGAGGCCAAGACCAGCGACAGGCCTGATGTTTTGGTCCGGATTGAAAAAACGAGGGAGAATATTAATTTCCTGAAACGGTCGATCCTTCCGTTGCGGGATGCGTTGTTTAACCTCAAGACCGAGCATGAATTTGCCGGGATTGAGAAAAACAATTACAATTTTTTTGGCAGGCTGCACCAGAAATCGCTTGAGATTCTGGAGCAGATTGAATATGATATGAATGCGCTGGGCAGTGCGTCGAGTTTTTACTTTTCGTCGCAAAGCCACCGGATGAATGAAATCATGAAAATCCTGACTGCGGTCTCGGTCATCTTTATGCCGCTGACGTTTATTGTGGGTGTTTATGGGATGAACTTTGACTTTATGCCGGAACTGCGGTGGGAGTATGGGTATTTTTTAGTTATGGGTGTCATGTTTCTTTTGGTGCTGGTAATGATTTATTATTTTAGGAAAAAGAAGTGGTTTTAGGGTAAGTTGGTCCGATTAACAATAACTGAAATAGCCTTAACAAT
>Ga0247814_10001505_pt1 | contig 13634 bp, 15 predicted proteins | sample UWRJL179409R1_FD_179947 | JGI IMG/M metagenome (GOLD analysis project Ga0247814, IMG submission 179947) | Plant litter microbial communities from Arlington Agricultural Research Station in Wisconsin, United States - UWRJ-L179-409R-1 | ecosystem: Environmental > Terrestrial > Plant litter >...
TACGCCGCATATGCCTCCTCCGCCGCCGCGAGCGCTTCCTCCTCGCTCGCAAAAGCCGGCGCCTCAGTCGCGGACGCCGACGTCGGCGCAGCCTGCGTGTTTCCCCCGCCGACGGAGTCCTCGGTTATACATCCCGACACCAGCACGCACAGCGTCACGGCGATCATGACTGCTCCGTAACGCCCGCCGCGTATCTGCATGCCGAAACCGTAGAACTCGACTTTGCCTCGCGCACACGATTTCCACACAACTGGGGACAAACTGCCTCCGGACGTAACGTGCACGACAGATCAGTAGTGTGAGAGCCACGATGAGTACACCCGGATCCTGGCAACGCGCAGCCCGCGGAGCAATGCTCCTCGGCAGCGACGGCCAACTGAGCTCCACGATTTTCGCCGAGATGTCCGCCCTCGCAGTCGCGACAGGCTCCATCAACCTCGGACAGGGGTTCCCGGATGAGGACGGCCCCATCGAAGTCCTCGAAGCAGCCCGCCAGGCCATCTCCGACGGCATCAACCAGTACCCTCCGGGCCGCGGCTACCCCGTTCTGCGCGAAGCGATCGCTACCCACCAGTCCCGCTTCTACGACCTGACCGTCGATCCCGATCGCGAGGTCCTCGTGACCGCTGGCGCGACCGAAGCGATCGCTGCGACCATCCTCGCCCTGACGGAAACCGGCGACGAGGTCGTCACGTTCGAGCCCTTCTACGACTCCTATGGCGCCATGGTCGGACTCGGCGGTGCAACCCACGTCACTGTTCCTCTGCGCTGGCCCGACTTCCAGCCGGATCCGGCCGACCTGCGCGCCGCCGTTTCCGATCGCACACGCATCATCCTCATCAACAACCCGCACAACCCGACCGGAACCGTGCTCGACCGCGAATCACTCGCACTCATCGTCGAACTCGCGACACAGCACGACGCGATCATCGTCAGCGACGAGGTCTACGAACACCTGACGTTCGGCGTGCAGCACATCCCCATCGCGAGCATCGAGGGCGCGAGCGAGCGCACCGTCACAATCTCGAGCGGCGGCAAGACGTTCAGCACCACCGGTTGGAAGATCGGCTGGCTCACTGCTCCCCCACACCTGGTCGACGCGATTCTCGCGGTCAAGCAGTTCCTGACGTACGTGAACGGGGCGCCTTTCCAGCCCGCCATTGCGGTGGGACTGGGTTTGCCGGACGCATACTTCGAGGCCACGTCATCCGCTCTACGCGACAAACGCGACCTGCTGACTCGCGGTCTTGTCGCCGCCGGCTTCAGCGTGAGCAAGCCCCAGGGCAGCTACTTCGTGATAGCGGATGCTGCTCCGCTGGGCTTCACGGACGCCGCAACGCTCTGCCGCGAACTGCCGGCACTCGCGGGTGTCGTCGGGGTGCCCGTGAGCGCTTTCGTCCGTGAGGGCAATAGGGCCGAGTACGCGTCCCTCGTGCGTTTCGCCTACTGCAAGAAGCACGCGGTGCTCGAGGAAGCTGCCTCGAAACTCGCGCACCTGAGCCGCTAGGCGGTCTCGCGCGGAAGCCTCATGATGAATGAGGTGCCGACGCCGACTTCACTCTCGACGTCGAGTTCGCCCTCGTGCGCAACGACGATCGCCTTGGTGATCGATAGTCCGAGTCCGACTCCGGGAACGGCAGCTCGAGTCGCCGTCGAAGCGCGGAAGAAGCGTTCGAACAGCTGGTCGAGTTCTGCCGCGGGGATTCCCATACCGGTGTCAGCGACCGTCACGATGACACGGGAGTTCGTGGCCCGCGCACTTACCGTGACGACTCCACCACGCGGGGTGAATTTGATGGCGTTCGAGATGAGGTTGTCGCACGCCTGGCCGAGTCGCTGCGGGTCTCCGCGGACGATGATCGGGTCGTTGCCGACATCGACAACGAGGGAAACGCCCGCTGCTGCGGCATTGGGCTCCGCGGACTCGAGCGACGCCTTCACGACCGGCGCGACATCGACGCTGGTCGTATCGAGCGTGAACGAGCTCGAACCGACCTGGGCGGTGAACAGCAGGTCACCGACGAGGCGCAGCAGTCGATGGGCGTTTCGTTCCGCGACACCGAGGTACTGCAGCTGCTCTTCGGACAGGGGGTTCTCGTCATCATCGCTCATGAGCTCGAGGTACCCGAGGATCGAGCTGAGCGGCGTGCGGAGTTCGTGGGAGATGAGTCCGACGAACTCGTCCTTGAGACGAGAGACCTCAAGCGCCTGGGTCACGTCCGTTGCGACGAAGATGTAGCCGACGGTCGCGCCGGTCTCATCGACACGACGGGTGACGGCTACCTCGACGGAGATGACAGACCCGTCGGAGCGCACGTACGACCAGTGGCGTACCTCGGGCCGGCCGAGACGGGCGGACTCGACGAGCGCCGAGAAGCCCGGGTTGAGCACGGTCTCCCCGGGAGGGTAGTTGAGCTCCTTCGAGCGCTGCTGGAGTTCGGTGCTGATGTGGAACTCACTGACGTAGCGCTTGCCCTGCACCTCGTTTGGAGCGAGTCCGAGCATCCGTTCGGCACCCGGGTTCCAGACATCGATGAGGCCCGTGACGTCGCTGCCCATGACCGACTGCTCGGTGACGGCGTCGAGAACACTGCGCGTCAGGCGATCGGCGGCGCGAAGAGCCTCTTCGTTTTCACGGAGACGCTCGGTGTAGTCGACAGCGCCGCGGAGCATGACCTCGCGCTCTTCAGCGAGGCGGCGAATCGAGACGAGCTGCGCGCGGGATTGACTGGAGAGTTCGTTGATGATCGCGCCGGCCACGGCGAAGACGATCGGGGTGAAGATTCCCCGGAGCCACTCGCTCGCGGTGCCGGGCGCTTCGCCCTCGAAGATGTACGGCATCAGGAGCGCGATCGATGTTCCGATCGCGGCAACGACGATCCAGCGGCGTCCGTTCTCCGACGCGAGCCATACGACGGGCAGGATCAGCAGCGCACCGAAGAGCACTCCGCTATCGCCGGCACCCGTGCGGAACATTCCGATCGACAGAAGGTCGATGATGGGGATGAGAATCGCCAGGTGGGTGATGCTCGTGACGAAGGTGCAGAGGATCGCAAGCACTGTTGCCACGAGGATGCCAGCGGTTCCGGCAAAGACGAGCGACGTGCTCTGGAACTTGAGTTCGGGAACGACGATAAGCAGGACGAGCGCGACGAGGAACAGCGCGACTGTCGCCGACTGCTTCGTCAGCGGTGATGGTTCGCGAAACGAGAAGACCCGACGCGTCAGCTCACCCAGTTTCACTCCGCGCTCCAGGCCGCCAAAGCGTCGGAGATCCGGGTGGCTAGTTCGCGCGGGCTGAACGGTTTGATGAGGTACTCGTCGGCGCCGGCGTCCATCCCCGCCTGCATCGCTGCCTCGGTCACGCCCGCAGAGAGAAGGAAGACGCGGATGCCGGCCAGGGTACTGTCGGCGCGGATCTCGCGGGTGACCTCGAGGCCAGTCATCCCGGGCATCGATACGTCGAGGATGACCATGTCGGGCTGGTGCTCGCGGATGGCCGTCAGCGCGGCATCGCCGGTCGCGACATCGGCGACGAGCTTGATACCTGCGCGACGAACGGCGATCGCGACGAGCGCCCTGATGTCGGCGTCATCGTCGGCGACGACTACGCGGGCCGGGGTCTCGTCACTCATGCTGCAGCCCATCGGGGTACGCACTCGCCGAGGACGCGTCGAATGTGCGCTCCGGAGAATGGCTTCGGGAGTGAGGCGTGCGCCTCGGGGTATGTGTCCTCCTGCAGCACCGAGCTGATAGCTACGGGGCAGTCGGGATAGTCGGTACGCATGTGGCGGGCGAGCTCCCAGCCGTCGATGCCGGGGAGGAGCAGGTCGATGACCATGAGCTCGGGCCGGTCCACGTCGACGATGAGGAGGGCTTCCTCGGCGGTCGCGGCCGTGACGACATCGCAGCCGGCGCGTTCGAAGTGCCGGCGGAGCAGGTCGCGCTGGTCCTCGCTGTCATCGACGACGAGCACGGACACTCTGTCTGTCGCGAGTTGCACACTCATGAGACAGCACCTTCACCTTCTTCGACGCCACATCGGTTCGATGGGCCGGGCGCGTTCTCTTACCGCTAATACCTAGTGGCAACTGTACTTGCTAACGAGCAAGGCTCGCGTGCAGTCCGCGCCGTCAGCGCGGGATCACAGCGAACCGACGGGCAGCGAGCGACGGGTTGACGGCGCGCACCTCGCTGATCCGATCCGAGGCGAGCCAGGCCACGGCGACCCCGCTTGTCTCACCGATCGTGACGAGCTCGACGCCCATCGGGTCGACGACCATGCTGTTGCCTGCTCCGATGGGAGGCGCGTGGTCGGCGGCTGCGATGTAGATCGTGTTCTCGAGAGCGCGGGCGGTGAGCAGGGTGCGCCAGTGGTGCTCCTTGAGCGGTCCGCGCACCCACTCGGCGGGCACAAGGACAACGTCGGCCCCGGCGTCGACGATCCTGCGAGTCACTTCCGGGAAGCGGATGTCGTAACAGGTCTGCAGCCCCACGGTGAAGCCGTTCCAGGAGAAGAGCTGTGGCGCCTCGATATCGCCCGCCACGACCCACTCGGACTCCTTCTGCCCGAACGCGTCGTAAAGATGCAGCTTGCGATACGTCGCGACAAGCGTGCCCGCCGGATCGAATGCGACGACGGTGTTGGAGAACCGGGCGCCGTGCTCGCGACGTTCCACCATGCCTGCCACGACGTGGATACCCAGGCTGCCGGCCAGTTCGCCGATGACCGTTGCGAACCGACCATCGATCGGCTCGGCGGCATCCGCCCAGTCCTGCCCCATGCTCGGCGAGAAGTACGACGAGTATTCGGGAAAGACGACGAGTGTCGCGCCGCGTTCGACCGCGGTCGCGGCGAGCGCGGTCATCGAACGGATGTTGGCCTCGGTATCGGCGACCGGGGCGAACTGCACGACAGCGAGCGATGGGTCGGTCATGCGACCAGTTTAAGGGCGGTCCTGCAGTGGGATAACCTGTCGTCATTCCTCCTCCCGCGTCCCGAAGGGCGTCGAATGTCCCATACCGAAAAGACTCCACCGCGTAACTGGCCGTGGATCGTCGCCGTGATCGTTGGCGTCGTCGTCATCGTCGTGGGCGCGAGTGTGATCTCCAGCATGCTCAGCAACGGGAATGCTGCGGCTCCGGCCGTGAGCGAGACTCCTGCCGCTCCCGCGAGCGAGGAGCCCACACAGAAGCCGACGAACACCGAGACCGCGGGCGAAACCGATGAGCCGGACGACGGCACTCTCGACGACGACGACCTTGTTGCGATCCAGGACGCGATCGAAGCAGGTACGCCCGCCGACCTCTACGACCTTCTCGCCAGCCCCGTGCACATGCGATTCGCGGCGAGCGACTTCGACACCGACCGCACGCGCGATCTCGCGGTCACCGATCTCGAGTACATCGAGGGGTCATCCGGCTGGAACTGGAACCTCGGCGACGACATGCTCGCAGCGTTCCGGGCGGGCAAGTATGCGGACGAGTTCCCCGAGGGAGCGATCATCGGCGAATCCGCTGAGAGCTACGTCATCTCGATCACCATCGATGCGACGAGCATCACCTCGATCTTCATCAGCAAGTCAGAGTCGCTCGTGACCGCGCCGGCGGCGACACCGTGACCCGCGTCGCCGTCACCGGCGGGAGCGGGAAGCTCGGTCGCTCGGTCGTCCGCGATCTCGTCGCCCACGGGTACGAGGTCGTCAACCTCGACCGCGCCCCGTCGCCGGACGCTCCCGCATCGGTCACTTTCCTGCGCATCGACCTCGACAACTACGGCCAGGTAGCGGAAGCACTCACCGCTGTCGACGACCGCTACGACGCCATCGACGCGGTCGTCCACCTCGCGGCCATCCCCGCGCCCGGACTCGTGACCAACTCGGCAACGTTCGCCAACAACGTGCCTGCGACGTACAACGTCTTCGCGGCATCGCGCGCCGCCGGCATCCGCACTCTCGTCTGGGCCTCGAGCGAGACCGTACTCGGTCTCCCGTTCGACGTCGACCCGCCGTACTTCCCGATCGACGAGGAGTACACCGTGCGCCCCGAGTCGACATACTCCCTGGGCAAGGCGATGGAGGAGGAAATGGCGCGCCACTTCGCGCGCTGGCTCCCCGACAACACCTACATCGGGCTGCGCTTCTCCAACGTCATGGACGACGCCGACTATGCGCAGTTCCCGTCCTTCGAGAGCGACCCGACCCTGCGCAAGTGGAACGCGTGGGGCTACATCGACGCCCGTGACGGCGCCCAGGCGGTTCGACTCGCCCTCGAGAGCGAGCTCACCGGGTTCGAAGCCTTCATCATCGCTGCCGGCGATACCGTGATGTCGACCCCGTCATCCGCTCTTGCCGCGAGCGTGTTCCCGAACGTGCCGTTCAACCGGCCGGTCGACGGTGTCGAGACGCTCCTCGGCATCGACAAGGCGAAACGACTTCTCGGCTTCGCTCCGCAGTACTCCTGGCGCGATCGGCTGCCCGTCCTCGACAACGAAAGATAAGCGTGAAGTACACCAAGCTCGGCAATACCGGTCTCGACATCTCGGCGCTCGCCCTCGGTTGTATGACCTACGGCGATCCCGCCCGGGGCACCCACGAGTGGACGCTCCCCGAGGAGCAGAGCCGCCCCCTCATCAAGCAAGCGGTCGAGGCGGGAATCACGTTCTTCGACACGGCGAACAGCTACTCCGCCGGTACGAGCGAGGAGTTCGTCGGTCGCGCTCTCGCCGACTACACGAACCGCGACGAGATCGTCGTCGCGACGAAGGTCTACTTCCCGTCGCGCGAGGGCCAGAACAAAGGCGGCCTGTCGCGCAAGGTCATCATGACCGAGATCGACGCGAGCCTCAAGCGCCTCGGCATGGAATACATCGACCTCTACCAGATCCACCGCTGGGACCCGCTGACCCCGATCGAGGAGACCCTCGAGGCGCTCAACGACGTCGTGCGCGCCGGCAAGGCCCGCTACATCGGCGCATCGTCGATGATGGCGTGGCAGTTCAGCAAGGCGCTCCACCTGCAGAAGGCCAACGGCTGGGCGCGGTTCGTCTCGATGCAGGACCAGTACAGCCTCATCCAGCGCGAGGACGAACGCGAGATGCACCCGCTGTGCGCCGACGAGAAGATCGGCCTGCTGCCGTGGAGCCCCCTCGCTCGCGGCAAGCTCACGCGCGACTGGGCGGAGTCGACCAAGCGCATGGAGACCGACCTCGTCACGCAGCGCATCTACCCGATGGAGGAGAACGACAGGGCGGTAGCGGATGTCGTGGCCGAGATCGCGACGGAACGCGGCATTCCGCGTGCCCAGGTCGCTCTCGCATGGGTGTCCCAGAATCCGCTGGTCAGCGCTCCCATCGTGGGCGCCAGCAAGCCGGGTCACCTGGACGACGCAGTGGCCTCGCTCGAGGTCGAACTCAGCCCCGCGGAGATCGCGCGACTCGAGGCGCCGTACCTGCCGCATCCGCTCACCGGATTCTGATTGGAATAGCCGGGCACGCTCCGCAGTTACAGTCTTATGCAAACGCATTTACTTTAAGGAGCTCTCGTGGCTGACATCGAATTCGGCATCGACACGTTCGGCGACGTCACCGTCGACGCTGACGGCAACCGGCTGAGCCAGCCCGAGGTGCTGCGCAACGTCGTGGCGCAGGGAGTGCTCGCCGACAAGGTCGGCCTCGACTTCATCGGTATCGGCGAGCACCACCGCGACGACTTCGCCGTGTCCGCTCCCGAGGTCGTGCTCGCGGCGATCGCCGCGAAGACCGAGCGCATCCACCTCGGCTCCGCCGTGACCGTGCTGAGCTCGGACGACCCCATCCGGGTGTTCCAGCGTTTCGCGACGCTCGACGGTATCTCCAACGGCCGCGCAGAGGTCATCCTCGGTCGCGGCTCGTTCACCGAGTCGTTCCCGCTGTTCGGTTTCGAACTCAACAAGTACGAGGAGCTCTTCGAGGAGAAGCTCAACCTCTTCACCGAGCTGCTCAAGGAGAAGCCGGTCACGTGGGAGGGCACCACCCGCCCGCCGCTCACCGACAAGCAGGTCTACCCGACGACCGAGAGCGGAACGATCCGCACGTGGGTCGGTGTCGGCGGCAGCCCCGAGTCCGTCGTGCGTGCCGCCGGTTACGGCCTGCCCCTCATGCTCGCGATCATCGGTGGCGAGCCCGAGCGCTTCGCACCCTTCGTCGACCTGTACCACCGTGCCCTTGCCCAGTTCGAGCAGCCGACGCAGCCCGTGGGCGTGCACTCCCCCGGATACATCGGCGAGACGGATGCGGCAGCCCGCGACGAGCTGTGGCCGCACCATTTCGCGATGACGAGCCGTATCGGCAAGGAGCGTGGCTGGGGTCCCCAGACGCGCGAGAGCTTCGAGCACGAGGCCGACGTCGGATCCGTCTACGTCGGATCCCCCGAGACCGTCGCCCAGAAGATCGCGAAGACGATCCGCGCCCTCGGCGTGCAGCGCTTCGACATGAAGTACAGCAACGGCACCCTGCCGCACGAGAACATGATGCGCAGCATCGAGCTCTACGGCACCGTCGTGGTGCCCCGGGTCAGGGAATTGCTGGCTTCGTAGTACTCTCTGGTCGGGTCAGCGGTTCTGGTTACGCCGCTACCGTCGCCAGCACCTCGTCGAGCGTCTTGCCCGCCTCTTCGACGGTCGATCCCTGCGCGAGAGCGAGTTCCGAGACGAGGATCTCGCGCGCCTTGGCGAGCATGCGCTTCTCCCCCGCCGAGACGCCGTGCTCATGATCGCGTCGCCACAGGTCGCGCACGACCTCGCTCACGCGATAGACGCTGCCCGAGCCCATCTTCTCGGCGTTGGCCTTGAAGCGCCGCGACCAGTTTCCCGGCTCCTCGACCATGTCGCTGCGCAGTACCTCGAACACGGCCTCGACCCCATCGGCATCGATGACGTCGCGCACCCCCACAAGCTCGGCGTTGTCGACAGGAAGCTCGATCACAAGATCGCTCTGGTGCACCGTGAGCGTGATGTAGGTCTTGTCCGTCCCCTTGATCGACCGGGTCCGGACGTTCGTGATGGTCGCTGCTCCGTGATGCGGGTAGACGACTGTCTCTCCAACTTCAAAGTTCATTGGTGCTTCCTTCTTGTGGGGTGTGCGGGCTGCCTGGTCAACGGCGACTGGCGGGCTCCGCCCTGGCGGTTCGGGTCGCGAGAATGTCGACGGCACGCTCGAGGGTGTTCAGTTCGTCATCGGTCAGTTCGTCGAAGTACGGCTCCATGGCGGCCCCGGCCTTGGCACGCCATTCGTCCACGGCGTTCGATCCGAACGGCGTGATGTCGATGAGCATCGCACGGGCGTCCGACGGGTCGGCGACCCTCTCGACGAGTCCGGTCTTCACGAGACTCGCTACGAGACCGGTCATCGTGGGCTGGGTCACCCGCGTTCGCGCGGCGAGCTCCCCGAGCCGCAACGGGCTCTCGGACTGCAGGGCGGTGAGCGTCCGCCAGGTCGCGGGGGACGTGGAGTCGCCGGTGTGGCTGTTGGCGATGCGGGTGAGGCGCTGCGTCGAGTTCACGAGCTCGCTGAGCAGGATTCCGACGGAAGTGCGCACCCAGCCGATTGTATAGGTCGCCTAAGTAACCCGCCAGAGGGCGGTCGTACCTACAGCGAGATGCTCGTGATCCCATCGCGAACGGTCACGGTGGCGTCCGCGTAGTCGGCGATCCGCGGAAGTCCGACAGTTATCTCGCTCTCCCATGACCCCACCACGACGACGCGCATGCCGGCGGCGAGACCGGCGGAGATTCCCGCTTCGGCGTCTTCGAACACGATGGCGTCCGATGGCGCGACACCGAGCAGCTCGGCCGCCCGGAGGTAGCAGTCGGGCTGGGGCTTACCGCGCTCGACGTCCTCGGCAGTCACGACCGCGCCGGGCATGGGAACGCCGATCGACTCCATCCTGCTCGCGGCGAGCGGGAGCGTGGCCGAGGTGACGAGGGCGACGGATGACGCGGGCAAGCGCCCCACAAAGTCCCGCGCACCCGGGATCTCGACGACACCGTCGGTGTCGAGTACCTCGATGGCACCGAGCTCGAGAGTCAGTGCCTCGGCGTCCGTTCCCGCCGGAGCGTGTCGCCGAATCGTCTCGACCATCCGCACCCCGTGCGAGGTCGCGAGGATGTCCGCCAGATCGAGGTCGAATCTTGCGGCGAAGTTCGCCCAGATCCGTTCGACAACGGCGTGCGAGTCGACGAGCGTGCCGTCCAGGTCGAAAAGGAAGCCGCGGGCGTCGAGAGTCTGGGTCACTCCCCTATCTTCGCAGCGGTGACCGCGCAGGTTCGCCGATCAGTCGGTCGCGCGCTTCCACACCGCTGGACGGATTTCCGCCACGATCCCATCGGGGTCGCGTGCATCGAGCCCCTGGAGGAGATGTGCCCACAGCGAGGTGAAGTGCGCCTGCAGGTCGGCTGCACTCATCTTGCGGTAGTGAAGCTGGTGGATGCCGAACGTCGAGTCGACGAGCATGCGGGCGACCGCGGCAGTGTCCGTGTCATCCGGTAACTCCCCCTTCGCGCGGGCGTCGCTCACGTATTCCTCGACGAGTCCCATCCAGGAGAACGGCGGTCGCGGCACGGGTACGTCGATCTGCGAGCTGTTGAGCAGCAGCTGGATCGCCGCGCCCGGGTACGGATTGTCGAGGCTGTCGAGAATCGCCTCCGTGAGCAGCGAGAGCACGCCGGCGATCCCGCCCTGTCCCGAGCCCTTCGCATTGTCGACCATGACCACCCACACCGCGTACTGGTGCTCCAGGACCGCGATCGCGAGTTCGCCCTTGGAGCCGAAGTGGTGTCGGAGCGCCGTCTTCGGCTTGCGGAAGACAGCGGCAATATCGGACAGCGAGCTGGCCGGATACCCCTTGCTCGCGAACTCGGTGGCGGCAGCATGAACGATTGTCGCCCGAGTCTGTTTTCCCTGGGCCACCAAATCATCGCGTTGCATTTACCGACCATAACCCGAATCGGTCACGCCCCCGATTCAGGGGGCGCTCGTTTTGGGGGCCGTCGCTCGCGCCACTACTACACGATCGTTGAGTAACCTGATATCGCCTAGCAGCCACCGCACCTTCCGAGTCTTTCCCGAGCCCGGTCACCGATATCGCCCAAGGAAAGCCGTTCTCGTGCTGCCAGCTGTCGTCGATTCCCCTCTCCCTGCCGTGACGGACCTCTCCGTCTACGACGTCTTCACCCCGACCTCGGGGGCCGTCCGCTCCGCCATTCCTCGACCGGCGCTCGCCAGGAGCATCGCGTCGGCTCTCGCCGTGCCGGGCCGACAGCTCCTCCTCTACGGCCGCTCCGGCTCCGGCAAGTCGACGGCCCTGTTCGCCGAGCTGCACAGGGACGAGCTGCGGCACTATGCCGTCATCAGGTGCACGCCCCAGACATCGATCGCGACCATGCTTCAGTCGGCGCTCGTGCACTTCGGGCTGCCGGCCGAGCAGGACGAGTCGATCGCCCTGCACCTTGCCGCCGTCGAACTCGGCCGCCGCGGGGTGTGCGTCGTCGTCGAGGATGTCCACCGTCTTGGCCAGCACGAGCGCGACAGGCTCTTCAGCGCGATGAAGATCTTCAGCGATATCGGCAACCAGTACCCGGCCGTCAAGATCGTGGCCATCGCCGCGGTCGAATCCCCGCAAGCACTCGGCATGATCGACAGCGAGTTCAGCAGCAGGATCGCGGAGATCCGCGTTCCTGAGATGTCCCTCACCGAGCTCGAGACGATCGTGCGCGACGGCGGCGACCTCCTCAACATCGACACCACACACGCCGCGTCGTTCATCGCCCATCGCGCGGGCGGGATGCCCGGCATCGCCCACCAGCTCGCACTCGAGAGCTTCATGGACGCCGGCATCTACTCGAAGTCGACCGAACGCGAGTCCCTGCCCAGTTCCGCGACGATCCACGCCGTTGCGCTTCGCCTCAGCGAGATGCCCCACCACGTGCGGGCGCGGTTCGATGCCGCTCTCGAGTCGAAGCTTGCCCGCGGCGACGTCGAGCGTGTTCTCGACGCCCTGAGCATGTTCGATCCCGAAGGGGTCTTCATCGACGACCTCGTCGAGTACGTGTCGAGCGATGGTGGCGGCAATCGGATGTCATACATCCCCGGAATCGTCACCGACCTCGCGCGCGCGGATCGCGGCGCGATCGTCGATCGGCTGCCGCATGACCGGGTGCGCTTCACGGAACCGCTGCTGCACAGCTACTGGACGATGATCTCGCAGCAGATCGAGTAGGCGCGTCGACAGCGCAGACCCGATCCAGGCAAAGCAAAAGGCCCGGAATCATCACGATTCCGGGCCTTCTTTTTGTTGCGGGGACAGGATTTGAACCTGCGACCTCTGGGTTATGAGCCCAGCGAGCTACCGAACTGCTCCACCCCGCGGCACAAGAATCAACGATAGCACGGGCTTCAGCGACGTGTTGCCACTATCGACAGGGAGAGTGGCATCCACTCGGTATCCGGCCATCGGAAGAGCCGGTCAGAGCCACCTTTGAGAACATCGAACATCTTCCACGGCACTTCCGGATGCTCGGTGAGCAAGTCGATCGTAAGTCCCGCGTCGATGAGCGACGAGACGATTTTTCCCACCGGATGCGTCCACTCGAACGCTTTCGTACTGCCGAGCACCGCGCCCTCGACGGCGTAGTCGCTGGCTTCGTCGGAGATGTCGGGCTCACCGCGGCTGTCCCAGCGATAGGCGAAGCGCGGTCCGTCATCCGTCACCTCGAAGACGAAGGCACCCGGATGACCGTCCGCAAAGTACAACCGACCACCTGGCTTCAGGAACCAGGCGACGAGGCGAGCCCACTCGGCCACGTCCGGCAGCCACCCGATCGTCCCCCACGTCGTGTAGACGATGTCGAAGGACTCCGGTTCGGGCAGCACGTGCCTCAGGTCGTAGATGTTCGCGATGATGAATCGCGAGCGATCGGCAAGATCGACCTCGGCCGCGAGGGCGCGGGCAGCCATGATCGCCGGCTTCGAGAAGTCGACGCCGACGACGGTCGCGCCGCGCTGGGCGAGCACGAGGGAGTCCGCACCGAAGTGGCACTGCAGGTGGAGCACCCGCAGCCCCTCTACGCCCTCGGGGAAGGCCGCAGCGAGCTCGGCCTCCTCGATCGGGTACAGCTCGCCATGGCCTGCCCTCAGCGCCGTCTGGTCGTAGAACTCGCTCGCCAGGTGCAGTGGGACTCTCTCGTCCCACTGCGCCCGGTTTGCGTCAAGCCACTCCCCCTCGCCGAGGTCGACCATCTGTTGCTACTGGTCCGCGGCGATCGCGCGGTTGAGCGCGTCCGTGAGGTCCTTGTCCGCGGTAGCTGCGGCCACGAGGTCGTTGGCCGCGTATGCAGCGGTCCGAGCCGTGAGAGCTGCCGCGGCATCCGCAAGCGCCTGCGTCAATTCAGGATTCTCGTCGGTCGATGGATCCGTCGGTTCGTCGGTCTCGGTCGGATCCGGAGTGGTCTCCGGGTCCGTCTCGCCGTCGGGGGTCTCCGCTCCGGAGCTACCGCCGAAGAGCGAGTCGAGCGCGGCATCGAGGGTGTCCTCGAACGCGACCTTCTCACCGAAGCCAACAAGGATCTTGCGCAGCAGCGGATAGCTCGTCTCACCGGTG
>Ga0247814_10001507_pt1 | contig 13623 bp, 12 predicted proteins | sample UWRJL179409R1_FD_179947 | JGI IMG/M metagenome (GOLD analysis project Ga0247814, IMG submission 179947) | Plant litter microbial communities from Arlington Agricultural Research Station in Wisconsin, United States - UWRJ-L179-409R-1 | ecosystem: Environmental > Terrestrial > Plant litter >...
AAAATTAAAAGGTAAAATTAAATTTCATGTTCCCACACGCGGGCTTGCCGTATGGGTAGAATGGCTAGACGATTTTAATTTGGTAATGCTGCAAAAAGAATGCGCCTCTAACGGTTTGTTCCTGCCTAAAACTACCTTATACCAAACAAAGGGGCTTACTGCCACACGGTTAGGGTTTGGGCATTTAAATGTAGATGAAATGCAGCAGGCGCTTGCAATTTTAAGCAAATCTCTGGATGCTGTTGTAAATAAACAGGGCACTATTTAACTTAAGTTATCCTGCCTTAATAGCCTCAAAAGTTTGCAGGGCAATATCTTCAGCATCAGTAAGCATGTTATCGCCAATAGAAGAGGTAAGCTTATAGCCCAGCCCGGCGGCAATGGCCTGGCCTACAAAAGGTATCCATTTAGAAATTTCTTTTCCGGCAAAGCTCATCCCGGCTTTTTTAAGCAGCAGCAGTATGGCTTCCCTGCCAATGTATTTTGAGGCAAACTGCACTGCTTTTGCCACTATAAGTTTCGATTTATTGTCGCCCAGCAGTGTAGAGCTGTAGTGTATCTGCTCTTTTTTAAGGCCGTATATTTCCTGCAGGTCGGTACTCATTTTGTAGAGCAGCCCAAGGTCTACCGAAACATCCAGCCCGGGGATAGGGTTTAACCCGTTTGCTGCCGAAAGTGCCGCATAGCGCGATATCAGCTTAGTAGAAAGGTCGCGTTTTTCTTTAAGCAGGTTGTGGCTAATCACGTTAACATCGGCAATAAAGCGCTCCCGCTTTATGCTGTTAAGGCTGTTAGAAATATCGTCCAGCAGCTTGTTAAGGTCGTATTTAACAGGGTAGTCGGCAGAGGTAAGGTAAATACCCTTCACGCTGTATCCCTCAAGGTTTTTCTTCAGGTCGGTATAAATGCTGGTATAGGTTTCTTCCTCGCTAATGCCGCGCTTTAGGGCACGCTCTATAGAAAAATCGAGTTTTGTGCGTACCGGGAACACGGGTATTTTAAGTTTGGCAATTTCGGTAATAAGGTACAGGTCGTCTTCAAAAAAACGGTCGGATGTAACGAGTATTACGCAGTCAAAATTCTTAATATCCATAGCCTCAACATACGTGTCCATAGGGAAATTAACAGTAGAACTGCCGGGAAGGTCATAAAAAAGCAGGCCTTTATGCTCTATAGGCTCGCTGATTTTCATGGTAGTCTCTATTTCGCCCACAGCCGATACTTCCTGCCCTACAATAGCATTTATTAGCGACGACTTACCCGTGCCGCTACGGCCTATAATGCCGCACTTTACCTTTGCATTTTTAAAATTTTCCAAATCTGCCTTACATTGTTCTAACGCCTGCGTTATATTACCGTTCCCTATGTTCATTTAGTATATACTTGTTCTATCAAATATAGGCATCTTTGGGTTAAAGGTTTCTTAAATTTTAATTTAGAATTTAGATTTCAGATTTCAGATCAAGCTGCACTTTCGCGGATAGATTCCAACTGCATTATACGAATACAAAAACTAATTTCCACTACTGTTGTTTTAAAGAGTGTAGCTCGATCTAAAATCTGGTATCTATATTGTGAAACCAATTTTAAAACCACCCCACTTATGCGAATGGCCACCTTTAAACTCGTTGGTAATATCATTACGAAAGTATTCGAAATACAGGGTTTTAAACTGAATAATGATGCCGTAATTGTTCTCTGTTACAAAACGTTCTATGCCATTAGCAGTAATAGTGTACGGACTTTTACTGAAAAGCCCGCCCTGCATAGAGGCATCATAACCTATAACTTTTAGCCGTGGTTGGGCAAACACGTAAGCGGTAAATTTTTTCTTGTTTTTAATAGAAGTAAAAGGAGCATTTATAAGCCCGAATGTAGCATTTACGCCAGCCGAAACATACGTGTTTAACGTACCTAAATGCGCTTTGGTATCAAGGTTTAGGGCTGCAAGGTTATGAAAGCGGTACAATTGTTTTTCGTAAGCCAGTTCATAATCAAGTACAATATCATTGGCTATCTGGTTGTGCCATCCCTTCGGAATGTTGTCGCCAATCCATCGGTGAATACCGGATTGTATCTCATCGCCTAAAGCTACAGGGCCTATCATGCCAACTACCAAAGACGATGTTAAACGCGATCTGTGTACGGTATCGGTACTTATTAAAAAACTTTTTAAAGCAATGGTTGCAGCATACGGCCTGTCGCCATACTGAATCTGTGCTTCTTTGATACTTGTAGGTATGTAGCCAAGATTTTCGAACAGCAGACCGTATTTTTGCTCGGTGTCTTTTAATTGTAAGAACAGGTAATTAACAGGATTTTTGCGCAGCCAGGGCGTAACCAGTTCCAGTTGGTAGCCCTGGGTATAATACAGGTCTGATGATGTAAAGAAGTCATTCTCATAATTGATCCTGAAGTAACGGTCGCTTTGCATATCGCGAAAAGAGGCCGTATTGTCTATCTTCTGTGCATGCAGGACCATAGAGAATAGCAGGAAAATCACGATATTATAATGGCTGTATTTCATAAAATTCTATAGGCAAATCATCAGGGTCGGCAATAAAAGTAAAGCGGCTTCCTGTAAATTCATCTATACGTACGGGCTCTGCGGCTATCTGGTTTTCTGCAAGCCACGCAAGGGTAGCATCTATGTCGGGCACCCTAAATGCAAGGTGGCGCAGCCCGGCAGCCTCTGGCCTTGACGGGCGTTTGGAAGGGGTGGGAAACGAGAACAGCTCTATAGCATAGGCGCCGCCTACAGCAAGGTCCAGTTTATAAGAATCGCGTTCTTCACGGTAATTTTCGGCAATAACAGTACAGCCTAAAATGTGGGTATAAAAATGTTTAGATGCGGCATAATCTGTGCAAATTATTGCCACATGATGAATGTTTGTAATGTTTATCATTAAGAAAAAAAAATTATATCTGTGTTACCCACCACTGGTTGCCAAAGGGATCTTCAAATCCGGCAGAAAAACCATATTCTTTTTCCTCGGGTTTTTGTAATGCATTGCCGCCCTGTTCTACACCGGCATTATACACGCGGTTAACATCGGTTACATAAAGGAATATTCCTGCCGATTTTTCTTTCCATGTATCAGTGCTCCCTGCAAACATAATTACAGCATCGCCTATTTTTATTTCGCCGTGCATAATGGCACGGCCATCTTCGCCGGGAACGATCATTTGCTCTGTGGCGCCAAATACTTTTTTGGCATATTCTAAAAATTCGGGGGCCTTATCCAGTATCAGGTAAGGCATAACAGGAAGGTAGTTTTGCGGTATAGCCATGATTATATATTTGTGATTATTGATATAAATATAATCAGAAAATTTCTAAAATCAATGTTACGGTTTAATGAACCGCTTTAAACCCTTACCGTGTTTTTTAAAATTATTTACCGCCTGTACCGTAGGGTACTGCCTGTTTTTAGTAATGTTATTAAAGATCAACGCTGCAATTAATAATATAACCGCCCCGCTTAATACCGGTGAAAGCACATACATATAACCCAATGCCTTTGTTTGTGCCGATCCTGTAACCGCTATTAGTGCCGTAGCACCACCGGGCGGGTGGAGTGTTTTAGTTATTTGCATAAAAATAATAGAGAGCGATACAGCTAATGGTGCCGACAGCCATACTGCATCGGGCAATAATTTTTGGATGGTTACGCCAATGATCGCAGAGATTACATGGCCGCCAATGAGGTTTCGCGGTTGTGCCAGCGGACTCTGGATCACGCCATAAACCAATACACACGATGCCCCAAAAGAGCCTATAAGTAAAACGTAATCCTGTGGAGAGAACACTTTGTATTGCAAATAAGCAATTGTGCCAAGGCCAATGAACGACCCCACAAATGCCCAAAAGTGCTCTTTAAAATCTACCAGGGTTTCTTTATACAGTACGTAGCGGGCGTGGCGGTAGCTGCGTTTTATTCGTTGTATGGGCATACCTTATTTTTTAGCAAAACTGTAAACCGTGTACGGAAAAATGCTTTGGGCAGTATACTTAGCTACAAACGATACAATGAGCAAGGGTACAAACAGCGTATAATCATTTACCAGTCCGCATACTAAAAACAGGGCTGTAAGTGGTGCGTGTATGCTGGCACTAAGCATTGCTGCCATACCCACTATCATAAAGTTAAGAGGTATAACCCCTGCGTTAAAAAAGGTATTAAGTATAATGGCAAGGAACAATCCTAAAAAGGCACCTATAAAAATACCGGGGGCAAAAACGCCGCCATCGCCGCCGGCACCTAAAGTAACCGATGTTATTATGGGCTTAAGCAGTAATATACCTGTAAGTGTCAGGGCTATATAGGGGGTAAGCACTAAGGTATTGGCTCCGGCAATACTTTCTTTAATAGCATGATAGCCCTCGCCATACAGTTGCGGTAGTAAAAGTATCATGATGCTTATAGCGGCGGCACCTGCCACTATTTTATAGTAGCCGGAAGTAAATTTTAAAAACTGCTTTTTAAAGAACAGTACGCTTTTAGTAAGGTATACCGAATTGATGCCTGCCAAAACACCAAGTACCACAAACCATGGCAGGGCATAGGTATGCCATTGGGTAATATGCACAGCAAATAAAGGCTCTTCATCCAGTACTATTACAAACCCGTATGCTATACCTGCTGCCACAAGGTTGCTTATTATCTGGGCTTTATTAGTTTTTTTAGAAATCACCTCATAAGCAAAAAGTAGCCCGGCAAGTGGGGTATTAAACAAAGCGGTAATACCGGCTGCAATACCTGCACATATCAGTTCGGTTTTATATTGTTTTAGGAAATTTTCTTTTTCAGATGCTACAGATCCCATTGCTGCCGTGGCAACTACGGTAGAAACTTCTACACCGGTGCTTCCCCCAAAGATCACGGTAAGCATCCCGTTTATAAAATGCGATGGTACTTTGTAAGATGGTAATCCGTTAGCGCCCTTAGCGGTAGCATCAAATACTTCTTTAATGCCTTTGTTCTCTTTTTTCTTAAAAAGGTACTGGCGTAAAATGTAAATCAGCGACAGGCCAAAAGCCGGGAATACCATAAACCATACCGTATTGCCAAGAGCCCTGTTGTACAGGATATCTTCATAATGCTCTGTTACATGCTTTAAAGATATGCCCAGTAGCGCCGCTAAAAAGCCAACTACAACAGATGCTATAATAAGTTTATAATACTGTAAAAAGTAATTAGTAAATGATTTGTACATTGTAATAAGTTAAGAATTACAAAAATACGTCAGGGTATTTAAAATGCCCTGTTTTTTAACACCCTAATTTAACGAATACGTAATAATGAGAAAGCTGTTAAGAATCTTAAATACAACTCATCCCTCATTTCCTGCAACTGGGCAACCTTTTTTATGAAACCTTATGGTGTTAGCGCAACTTTGCTGTAACAAAACCAACACATCATGAAATGCATCTTTACTCTTTTATTGTTATTAAGCGGCCTGCTTACCCGTGCGCAAACTACAATTAGCGGAACGATAACCGATGGTAAAGGCCTGCCGCTGCCTGCCGCCAATATTTATATTGATGGCACCTATGACGGTGCAACCACAGCCCCCGATGGCACCTTTAGCTTTACCACCACTGTTACAGGTGCGCAGGTTTTGGTACTTACTTTTTTAGGTTTTGATGATATGAGGGAAAATATAACGGTTGAAACATACAGGGATAAAGCATTTAAATTGCGGGAAAGCGTAAACACGCTCGATGCGGTGGTTATATCGGCAGGGAGCTTTAATGCAGGCGATAACTCTAAAGTAAATGTGCTTAAACCGCTGGATATTGTTACCACGGCAGGATCGGCAGGTAATATAATCGCGGCACTGCAAACACTGCCGGGCACCCAGACCGTAGGAGAGAGCGGCCGACTGTTTGTGCGCGGCGGTGAGTCGGACGAGACACAAACCTTTGTAGACGGCATTCGTGTGGCGCAGCCGTACAACGCGACTGCCAATAACCTGCCCACGCGCGGACGCTTTTCGCCGTTTTTATTTAAAGGGATGACGTTCTCTACAGGGGGCTATTCGGCAGAGTTTGGTGAGGCACTATCGAGCGTATTATTGCTGAATACTATTGAGGAGCCCGACCAGGAGCAAACCGAAATTGCCCTCATGACCGTGGGACTTGGCCTGGGCAATACCCAAAAATGGGATAAAAGCTCGCTTAGCGTTAATGCCGCTTACACAAATTTGCAGCCTTACCAGTGGATAGTGCCGCAGGATGTTAGCTGGAACAAACCTTACCAGTCGCTGGCTGGGGAGAGCGTATACCGCTATAAATTTACCAACGGTATGCTTAAAGTATATGCTGCTTTTGACCATGCCGACTTTAGCATTAACCAAAAAGATATTAACGAGCCGGATCCGGTTAGGGTGGCTATTAAAAATGATAACCTGTATGTAAATACGTCATACAAAGGAAACTTTGGTACGCAATGGAGCCTGCTTACCGGTATTGCTTACGGCTACAGTCATAATGATATAGAGCTTGGCGCCGACAATGTAATCAATGGCGAACACAGCAGCCACCTTAAACTTAAACTTACAAAAGGTTTTGGCAGCCGTGTAAAACTAAGCTTTGGCGCTGATTATTTTATTACCGATTTTACCGAAGATTACCACGAATCAACAGGCATTATATTTAACAGCGGTTATGTAAACAACATTGTCGCCGGTTATGTTGAAACCGATATTATGTTCTCTAAGAATTTTGCTCTTAAAGCAGGTTTAAGAAGTTCGTATTCCCAAATTGTAGGAGAGGCTTCTTTAGAGCCAAGGATAGCACTGGCCTACAAAGCAGGCAAAAAAGGGCAGTTTTCATTAGCGTATGGTGATTTTTACCAAACCCCAAAACAGGATTACCTGAAGTATTTTAAAGATTTTGATTTTGAGAAAACCGCTCACTACATTTTTAATTATATGTACAATAGTGACGGCAAAACCTTTAGGGCAGAGGCTTATTATAAAGCTTATAACAATCTTGTAAAATACAACACCCTGCTACCGGAATACAACAGCCAGTACAATAACAACGGTAAGGGTTACGCACAGGGTATAGACCTTTTTTGGAGGGATAGCCGCACTGTAAAAAATGTAGATTACTGGATTTCCTACTCCTATATAGACAGCCACAGGAATTACAGGAACTACGAAAAATCGGTTACGCCGGGTTATATTGCGGCGCACAACTTTTCTGTAGTGACCAAGTACTGGATAAACGAATTGCGTTCGCAGCTTGGCGTAACCTACAGCTACAATTCGGGCCGCCCGTATAATAATCCTAACAGCGAGGCTTTTATGGCGGGCCATACTAAAAGTTACAACAACCTTAGCCTTAGCTGGGCCTATTTACTTTCTCAGCAAAAGATACTTTATTTCTCGGTTTCTAATGTAATAGGCAACGATAATGTTTTTGGCTACACCTATGCAAACAACCCCGGTGCAGACGGACAGTTTGCACGCCAGGCGGTAACCCAGCCTGCCAGCCGTTTCTTTTTTGTGGGTTTCTTTTGGTCTATAAGCAATGATAAGAAATCAAACCAGCTCAATAATTTGTAATTGTAACTGTTGCAGACACTAATTGCACTAATTTCCACTATTCCCCTGATATAAATTGGCGAAATATATGTCTGTCTTTTATTGCAAAAGCACAAACTAAGTCTGTTTCTTAATCTATTAACAGCCTGTTCATAGTTGCTTAGTTCCGGATAAGTAAATTTCTAATTTGCCATATGTAATTATTGAAGCACTTATCCTAAATTGACTCTAAAAATAATAGCCGTACCAAGCTTGTCCGGGTACGGCTATTATTTTTAATTTCAATTTATTAGCTACACCTGTATAACCCCAAGGTTAAATTGCTTTTCTATAGGGGAGTGGTTTGCTGCATCAATGCCTAAAGATATCCATTTACGGGTATCAAGCGGGTCTATAATACCGTCTGTCCATAATCGTGCGGCAGCATAGTAAGGCGATGTTTGCGCATCATATTTAGCTTTAATTTTGTCGAACATTTCGGCTTCTTTTTCGGGGGTAATCTCTTCGCCTTTGGCTTTAAGCGACGATGCCTCTATTTGCGCCAGTACCTTTGCGGCCTGTGTTCCGCCCATAACGGCAAGTTCGGCACTGGGCCAGGCAAAAATAAGCCTTGGGTCATAAGCCTTACCGCACATGGCATAATTGCCGGCGCCGTAAGAGTTGCCCACAATAACCGTAAACTTAGGCACTACCGAGTTGCTCACGGCATTAACCATCTTTGCACCATCTTTAATAATACCTCCATGCTCTGATTTGCTTCCCACCATAAACCCGGTAACATCCTGCAAAAACACTAACGGAATTTTCTTTTGGTTGCAATTGGCTATAAAACGCGTGGCCTTATCGGCGCTGTCGCTGTAAATCACACCGCCAAACTGCATTTCGCCTTTTTTGGTTTTAACCACTTTGCGCTGATTGGCTACAATACCCACTGCCCAGCCGTCTATACGGGCATAGCCGGTTATAATAGTTTGGCCATAGCCTGCTTTGTATTCTTCAAACTCGCTGTTATCAACCAGGCGTTTAATAACCTCCATCATATCATACTGCTCGTTGCGCAGCCTTGGTATAAGGCCGTAAATATCTTCCTGGGGCAGGGCGGGCTTTTCGGGTTTACTGCGGTTAAAACCGGCCTTGTTGTAATCGCCCATTTTATCTACAATGTTCTTTATCCTGTCCAGCGCATCCTTATCATCTTTCGCCTTATAATCGGTCACGCCACTTATTTCGCAGTGCGTGGTAGCGCCGCCCAATGTTTCGTTATCAATGCTTTCGCCAATAGCCGCTTTAACAAGGTAGCTTCCGGCAAGAAAGATGCTCCCTGTTTTATCTACTATCATAGCTTCATCGCTCATAATAGGCAGGTAAGCACCCCCGGCCACACAGCTGCCCATAACAGCAGCTATTTGGGTAATGCCCATGCTGCTCATTATGGCATTATTACGAAAAATGCGCCCAAAGTGCTCTTTATCAGGAAAAATTTCATCCTGTAGGGGCAGGTACACCCCGGCACTGTCTACCAGGTATATAATAGGCAGGCGGTTTTCCATGGCAATTTCCTGGGCGCGCAGGTTTTTTTTACCTGTTATAGGGAACCATGCCCCGGCTTTAACGGTAGCATCGTTAGCTACAACAATACACTGCCTGCCGCGTATGTAGCCCATTTTTACCACAACGCCGCCACTGGGGCAGCCGCCATGCTCGGCATACATCCCGTCTCCTGTAAAAGCACCAATCTCTATGCTTTTAGCATTTTCATCCAGCAGGTAATTTATGCGTTCGCGGGCAGTCATTTTACCTTCGGCATGCAGTTTTGCAATGCGTTTTTCGCCTCCGCCCAGTTTTACCTGCACTAATTTTTGCTTAAGGTTAGATAATAAAAGCTTATTGTGGTCTTCGTTTTTATTAAAGTTAATATCCATAATATATTATAGTATTGTAAATATTTGTATTTTTGGTAAAGCTAAAATACGAAAACGTTTGTAAATAAAACAATTTTTTGAAAGACCCTTAAAAAAACACGTATAAGCTGCATTCGCTTTAATAACCTCATGTTTATAATTAGTTAATGATTTCTTAACATTGGCAACTTACATTTGCATCATAAAATTTGATATAAATGTCTATAAACAGCATCTTCCAGTTTCTTGTCCCAAAAGATAAAAAATTTTTCCCGCTATTTGAGCAGGCAACACAAAACCTTGTAATACTTGCCCATACTTTACACGAAGCGGTAAATGCACCAAAGGCAGAAAGGGAAGCTTACTTTAAAAAAATTGAAGAACTTGAAGCGGTTATTGAAGAGATTGCACACAAAACCAATCTTGAGCTAAGCCGTAATTTTATTACCCCGTTTGACAGGGAAGATATTCACGCACTAATATCGGCAATAGATAATGTGGCCGATTACCTTTACGGTGCTGCAAACCGCATGAGGCTGTACCAGGTAGAAAAAATTACCAAGTCTATAAGGAAAATGACCGAAATTACCCTTGAAAGCTGCCAGCTTATACAAGCCGCCGTAGCCGACCTTAAGGATATGAAGAACTTACAGGGCATTACAGATGCATGTATAAGGATAAACAAGCTTGAAAATAAATCAGATAACGTATTTGACAAGGCTGTTGCCGATATTTTTGAGAACGAGACCGATGCTAAAAACATCATTAAGTATAAAGAGGTTCTATCTGCCCTGGAAACAGCTGCCGATAAATGTAAAGGAGTAGCGAATGTGCTGGAATCTATTACAGTAAAACATTCATAACACAATTCACTAAGCTATTTTTATGACGCTCCTTATCATTATTATTATCTTAGCGCTTGTATTCGATTTCATTAACGGTTTTCACGATGCGGCAAACTCTATTGCCACCATTGTAGCTACTAAGGTACTAACGCCTTTTCAGGCAGTGCTTTGGGCAGCCTTTTTTAACTTTCTTGCTTACTTTATTTCTATGTATGTGGTGGGCGAATTTAAAATTGGTAACACCATCGCTAAAACCGTATCTGTTGATTTTGTAACGCTGGAGGTAATACTTGCCGGACTTGTTGCAGCTATAACCTGGAACCTGCTTACCTGGAAATTGGGTATACCATCATCATCTTCGCATACGCTTATTGGCGGGTTTATGGGTGCTGCTATGGCGCATGCCTTTACCGTTCCGGGTGCCGATCTAAATTCGGTAATTAACTATGCCAAGGTTATCCCTATTATACTGTTTATTTTTGCCGCACCGCTTATAGGTATGGTCGTGGCTTATTTTATTACCATACTTATCCTTAACATTTGCCGCAATGCAAACCCTTCAAGGGCAGATAAGTGGTTCCGCAAATTGCAGTTGGTATCATCGGCACTATTCAGCCTTGGGCATGGGGCTAACGATGCGCAAAAAGTAATGGGTATTATAGGTGCTGCGGTAATATTTTACCATACTAATATAGACATAGACCCTAACTACCTTACCGAAGATCCTTTTAAATATTTTGTGCAGCACTGGTACTGGGTACCGCTTGCCAGTTTTATGATGATAGGCCTTGGTACTATGAGCGGTGGCTGGAAAATTGTAAAGACCATGGGCTCTAAAATTACAAAAGTAACATCATTAGAAGGTGTTGCTGCCGAAACTGCGGGTGCCATTACACTATACGCATCAGAACATTTAGGTATACCGGTTTCTACAACGCATACCATTACCGGGTCTATAATAGGGGTTGGTATTACAAAACGTGTATCGGCCGTGCGCTGGGGGGTTACCATAAGCCTGCTTTGGGCCTGGGTGCTTACCATACCGGTATCGGCTGTTATAGCTGCCATTATGTATTACGTTGTTTCGATGTTTACGAGGTAGTTTCAAAGTAGCAAAGTAACAAAGTAACAAAGTAGCAAAGTAGCAGAGTTTTGTGCTCAAACTCTGCTACTTTGCATCTCTAACAAGCCTGCAGAAGAAAAACTTTATAGCCGTTTTAACAAAACGGCTATTTTTTTTTAGTAGGTAACGCAGTATCTTTGGTAAGTACTCACTTACAACAATATGCGTAATACAAAGAACAAATTTCCTTATTTTTTGCTTTTTATAGTATTTGGATGCGTTGCTACAGGCAATGCCCAAATAAGCTCGGTATTTAATAATAAGCGCATAAAATCAATGTCGCAGCGCTGGGAGCTGGATACGCTAACCTCTGCCGGAACGTTTGTTATTACGCCTTATAAACCCATTTATGTACTGCCGTTTAGATGGTCCAGCCAGCCTAATGACCAGCCTTATAGCGGTAACCCTTCGGCAGATTACCAAATACCCGATGAAGATGCACAGGACTTTAACCATATAGAGGCAAAATTTCAGATAAGTTTTAAGGTAAAGATATTGCAGGCTATTTTTGGCCGTTATGGCGACCTTTGGGTGGCGTATACGCAAAAATCGCACTGGCAGGTATATAATAACAGTTTGTCGCGCCCTTTTAGGGAAACCAACTATGAGCCGGAAGTGATCCTGAATTTTAATACCAACATTAAAATGTTTGGCTTTACAAACAAGATGGCCGGTGTAAGCTTTAACCACCAGAGCAACGGCCGCGATATGCCATTATCAAGAAGCTGGAACAGGGTTATTTTCCATGCAGGTTTTGAGAGGGACAACTGGCAGGTATACCTGCGCCCGTGGATACGCATGCCCGACGATATAGATGATAACCCCGATATTACAGACCGTATAGGCTATGGCGATGCCACCGTTATTTACAGCAAGGGCAGGAGCATATTTTCTTTTACAGGAAGCAGCAATTTTACACCTAACAAGCATTTTAGCGGCTATGGCGAGGCTTCATGGTCTTACGAGTTGTTTGGTAACCTTAAAGGCTACCTGCAGGTTACACATGGCTATGGCGAAACACTTATAGATTATAACAACAGGCAAACTACTATAGGCTTAGGGGTGTCGCTGGTAGAGTGGCTTTAAGGAGTTGTTTGCTTGCTTAAATTAGGTAAGCATTCTTATTGAAAATAATGGTGCCCAATTATTCACTTAAATTGTTAATAATTAGCCTTTTTTTATGCGTATGCTTTCTTTTTATTATATCTGCACAGCCTAATATAATACCTGCAATTCCGCCTATGTAGCTAAAGTTATGTATAAATGCAGCTATATTAAAATAATCAACATATTTAACCGTGCTACTTAAATTGCAAAAGTCTGCAGGATTTATAATTTGGAATTTATTAGATACCAGTCCGGCTAAGTAGCCGAGCAGGGCAAATGCAACCGAAACTATTATCATTATTGCTGCAGCCCTCATAATAGAAGTTATCATTATTCGGGTGCTTGCATAACCTAATGCAAACAGGCCAAATACTACACCGGCAATTAACCCCATCCACCATGTGGCAACCCAACCCGTTATTACTAATAATTGGAGAATATTAATATGTGGCTGTCCGTAAGCATCCATTAAACCAAATTCTATAAATTTAAAATGAGTATAATATTCACTGCTAATATTATAGGTTACAATGTCATGAAAAATCCCGTAAATACCAGCAACAATACTTAGTACTATTGAAGCTGTTATAATTACAAAAAATTTCACCATTTTCCGGGATCGCTTAGATAGATGCTAAAATTAAATGAGCTTAAATTTACTACGTGTACTACGAGTTAAATTCAGATATTTCGGCAAGTTCCTCATCTCTTTTATGCTTAAACGGGATAGATACAATAAAGGTAGTACCTTTATCTTTACCGGGGCTCATGGCATAAATGTTGCCATTGTGCAACTCTACAAACGATTTTGTTATAGATAGCCCAAGGCCGTTAGAAGTTTCTTTACCGGTAGGGGTAGAGCTTAGTTTTGCAAACTTGGTAAACAGCTTTTGCATATCGCTAAAGTTTAGGCCCTGGCCTTCATCTTTAACCTCTATGTGAACGTAGTTTCCGGCTTCGCGGGCCGTAACTTTTATTACCGTATCGTGGTAGGAATATTTAATGGCATTGCTTAAAAGGTTATGCAGCACATCAGAAATTTTAGTACGGTCGGCTTCAATTTTAGGCAAACTGTCATCGCAGTTAAATTCGA
>Ga0247814_10001509_pt1 | contig 13604 bp, 15 predicted proteins | sample UWRJL179409R1_FD_179947 | JGI IMG/M metagenome (GOLD analysis project Ga0247814, IMG submission 179947) | Plant litter microbial communities from Arlington Agricultural Research Station in Wisconsin, United States - UWRJ-L179-409R-1 | ecosystem: Environmental > Terrestrial > Plant litter >...
CGGGAACCTGACGGTTTTGCACCGTGGTGAACGTGCAGTTCAGCGCAGCGTTCGTCTGCACGGTCACGCCGCCCTGGTCGAGGGTGGTGATCTCCCAGCCGTCGCCGTAGGTGACCTTCCAGATCGCGGGCGACGACGTGCCGAGCACAAAGGCGTCGTCGAGTGACACGTTGCCGGTGCTGCTTCCGGTGGGTGCGTCGGTCTCCGGCTCAGTCGTGGCGCTCGGCGCGGTGGAGGGCGGGGTGGATGCCTCGGGCGGCACCGAGGTGGGCGTGGCCACCGACTCCGGGGTGTCACTGTCGGAGTCGCTCGACGACAGCAATGTCGCGATAACCACTACAACAGCAATAAGAACAAGAGCCGCTGCGGCGATAACAACCCAGACCCAGCGCGGGAGGCCTCGTTTGGGCGGGACGGGCGGCGGAACCAACGACGGTTCGGGAGTGACGGGAGAAGTGGGCGGAGTGCCCGATGCGTCGGGCGTCGGAGGCGTCGCGGGCACAGCTGCAGCGGGTGCCGGCACGGGTTCTGGCGCAGGCGCCTGAGTCGGCTCGGGTGCCGGAGTCGGGATCGGAGGTGTGGAGTCCGGTGTGTGCTCCGGAGTCGGATTGTTGTCGGAACTGGTTGGATCGGTCATTACGTGCCCCCAAGTATGTGCCGCGCGCCATTTCGTCGAGGAGAACACTCCTCAGACAGACCCCCGCCTCTGTGGTCAGGTTAGCGGAGGTTCACGGAGCTCCGCTCGGGCCAGGCACACGCATCCGATCAGCAATCGAGAAGCCCGCGAGAGCACGCATTGTTACCGTGGGTACATTGCTCACCACCCACTCGACGACAGGTGCCTGCCATGAGTACTTCCTCCCCCTCCGGACTCGATGACTCGGACTCCACATCGTCTGCGGGTACGTTCTCCGCAGAAGAGCGCGCCGCGATGAAAGCCCGCGCGGCCGAACTCAAGTCGGAAGCGCGTCGCGGTAAAGCCGCCGACAAAGCCGCGGCGGACAAAACGTCGGTGGACGAGAAGATCGCCGCCATGCCGCAGCCCGACCGGGACATGGCCGAACGGCTCGACCGGATAGTCGCCGAGGTAGCTCCAGACCTGTTGCCCAAGCTCTACTACGGCCAGCCGGGCTGGGCGAAGGACGGAAAAGTGGTGGTGTTTTTCCGCAGCGGCCAGGGCGACAAGGAGCGGTACTCCACGCTGGGGTTCAGCTCCCAGGCGAACCTCGACGATGACGGCGGGCTGTGGCCAACGGCATACGCGCTGGACCATCTCGATGCGGCCGGAGAAGCGACTATCACCTCGCTCATCCGCAGGGCTGCGAAGTAACCAGGGGCCCAGATCCGGCACGGCAGCAGCGCACGGATGCGACTACTGCCGTGCCCACGGATTACTTCTGGACGCTCGCTGCAGCTTCTTCGATGACGTCCGCAATCTCGCGCGGGTGGCTCACCATCGAGAGGTGGCCGGATTCGACCCGGGTCACTGTTGAGCCCGCACGGTTCGCCATGCGCAACTGCAGGTCAAGCGGAATGCTGCCGTCGTTTGTTCCGACGACGTACCAGGAGGGCAGCTTGACCCACGCCTGGCCACCGGAGACCGGAGCACCCACCGCGCTGAACGTGATCGGGCGCTGCTTGGCGTAGAACTCGTCCTGCAGCTCCTGCGAGAGACCGGTGGCAAACGCGGGCTCGAACGGTCCGTGCTGGATATACAGGTCGACGTCACCCTCGGGTGCTCCCGGGTAGGGCGCCATGTCGAAGAGCTGGCTCGGGTCGACGGGGCCTGCACTGTTCAGCAGGTCGAGGAGGCTCTCCCCCTCGATCGGCACAAACGCGTTGACGTAGACGAGGCCCTTCACGCGCGGGGCGTCGAACGCGGCAGAGCCGATGAGGGCGCCGCCATACGAGTGGCCCACGAGAATGACTGGTCCGGTGGTGCGCGTCTCGAGGAAGGTCGCCAAGTAGTCCGTATCGCCACTGAGCGACCGGAGGGGGTTGGCGAACTCGACAACGGAGTATCCGTCGGCGGTGAGGATGCGCTGCACTCCCGCGAAGGAGCTGGCGTCCGTCCACGCGCCGTGCACGATGACGATGGTGGGCTTGATGGTTGAGTCGGACATTACGTGTGTGCCTTTCATTAACGAATCCGGAACCGGTCGGCTGGCCGACTCCGTGGTGACTCGCGGGCCCGGAGGTGCCGGGGAGGCGAGAGTGTGGGGTCGCGACGAGATGTGATTTCTCGAGGCGAGAGGTGATTACGAGCGGTCGAGAATCCCCCGCGCGTAGCTGGCCTGGCCAGAGTGCTGCAGACCGTCGTCCAGGATGCTCATCAGCTGCACTCCTCGCGTGATGACGGGGGTGCGTGTGGCGTCGACAATGTCGTCCAGGTCCCCCTCGCTGAGAGTGGAGAGGTAGGCAAGTGTGCGCGCGGTAACGGCGGCCAGGTACCCGGTGAGCAGGTCGGCGCTTGCAACAACACGAAGGGTGTCTGCAGCGGGCATCCCGAACCCGTTTTCGTCTACCGCAAAGGGCAAGGCGAACCCCGTGTGCCACTCCCCTGCGGTCCAGACCGGTTCGGAGCCGGCAAGGTCACTGACCCACGCGTCCTGCCCGCGAGCGGTATGCCACGCGAGCCAGGCGATCGGGTTGGCGCCGGGTGCCGGACGACTGGCCAATTGCTGGCGGTCGAGGCCTTGGGTGGCGCGCTCGATGATGGCGGGAAGCCGGGCGAATCCATTGGCCAGAAGGGTGATGGCGCTCATGCGGACATCCCTCCGTCCACGGCGATCGACGTGCCGGTGATGTGGCCGCTCTCTTCGCTGGCCAAGTAGGAGACGAGGCTCGCCACCTCGCCCACGGTGCCGAAGCGACCCGACGGGATAAAGCCTCGAACGAAATCGGCCATGGGGCCGTCGTCGGGGTTACCCTCCGTGTGAACCGGACCCGGCTGCACGGTGTTGATGGTGATTCCGAGAGGCGCGAGTTCGCCCGAGAGCCCGCGGCTGAAGCTCGCGATGGCTCCCTTGGTGAGCGCGTAGATCGACCCTCCGGGGAACGGGTTGGTGTCGGCATTGGTGCTGCCGATGTTGATGATGCGACCGCCCCGTGTCAGATGTGTGAGGACGGATCGGGTTGCTGCGACGGTGCCACGAACGTTGAGGTCGATCATGGTGTCGATCTCCTCGTCGGGCATCTCAGCCAGGGCGCCAAAGACATAGCGTCCGGCGCTGTTGACCAGGATGTCGAGGCGCTCGAATCGTGCGACCGTGGCTTCGACCGCGCGGGAGATGTCCACGGTGCTCGAGCTGTCGGCGCGGATCGCGAGCACTTCGCCCCCGGAGGCGGTGAGTCGCTCGACAAGCTCATCGGCAACGGTCTGATTGCTGGCATAGGTGAAGGCGACGCGTGCACCGTCGGCAACAAGGCGCTCAACAATGCCTGCACCGATTCCTCGGGCACCACCGGTGACGAGGGCGACGCGGTTGTTCTGGGAAGACATCGTGTTCCAATCCGCTCTGCGACAAGCACTGTTTGTGCTGCGCTGAATCCCCAACCACCACCTCGGGCACTTTATGCCCGACTTGGCAGTTTCTGCCAAACTGGTTTCTGATGAGGGTTCTTCCATCGCGGGCAGTGTGCGAATTCTCGCCCTCTGGCGGTCTCTGCCAGAGATGGCAGAGTAGGCTTCGACTATGGAACCCGAAGTCACCGCCCGCGCAGATCTCCGACAAGTGGCCAAAGACGCCATTCGGCGAGAGGTCGCGCAACGCGCCATTCTTCTCCTCGATGAGCGAGGTTTTGACGAGACAACGGTCGAAGAAATCGCCTCCGCCGTGGGGATATCGCCACGCAGTTTCTTCCGCTATTTCCCCACCAAAGAAGACATCGTTATTAGCGACCTGCCGGCAATGGGCCTCCTCGTGGAAGAGGCATTAAAGGCCCGGCCCGCAGACGAAAAACCGTGGGTGTCGCTGCGGGCAGCGATGGCGCCGCTGGTGCGCACAGCGGAAGGTGATCCGGAGAACATCCTGCGATCCACTCGCGTGGGCCTGAGTACTGCGGGGCTGCGCGCTAAAACGATTGAACGGCACACGGTGTGGGCGGCGCTGCTCGCCCCCGTGCTCGCCGATCGCCTCGCGGGATCGGGAAAACATACCGACATGGCAGCCCAGGCCCTGGCCCAGAGCGCGCTGGCCTGCCTCTACGTCGCCACCCTGGCCTGGTCGTCGAGCGACGGATCCGACTCATACAACGACCTCCTCGACGAAGCGTTCGAGTCCGTCGGCGGTTGATGAGAATGCACCTCCACCTGGCACCCGATGCGTCCGAGTGCGCGTGACACGGTGCTACAGCCTGGGAGTGATGCACCCTGTTTGCGCCCGCAGAAGTACCGGAGGATCGTTCGTATGACACACACCACTTCCGACACGTCCGCCGCTCCCACCCCCACCATCGAGTCGGTGACCCACTGGGTTGAGGGCTACGTGCAGGCATGGTCAACCAATGCGTCCGCCGACATCGCAGCCCTGTTCAGCGACGACGCCGAGTACCACGAGTCGCCTTACGACACCGAGTGGATCGGCCGCGACGAAATCGTTGAAGGATGGCAGAGCCGTTGGGACTGGCAGCAGGGTGGCTGGACCTTTGACTGGTCCATCGCCAGTATCGACGGCGCGACCGTTGTTGTCACCGGGGTCGGCCACTACACAAAACTGGGCAACTTCGACAACGTCTGGACCCTGACTTTCGACGAGGCCGGCCAGTGCACCCGCTTCGAGATGCTCAACACCGAGCAGGACTGACCAACAAAGGACCACCCATGACCACCGAACCACAGGTCAGCCTGGAATCAGCGCGAGCACGCGCAATGGAGATCCGGGAGATGTACGAGACGCTCGAGAAGCGGATGAACGGCCAGGTGTGGACGCTCCACGAATTGATGTTGGGCTTCAGCAACGACGTCGGCACGGTTGGCCGACTGATTCTTGCCCACGACGGCACCTGGGACATCGAGGGCGACGTCGACGCCCAGCTCAAACACAAACTGTCGGAATCACTTTGGTGGGTGATTGTTCTCGCCGAACGACTCGGCATTGACATCACCGAGGCCTACACCGGCACCATGGACCGAATCGAACAGGGACTCGCGCCCGCGGTCGGGCGAGGGAGCGAGTAGCTCCGCTCGCCCGATTCGCGTCAGGCTGCGGCAGGCGGGTCAGCCCGCGACGAGGGAGTTCACCGCGGCGATTGCCCCGGCATAGCGCCCTTCAACCTCGGCAAAGCGGAGAAACTTCACGGCGTCGACAAGAATCTCGGTCGCGTCGGGCTGGGTCTCCAGAAGCTCCATCACCTCGTCGGCAAACGCGTCAAGCGGCAGGTAGTGATCGTTGCCGGATCCGCCGGGCATCAGCTCGGTCTGCACGGCCGGCGGCACGAGCTCAATGACGCTGACGCTGGTGCCTGCGAGCTGGAGCCGGATCGTCTCGCTGAACTGGTGGATAAACGCCTTCGACCCGTTGTAGGTCGGCGTAAAGGCCAGCGGAGTGAACGCCAAGCCCGACGACACGGTCATCAGAGTGGAGTTCGGGCGGCTCTGCAGGTGCTCCGTAAACGCGGCGACCAGACGCAGTGGCCCGTTGATGTTCGTCTCCACGATCCGCTCGGCTTCCGCGAGAAAACTGGCATCGCGCACGTCTTCGGCGGCCATAACACCGGCCATGGCAATAAGCACGTTGAGCTCGGGATGCTCGCTGACAACCTCATCGCGAGCGGCAAGCACTGACTCAGGGTCCGTTGTATCAATGGTGACGGTCGCAAAACCATGGTCTGCGGCGAGCTGCGCCAGCACCGCACCACGGCGCCCACCGATCACCACGGTGTTGCCCGCGGCCCGCAGCCGACGGGCGAGGGCGAGTCCGATTCCCGAGGTTGCTCCGGGGATAAAAATGGTGTTTCCAGAAATGTTCATGCCCCGAGTGTGAGCCGGCTCCGTGCTCACCGGGAGAGGAGCAGATGTCGTAGGATTCCCGGTCCCTGTATGTCGCGCCGTGTGTGTTGGATGATGGATGCCATGGACCGCACCGAGCTCGCAGAATTCCTCCACGCTCGTCGCGCTGGGCTCCACCCCGAAGACGTGGGACTGTCCACGGGACCCCGCCGCCGCGTTTCAGGATTACGCCGCGACGAGGTTGCAGCCCTGACCGGGATGTCGACGGACTACTACGTGCGGCTCGAGCAGGCCCGTGGCCCGCAGCCCTCGGAACAGATGTTGGCGGCACTGGCCCGCGCCCTTCGCCTCAGCTACGACGAACGCGACTACCTCTACCGCGTCGCCGGACACAATGCGCCCCAGCGCGCATCCCTCGACACCCACGTCGCTCCCGCGCTCGCCCGGGTTTTCGACCGGCTCAGCGACACCCCCGCGCTGGTGCTCTCCAGCCTCGGCGAGACGCTCGCCCAGAACCAGCTGTCGAAAGCGCTGATGGGCGACCACTCGCAGTACACCGGTATGGCTCGCAGCTCGGTCTACCGCTGGTTCACCGACCCGGCCGACCAGGAGATCTATCCCGCGGCCGACCGCGCCCGGCAGGGTCGCGCCCAGGTCGCCAACCTCCGGGTCGCCTATGGGGCCGAGGGGCGAAACTCCCGCGCGGGAAGGCTGGTGAACGAGCTACAGAAGCTCAGCCCCGAGTTCGCCGAGGTGTGGGCAGCTCACGACATTGCATCGAGGTTCGAAGACCACAAGGTGCTTGTACACCCTTCCGTCGGCCCGATCGAACTCGACTGCCAAGCGCTGTTCAGCGAAGACCAGAGCCAGGCACTGCTGGTTCTCACGGCCGCGCCACGAAGCGAAGCCGCCGAAAAGCTCGCACTGCTGGCTGTTCTCGGCCAGCAGACGTTCACCCCCGCGCCTCGGTAAAAAATCTGTGGACCACCACCGGGGAGGATGCAATTGCCGGTGACGACCATACGGTTCTACGCACGAGCTTCGTGACATAACGGCTGCGGGCATCGCCCCATAGGTAAACCACGTGAAAGGTGATTACCCATGGCTCGTTCCCAATTCGCCCCTCGACGCACCCGAAGCGTTTGGGCTGCCCTCAGCGCGGGCGTCCTCGCCGTTGTTGGCTCCGCACTGCTCGTGCTTGCGCCGCTGATGACCCTCATCGCCGGCGCCGCCGGCGCGGCGTGGTTTGTGCACATCCCGTTCGGGCGGATCTGGTTTGTTGTCGGAGCCGGCTACCTTCTCGCAGCGGGACTGCTCGCCCTGATTCTGCGCACCCGACGCAGCGCAATCGCCTGGATACTCGCGGTGTCGGCGACAGTGGCAGCGATGACTGTATCGCTATACCCCGTCGTCGCCGTCGCGATTGCCGCCACCAACCAGGCATCCGAGATCATCCCGTTTATTGCCGATTTGATTCGCGAAGGCACGGCTCTGTTTCGGTGACAAAGATCACTGGGCATCCACCCCGCCCCACCCGACGCCACGCCTGACCGACGCCCGGTTGGACGTGGCGTGACCAATTGCGCAACCCGTGGCATCTGGACCCATTTGCCCCACCACCGCAATAGGCTTGAAGCTGGTCCGCCCTGCGTTACCGCGGGCGTCGCGGGCCGTGCACCGATGCCGTATTCAGGAGAATATTTTGACCGAGTCCGCCCCCGTTGACCCCACCGCAACCGATGCCTGGAAAAATCTCGCTGGTATCGCTGACGGTTTCTCCCCCGATCTCCGCGGCTGGTTCGATTCCGAGGCCGACCGCGCCGACCGCTACACGTTCCAGGCAGCCGACCTCACGGTCGACCTCTCCAAGGGCCTGATCACCGAAGACATCCTGTCGAACCTGCTGCAGCTGGCGAAGGACATCGACGTCTCGGGCCGCTACACCGCCATGATCACGGGCGAACACATCAACGCGACCGAGGACCGCGCGGTTCTCCACACCGCACTCCGCCGCCCCAAAAACGGCACCGACCTCGTGCCGCCCGCCGGTTTTGTTGTCGACGGACAGGACGTCGACGCCGACGTCCACGCCACCCTCGACAAGGTCTACGCGTTTGCTGAGAAGGTCCGCTCCGGCGAGTGGACCGGTGTCACAGGCAAGCGCATCGAGACCGTGGTCAACATCGGTATCGGTGGCTCCGACCTCGGCCCCGTGATGGTCTACGAAGCACTCAAGCCCTACGTCCAGACCGGACTCGAGGTGCGCTTCGTCTCTAACATCGACCCGACCGACGTCTACGAAAAGACCGCCGGACTCGACCCCGAGACCACCCTCTTTATCGTCGCATCGAAGACCTTCGGCACCCTCGAGACCCTGACCAACGCGCGTATGGCGCGCACCTGGCTCTGGGACCAGCTCAAGTCCACGGGTGCAATCGACGGCAGCGACGCCGCCCAGAAGGATGCCGTCGCCAAGCACTTCGTCGCTGTCTCCACCGCGCTCGACAAGGTTGCCGCCTTTGGCATCGACCCCGAGAACGCCTTCGGATTCTGGGACTGGGTGGGTGGCCGCTACTCCGTCGACTCCGCCATCGGCACCTCGATCGTGATCGCCATCGGCGCCGACAACTGGCGTGAGTTCCTCGCCGGCTTCCACGCCATCGACGAGCACATGCGCACCGCGCCGCTCGAGCAGAACGTGCCCGTACTGATGGGTCTGCTCAACGTCTGGTACACCAACTTCCTTGGCGCGCAGAGCCACGCGGTTCTTCCCTACGCGCAGTACCTGCACCGCTTCCCGGCCTACCTGCAGCAGCTCACCATGGAGTCCAACGGCAAGAGTGTTCGCTGGGATGGTTCGCCCACCACCACCGACACCGGCGAGATCTTCTGGGGCGAGCCCGGCACCAACGGCCAGCACGCGTTCTACCAGCTCATCCACCAGGGCACACGTCTGGTGCCTGCAGACTTCATCGCCGTCGCCAACCCCGCGCATCCCATCAAGGACGAGACCGGAGACGGCTCGACCGTCGAGCCCGGCCAGGACGTCCACGCCCTGTTTATGGCGAACTTCTTCGCCCAGACCAAGGCGCTCGCGTTTGGCAAAACCGCGGACGAGGTTCGCGCCGAGGGCACCAAGGAGTCGGTTGTTCCCGCCCGCGAGTTCAGCGGAAACCGCCCGACCACGTCCATCCTCGCCCCGTCGCTCACCCCCAGTGTTGTGGGCCAGCTGATCGCCCTCTACGAGCACATTGTGTTTGTTGAGGGAACCATCTGGGGCATCGACTCGTTCGACCAGTGGGGTGTGGAGCTCGGCAAGCAGCTCGCGCTGCAGGTCGCCCCCGCTGTCGACGGCGACACCGAGGCCCTCGAGTCGCAGGACGCGTCGACCAAGGCACTGATCAAGAAGTACCTCGAGCTGCGCAAATAACTCGCGAGCAATGGCCGGTGTGCCGCGCGTATGTCGCGTGGCACATCGGTGCACTCGGGGTCAGCCCATGCGGGCGACGGCGGAGACCCTCAGGAAGTCGAGCTTTTCCGCGGCTTCCGACCCCGTCGCCGCCGTGTAGGCGACGATGCGCAGGTCGGTTCCGGCCACTGTAAATACGTCGCAGTCGACTTCGATGTCGCCCACTATCGCGTTACGTACAACCTTGCGCTCTGACTGGTGTTCGGCGACATCGCCGCTCTCCCAGAGCTGTTTAAACCGCGGGCTCCACGCGAGCAGTTCGTCAACAAGGACCGTCACATTTCGATCACCGGGGTAGCGCCCGCGAACCCGCCGCAGGTCAGCGACGAGCGACGCCTCGAACCGGCTGGTGTCGCCGGTTCTGCTGGCGATCGCATCGTCACTCATCCCGAGTCCCGTGCCGCCGAAGTGGGCACGCAACAGGTTCGGACGCGTTGCGCTATCAGTCGGCGGCTGACCGATGAGCGCTCCCCAGAGCGGGCTCCAGGTGATGAGGTCCCACGCAGCACTGAAGACCGCGATGGGTGTCTCGCCGAGACGGGCGACAAGTCGGGATACTCCCGGCGGGATGTGTGTGGGCACTTCGCCGGGCGAGGGAGGCAGGAGCCCGGCGAGCACAAAAAGATGGTCGCGCTCGGCGTCAGAGAGTTGGAGTGCGCGGGCCAACGAGGCCGCGACCTGGCTGGAGGGACGCGTGGCTCGCCCCTGCTCGAGGCGCACGAGGTAGTCGACGCTGACGCCGGCGAGCGAGGCGAGTTCCTCCCGCCGAAGGCCAACCGCGCGGCGCGCGCCGCCAGCGGGGAACCCCACATCAACGGGCGAGAGCCGGTCGCGCCAGGAATGTAGGAGCGATCCGAGATCGCCGTGCGGGGCATCCACCATCGCTCCAGTCTGTCAGCGCAAACCGCGTTCTGACTGGTACTGCCAGTCCACATGCTGCACCGGGCCACGACAACCGGCGATCGCGCGGAAAGACTCGATCCATGACAACAACACTGATCACCGGCGCCAACAAAGGCCTCGGATACGAAACCGCCCGCCGCCTCCTCGAGGCCGGGCACACCGTCTGGATGGGTTCCCGCGACACGGAGCGCGGACAGCGCGCGGCCGACGCACTCGGCGGACGCTTCGTCCAGCTGGACATCACCAGCGACGCTTCGGTCGCGAACGCAGTCGAGACGATCACCGCCGAGGGTGGGCTCGATGTGCTCATCAACAATGCCGGGATCACCGGTTCGCGCAGCGACGTGGCCGACCTCACCGGAGACGACGCACTCGAGGTTTACAACACCAACGTGGTGAGTGTGGTGCGGACCACCAATGCGTTCCTGCCGGTGCTGCGGCAGTCGTCGGCACCGACCATCGTCAACGTGACGAGCGGACTCGGTTCGTTCGCCGCTGCGCACAACCCCGAGCGCATTGAGGCCCAGGTCATCGCGCCCCTGTACAACTCGTCGAAGTCCGCCGTCACCATGCTCACGGTGCAATTCGCGAAGGCGTACCCGGAGATCCGTATCAACGCGGCCGACCCCGGCTACACGGCAACCGACCTCAACGGCAACAGTGGCCACCAGACGGTGACGGAGGGAACCGACGCGATTGTGGAGCTCGCGACACGCAACGGCCAGGGCCCGACGGGAACGTTTATTGATCGCGCGGGAGTTGCCCCGTTCTAACGGTTAGATCGGCCGTCTAGATCGGACGTCCAGGGCAGACGTCTAGGACCGATGTCTAGGACCGATGTCTCCCCCGAGCCGCACGGTCGTCGGCATCGAGCATCCCGTCCGACAGCACCAGCGACCGGTCGGCGAGCGCCCGCACACTCGGGTCGTGCGTGGAGATGATGGCGGTCATCCCCTCTTCGCGAACAACGTCGCGGAGCAGCGCCATAATGCTCGCCCCGGTGTCGGCGTCGAGCTGACCGGTGGGTTCGTCAGCGATCAGCAGGGCGGGCGAGTTCGCGAGGGCCCGCGCGATCGCCACTCGCTGCTGCTGACCACCGGACATCTCGCCGGGGCGCTGCTCGGCGTGGCCGGAGAGTCCGACCAGGTCGAGCAGGTGCGCCACCCGGTCGCGGCGCTGCGCGTTGGGCACCCGGAGTAGTCGCATCGGCAGGCCCACGTTCTCGGCCGCCGACAGCATCGGCACGAGTCCGAACGTCTGGAACACAAAGGCGAGCTCGTCCCTGCGCAAGCGCGTGCGGGCGGGCTCGTCGAGGGTCGAGAGGTCTGTGCCGTTGATGACCACCCGGCCCGAGGTGGGGGTATCGAGTCCCCCGACGCAGTTGAGCAGGGTGGTTTTGCCCGATCCCGAGCGTCCGACGAGCGCAACGAGGGCCCCATCGGGAATCTCAAACGAGACGTCCTGCACGGCATGAACCTCACCGGCCCCGGTGTTGTAGGTGCGCGTCAGGTGTTCGACCTGGATCATTTTTCGTCCTCCGCTTCGGGCCAGACACCGATGTGGTCGCGTTCGAGTTCGAGGCGCACCCGGCTTTTCATCCCCAGCGCGGTGCGGTAGCCGGCGGGCAGCTGCAGTCGTCCCGCCCGGTCGAGCACCGCGAACTCCTCGGCGACCGTCGCCGACACCCCGTACTCGTCGACCTCGGTACGGCGCAGGGTCTCCGACGAGGTGCGGCCGTCCCGGATGGCGATGGTGCGCTGCACCTGGTTGGAGACCGCGGCGTCGTGCGTGACAATCACCACGGTGGTGCCGAGATCCTGGTTGGCGGACCGCAGCGCCGCGAACACATCGTCCCCGGTGGCCGCATCGAGCTCCCCCGTGGGTTCATCCGCAAACAGCACCCGCGGCTGGTTGGCGAGCGCGACGGCGATCGCCACCCGCTGCTGCTCCCCGCCCGACAGCTCGCCCGGCCGGCGCCCCAACTTGTCGCCAATCCCCAGGGTCTCCGCGAGCTCGGCCGTCCGCGTCTTGCGTGTGCGCGAGGCGACCCCGGCGAACGCCATCGGCAGGGCAATGTTTTCACTGGCACTGAGATACGGAAACAGGTTGCCCGCCGTCTGCTGCCCAATAAACCCCGCGACCGTGCGCCGGTAGGTGAGCCGGTCGGCGGACGACATCCGCAGTAGATCCCAGTCGCCCACCCTCGCCTGCCCCGCAGTGGGCACATCAAGACCCGACAAGACGTTCAGCAGCGTCGATTTACCCGATCCCGATGCCCCGATGATCGCGACCATCTCGCCCGCGTCAACGGTCAGGTCGAGCCCCTGCAGCGCCTGCACCTCGATCTCATCAACCTGGTAGATACGCACCACGTTGTCGCACACAATCAGGGCATTCGCGCCCCACTCGATGGCGGTCATACCGTCTCTCCCACTCGAAGTACTTCACTGAGTCGATCACGCCGGTGCATCAGCACTTCGGCGAGCAGTGCCACGATGACCAGAACGATCCCGCCGAGAATGATCGGGACAATGGATGCTCCGTGCAGCACCACCGACGCCGAATCGACCTCCCCGGTCAGAGCATCCAGCCCCATGGCGGGGAACAACACCAGCCCCACCACACCCCCCGCAGCAACACCCCCGAGAAGCGCGGCGATCACCAGCGGCGCGAGGTCGGCGAAGGCCAGCCACCAGCCGAACCGTGACGGTGTGCCCAGGGTGCGCAATAGCGAGAGGGTGCGTGCGCGCTCGCGGCTGCCCGCGGCGACGGTGGCGAGCAGGGCGACGATGGCGAGAAGAGCAACAATGAGGGTCGACACACCAACGGCCACCTGCACCCCGCTGACGAGTGGTTCCTCGCGTTGGTCCCGGATCCACTCGGTTCTGCTGAGCAGATCGGTGGGCGCGATGCCGATGCTGGCCGCTGCGGCATCCGCCCCTGAACCAATAACAAGGGATGTCTCGGCCACCAGGGGCGCCGACAGCTGGGCGTTGAGCACGTCGAGCGGAACGTACACCGCCGACGTGCGCAGGTACCCGTTCTTCGGGGCGTCGAACGTGCCAACGATGCGGAGGGTGACGTTCTGCCGATCGACGTTCATCACGATGGTGTCGGCGAGCGCGCGCTCAGCGACACGGGAGTCGACGAGCGCGGGGATCTCAACGGCGGTTTCGGCGGGGTCAGTAGCGAAGAGCTTCTCGAATGCCGTCACATCGACGTTTCCGGGCAGGGCGGCCAGCACGTCGGCATAACTCTCGTCGATACCCATCGCCGTCACCA
>Ga0247814_10001510_pt1 | contig 13594 bp, 11 predicted proteins | sample UWRJL179409R1_FD_179947 | JGI IMG/M metagenome (GOLD analysis project Ga0247814, IMG submission 179947) | Plant litter microbial communities from Arlington Agricultural Research Station in Wisconsin, United States - UWRJ-L179-409R-1 | ecosystem: Environmental > Terrestrial > Plant litter >...
ATATTTATTTTTTTAAATTGTTTATTTTTAACGAGGTGCAAATATAGAATATATTTTTCTAAAAACACAACCCAATTCTGATTATTTAGTATAACGTTCTTCAGCATCATTAATGCTCTGGGTAATCAGTTTTTGCATCTGACCAGCCACATCTCTCAACTTAGGCATCTCGGTGTAATCGGTCATAAAAATAACCTGCTTAGACTTTCGCTTATAGTTAAACTTGATTTCATAGCGTAGAACTTTGCTCGACTTCAAATCTTCTCCCTCATTGGCGATCACCTCAGGAAAGTTCCACAATCCCAGTTCGTTTGCTTTGTTATGAAGGTAGATGATATCATTGTGTCTTAATTTTACATTGGTTTTCACCAACGAATCCCGGCTATCCACATACTGATATGCTCCGGTTGATGAATCATACGTATTCTGTAACACGGGTCCTACACCCCATTTGAACTGTATCGATACAAACTCATTTGATCTGTATTTTGCGTTCCTCAACATTGGCGTATAATAAATAACGCAATAAATTAAGAAAGGAAGGACGATGGTTAATGCAAGGAAGATTTTTTTACCCCTAAAAGTCATGTTTTATATCTTATTCTAATTAATCGAGTGCTTCAGTTAGCTCACCCTCCCACTTACTTACTACGGCAGTAGCCAAACTGTTGCCAATCACATTCGTTGCTGATCTTCCCATATCCAATAACGGATCAATCCCAATCAGCAAGGCAAGACCCGCCTCCGGAATATTGAAGGTCGCTATTGTTCCTGCAATCACTACCAAAGATGCACGCGGCACTCCGGCAATTCCCTTGCTGGTCAGCATCAAGATCAGCAACATGGTAATTTGTTGCTCAAATGAAAGATGGATACCGTAAGCCTGGGCGATAAATAACGACGCAAAGGTCATATAAAGCATGGAACCATCCAAATTAAATGAATAGCCCAATGGTAATACGAAACTCACAATTTTATCTTTACAACCAAATCGCTCCAGCTGCATCATAGTTTTAGGATATGCAGCTTCACTGCTCGCGGTGCTGAAGGCCAACATTACCGGCTGTTTCATCCTGTTGATCAAACTAAACACACGCTTTTTAAGTACCAGAAACCCGACAAATATCAGCAGCAACCAAAGGATCAACATCGTAGAATAGAATTCTCCTATAAACAGCGCGTAAGTAGAAAGCACGCTCAGACCCTGCTTCGCCACAATTGCGGCCATTGCGCCAAAGACTGCAAAAGGCGCAAAGTTCATTACATAACCCGTCATCTTCAGGATGACATGCGCCACACTGTCGAAAAAACTGATGATAATTTGTCCTTTTTCGCCAATAGCTGCAGTAGCGACCCCAAAAAACAAGGAGAATACCACGATCTGAAGAATCTCATTGGTCGCCATCGCCTCTACCATACTTTTTGGGAAAATATGAGATATAAAGTCTTTCAGCGATAAAGCTACCTTATGAATTCCAGTATCAATATTACTCGGTGGCAAAGGTAAGTTCATGGCTTCACCGGGTTTGAAAATATTAACCATGATCATACCCAGGATCAGCGACAATAAGGATGCACTCAAGAACCAAAGCATTGTCTTTCCTCCTATACGTCCCACAGCATTGATATCCCCAACTTTGGCAACACCTACAACGAGCGTGGTAAACACCAGAGGAGCAACAATCATTTTTATAAGGCGCAGAAAAATATCACTCAATAGCGTTAAAGGCTCAAGTTTTTTTTCTCGCAGCACTTCGTTGTCTTTCCTGATTTTCTCTGTTTGTTTTTTTTCTGCGATTAAGCTGCTGTAAGCCACAGATGCGGTATCTGATACTTTAAGTAACGCCCCATCGATCGCTTTAACCCTAACCTCAGAAGCAGCGATCTTCTCATTATAAACGGTAAAGGTTTTTAAATTTAGATAGTATCCAAGTGCCACCCCAAGCACGAGTGCAAGGAAGATAAAGAACGTTAACCTGTTATTTTTCGACATTTAAGTTAGTTTAATAATTATCTCCGCCGTAAAACTACAATAATTAAATTATTCTATAAACATTGTTGATAAAGCAATTAAATTTGCACCTTAGGCGTAACAAAAGCCTTCAATTGGCTTCTAAAACAGACAAAGCACACCCAGTGGAGAACAAAGAAAAGTTATTTAAAGAAATTTTCGATACCAATTCTAAGAAGATTTTCCATTTGTGCTATGGATATACCGGAGACGAAGATTCTGCTAATGACCTCCTCCAGGAAACCTTCCTGAAAGTCTGGCAAAACCTGGATAAATTCAGGAACAAATCATTAATCTCTACCTGGATCTATAGAATTGCAGTAAATACCTGCCTAACCTATCTCAGATCAGAAAAGCGACAAGCGAAAGACGAGCTCACAGATAACATCATTGAAAACCGACCGGAAGAATTCTCAGAAAAGAACGAACAGGTTGCATTGCTTTACAAATCAATTGCTAAACTAGAGGAGAATGATCGCTTGATCATCACTATGGTGTTAGACGAATTGCCCTACCATGAAATTGCCGAAATATCGGGAATCAGCGAAGGAAACCTCCGGGTGAGGATCCATCGCATTAAATCAAAACTTACCGAATTATACAATCAGCATGCAAGAATTTGATCATATACAATCGCTTTGGCAATCACATTCTGTTGAGGTAAAGATCTCATCTGATGAAATGCTGGCGCAATCAAAAAAAGAAGTGGCTGGCATAAGGGCTAAATCACGACTCAATATTCTTGGGATGATCTTGTCATTTGCTGCATTAGCAGCACTCTTGCTATTTGCTGAATTTGAATCATGGACTACCCTCGCCGGACTCAGCATCATCGTAATCTTAGTAGCCGTGTATACTTTTATTCTCTACAACGACCACAAGCTGATCGCTCAAAACGACTTTACCGAACACCCGAATGCCTTCCTCACAAAACTCAAAGCTTACCAGGTTAATAAATTCACCATCTACAACAAACTCTACTGGGTGTATATGGTAGCACTATCCATTGGTTTAATCTTTTATTTCTACGAAAAACTCGATCACTTGTCTACAGTAATGCAAGCCGTTTTAATCCTGTTCACAGTGGTTTGGATGGCGTTATGTGCAACAGTATTCCGCAAAGCTTATCTAAAAGGAGAAAAAGAACGCATCGGATTATTAATCGAAAAGTTCGAACGCATCAGCGCTCAGTTTAAAGAAAGCCATTAGGCTATTCCTTCACTTCCGATGGTGAGAAACTATTCCCCGATAAGCGATATCTGATCCGTTTAATGTCACCCGCTTTTTCCGAAGTATCACGAGGATTCACAATCGGGAATGAACGATAAAGCTCACCTTCTTTAATGCTGAACTTATCATTCCCAGCATAGATCTTTTTCATATTGCTACTTAACCCAGGGAAGGTGATTTTATTAAAACTTCCACCGGAGTATTCGAATACGTTGAGGTCAGAAACATTCTTCTGACTAAGCAATTCGATGTAGATTTCTGGATTGCCATCATTGTCCATGTCCATATTCCAGGCATCTGTTATGATTCCCTCACGTTCATTAGATAAAGACTCGTAATTGTTTTTTAGCGAGTCAGATAACAGCACGAGGTATCCACCCACAGAATCCACTCCCTTGCCCCAGCTTACTACCTCAAAGTTAAGTCCCGGACGAATTTGAATGTCCTTATAAAACGGAAATTGACCTTTCGCCACCGAGGCAGCTGGTTGCTGAGCAGCACTAAGGGCTTCCTTTTCCCCGTTACCACAGGAAGCAGCCATAAGAGCCGCAAACAATCCGAAAGCGGCTGATATACATTTTATTGATCTCATATTATTTAGTTTTGTCATCTGCTGCACCATTGTTTAAAACAGTTTCAGTTACTACACTTGTTTTGTTTCCGGGCGTTATTACAATAGTTTTCAAAACCCGCTTCTGCCCTGCCGGAACATTAATCTTTAAAGGCATTGTATATTGGGTTGCAACCAAAGATGGCCTGGAAAGATCAAGCGTGTAAAATATCTTGGCCCCAGGCATTGGCTCCTTAAGCGTAATGGTAAAATTCTCACCATTCATCACCTGATCACTTTGGCCAATTGGAGTCGGCACCCAATAGTTTGTATTGGTTTTATCTAGCTTGGCAAGGTGGACTGGTAAACGCTCTTCAGTAAAGTTCTTCAGATCTTTTCTAGCCACAGGGCTCCAGGCAACCTCCGATAGTGCAAACATCCGGGGCAGAATCATATATTCGATTTTCTCTGGCGTGCGGATATACTCGGTCCACACATTTCCCTGTACGCCAATAATGTGGGACTGTTGTTCTTTCGTTAATTCTTTAGGAATCGGATCGTAACCATAAATAACGGAATAGGTAGAGAATCCACCTATGTTTGTCGGCTCATCTTTTGAATTCGATTGTTTGTTATCCAGGTAAAGCCCGATAGGTCCACTTGGACTCATGATTACATCGTGATTTTGTTTCGCTGCAGCGATACCGCCATCAGTTCCTCTCCAGGACATTACCGTCGCATTTGGCGCCAGGCCACCTTCCAAAATCTCGTCCCAACCAATGATCGACCTTCCTTTGCCATTGATATACTTTTCGATTCTTTGGATAAAGTAACTCTGCAGTTCATGTTCATCCGTCAAACCTAGTTTCTTAATCAGATCCTGACAAAAAGCACTCTCTTTCCAGAACTCTTTGGGACTTTCGTCGCCTCCGATATGAATGTACTTAGAAGGGAAAAGCGCTATCACTTCATCCAGAACGCCTTCTAGAAACTTAAAGGTATTTTCTGAAGGCACAAAGACATCCTGATAAACACCCCATGATTGCTGAACTTGTTTGCCTTTTCTTGAGCCTGCCCAGGTAGTGCGGTCACTAATAAAAGTATCTCTATCGGGGAAACAGCTCAACTCAGGATAAGCAGCAATGGCCGCAGAACTGTGACCCGGCAATTCGATCTCAGGAATCACATTAATGAACCGTTGTGCAGCATAACCAACGATATCTTTAACTTCATCCTGTGTGTAAAAGCCTTTATAAACGATATTATCGTTGCCTGAACCCGGGTAGTTTCCGATGATTGTTCCGTTTCTACTGGCACCGACACTCGTTAATTTGGGATATTTTTTGATCTCAATTCTCCAACCCTGATCTTCCGTAAGGTGCCAATGAAAGTTATTGAGTTTGTACTGAGACATCAGGTCAATGTACTTTTTAACAAAAGCCACAGGAAACATATGTCTGCCTACATCAAGGTGTAAACCACGGTACTTAAATCTTGGATAGTCATTGATCTCAGCAGCGTTAATCACTACACTACCACCTTTTTTCAATGGTTCGGGCATCAACTGCATGGCAGATTGTAAGCCATAAAAAAGGCCGGCTCCCTGACCAACGATAGTAAATTGTTTATCTGTAATATTAATCTTATAGCCTTCGGCCGGAAGCTGGTCTGCACCCACAGAAGTAAGTACAATGGCTTTGTTTCCAACCGCTTTCGTTTTGCTCTCCCGAAGTGCAAACCCTGCCTTCGTCACTACATAAGCATTCAACAAATCTGCTATACGCGAATTCTCAGCATCTGCAGAAACCAGAACAACTGTCTTGTCCAACACAAAACTTCCCTGCTTTTTAACGACTGATACCGGTACGGGAATAATTCCCATATTGGCATCGTTTTGAGCGAAGCCTTCTACCGAAATGAAGGAGAGTAGCGTGAATGATAAGAGTTTTCTCATACTGCGGTTTTTGTCAATTGGATTGAACGCCCAATATAACAAAAACCTCAGTAAAGTACCTAATGACTGTTTGCAGTAACCAAGTCTTCCTTGGCAGCTAAATAACGTTCTGCATCTAAAGCAGCCATGCAACCTGAACCCGCAGCTGTTATCGCTTGTCGGTAATAATGATCCTGTACGTCACCGCTGGCGAATACACCTTCTACGTTCGTTTTTGTAGAGCCTGGGATGGTTTTCAAATAGCCGGTTTCATCCATATCCAACCATCCTTTAAAGATGTCTGTATTTGGTTTATGACCAATCGCCACAAAAAAGCCTTCTACAGGAATATCAGACTCTTCACCAGTTTTGTTATTCAATACACGGATGGCGGTAACATTTTTACCGTTGCCAATAATCTCTTTGGTTTCCGTATGGTAAACCACTTCAATATTAGGGGTATTTAATACCCGATGCACCATCGCTTTGGAAGCTCTGAATTCATCTCTTCTTACCAACATGTATACCTTTTTACAAAGCTTAGCTAAGTAAGTGGCTTCTTCAGCAGCCGTATCACCCGCTCCGACAATAGCTACATCCTGACCCTTAAAAAAGAATCCATCGCATACCGCACAAGCAGACACACCGAAACCATTGTATTTCTGTTCACTCGGTAAACCAAGCCATTTAGCAGTCGCACCCGTAGATATAATTACCGTATCCGCAGTGATCGTTTTGATCTCATCAACCACTACTTTATGTGGCAACGAGGAAAAATCTACAGAACTTACATATCCAAAACGGATATCAGTACCGAAACGTTCTGCTTGCTTACGGAAGTCTTCCATCATTTCAGGACCCATAATTCCAGCTGGATACCCTGGAAAATTATCAACATCAGTAGTCTGAGTCAATTGTCCACCCGGCTCCATACCTGTGTACATAACCGGTTTAAGGTCGGCACGAGCCGCATAAATTGCAGCAGTGTAACCAGCAGGACCGGAACCTATAATTAAACATGGAACGTGTTCTATTTCTTGTGACATATCTATCATTGTATAACAGTGCAAAATTACGCTTTATCCCATTCCAAATCAAGCGACAAATAGCCGGCCGACCAAGAATGTGATACGACAATTATAATTGGATCAGGTTTGGATAACGCCGACGTTGAACTTTTTGGTGATTGGCGACTGGTTTGCCGCTTCAATTCCCATAGAAATTACCTTTCTGGTTTCCAGTGGATCAATGATACCGTCTACCCATAAACGAGCGGCAGCATAATAAGGCGTAGTTTGTGAGTTGTATTTATCGGTCACCTCCTTCAGCATTTCTTCTTTATTTTCGGGAGTGATGACTTCGCCCTTTGCTTTTAACGAGGCCTCTTGGATTTGCAGCAGTACTTTTGCCGCTTGTGCGCCACCCATCACTGCAATTTTAGCGCTAGGCCAGGCGTAGATTAAACGTGGATCGTAAGCTTTCCCACACATAGCATAATTACCAGCGCCATAAGAATTACCAATTACAATGGTGAACTTTGGAACCACAGAATTGGCTACCGCGTTGACCATCTTCGCTCCGTCCTTGATGATGCCTCCCTGCTCAGATCTGCTTCCGACCATAAAACCGGTCACATCCTGTAAAAACACCAACGGAATCTTCTTCTGGTTGCAATTCATAATGAACCTGGTGGCTTTATCCGCGCTGTCTGAATAGATCACCCCGCCAAACTGCATCTCGCCTTTTTTAGATTTCACTACCTTGCGCTGGTTAGCAACAATGCCAACCGCCCAGCCATCGATCCGACCAAGCCCACAAATGATGCTTTGTCCGTATAACTTTTTGTATTCTTCAAACTCAGAGTTGTCAACCAACCTATGAATCACTTCCAGCATATCATAGGGCTTTTCCCTACTGTCGGGCAACAATCCATAAAGCTCTTCCTGATCTGCCTTAGGCATTGCAGGTTTAATGCGATCAAAGCCAGCCTTTTCAGGTGCTCCGATCATGCTCATAATATTTTTAATGCTGTCCAGACAAGCCTGGTCATTAGGATGTTTATAGTCAGTCACCCCGGAGATCTCACAATGTGTTGTTGCGCCACCCAGGGTTTCATTGTCGATATCCTCACCTATTGCCGATTTCACGAGATAAGAACCTGCTAAAAAAACAGATCCTGTACCTTCCACTATCATAGCCTCATCACTCATAATGGGTAAATAAGCTCCACCGGCAACGCAAGATCCCATGATGGCAGAAATCTGAACGATTCCTTCAGAAGACATGAGGGCGTTATTTCTAAACATCCTGCCGAAATGCTCTTTGTCAGGAAAAATCTCATCCTGCATTGGCAGATAAACCCCTGCACTATCCACCAGATAAATAACAGGTAGTCTATTCTCCATGGCAATTTCTTGCGCACGAAGGTTCTTCTTTGCTGTCATCGGAAACCAGGCCCCCGCTTTCACCGTAGCATCGTTTGCAACGATCATACATTGTCGGCCGGATACATAACCGATGCCGCAAACGACACCAGCAGCAGGACAACCGCCTTGTTCCGCGTACATATCGTCGGCAGCGAAAGCGCCTATCTCTAAAAATTCAGATTCATCATCCAGCAGGTAAGCGACGCGCTCACGGGCAAGCATCTTACCTTTCTCCTTTTGCTTTGCAGCACTCTTAGCCCCTCCTCCCTGGTATATTTTCTTGAGCTTTGTTTTTAGCTCATAAACAGACTGCTTGTTAACATCCTCGTTTTTATTGAATTCTATATCCATAAGGTTTGACGGTCAAAGGTACACGCAAGAAAGTATTCAGGCACCAAAGTGCCTAAACGTTAGGCCTGATATTTCTTGAAGATGGACGTTGCCGTGTGGCCTCCAAATCCAAAAGTATTGTTTAAGACATAGTTTACTGGTTGCTGAATAGATTTCCCTAGAATGATATTCAACCCTTCAGGGATTTCAGGATCAAGCGTTTTTGTATTAATGGTCCCCGGAATGGTATCATTAACAATTGCAAGTACACTGATCACACTTTCAATCGCACCGGCACCACCCAATAAGTGGCCAGTCATTGATTTCGTTGCGCTAATGGCAACCGGCAGATCGCCAAATATTTTCTTGATGCCATTTAATTCACCAACATCTCCTAAACCGGTAGAGGTTGCATGAGCATTGATATAATCGATTTTATCTGCAGAAATTCCTGCATCTGCCAAGGCTTTAGAAATACCCAAAGAAGCTCCTAAACCATCTGGAGGCGTACCCGTCAAATGGTAAGCATCAGCAGCCATTCCACCACCTGCCATCTCCGCATAGATATGCGCACCACGTGCAATCGCATGCTCCAGTTCTTCTAGAATCAAAGCACCGGCACCCTCTCCAATTACAAAACCATCTCTGTCCACATCAAAAGGACGTGAAGCAGTCTGAGGGTCATCATTTCTCTTAGACAAGGCGTGAGCAGAGTTAAATCCACCTACCGACGATTCAGTAATCGCAGCCTCAGAACCACCGGCGACCATTATCGTAGCTTTACCCAATCTAATGGTATCAAAGGCATTAATAATCGCAGTGTTAGAAGAAGCGCAAGCGGACACGGTCGCGTAATTCGGACCATGTAATTTATGACGAATAGAAATTACTCCGGCAGCAATATCAACAATCATTTTAGGAATGAAATAAGGACTGAACCTAGGCGTTCCATCTCCTAAATGATATTCCTTTAGTTGTTGTTCAAACGTACTGATACCTCCGTTACCGGATGCCCAAATCACACCAACCTCGTAGCGCTCCACTTCAGGCATAGCCTCAAAGTCAAGGCCAGCATCTTTAATCGCCTGATCGCTCGCTGCAATAGCATACTGGGTATATAGATCGTATTTTTTTATTTCCTTTTTGTCAACGTAGGCTGTAGCGTCAAAATCTTTTACTTCAGCTGCAAAATTGGTTTTAAACTTGGAAGTATCGAATTTAGTGATCGCCGAAACACCACTTTTTCCGGCAACGATGTTATCCCAAAATTCATTTACTGTATTACCTAAAGGGGTTACCGCACCTAAACCAGTTACTACTACTCTTTTCATATCTACTATTTATTGATTAAATCTCCGAGGGAGGTTTCTAAATATTTTATAAAATTAAGGCTTTTTAACCGTAAGTAACAACAGTTGATTTCAACAACACTCCGAAAGTGCTTGATCAGTTCAGTTTCAGCAATTTAAAACTTGTCGGGTCAGCAATCAAAATATCTGCAGCATCTTTAACTTTTTGAAACTTAATGTCAATAAGCCCCGTAGCCCTGGGCGAAACCTTTGTAGTTGAATTGTGTACGTGAAGGACATATTTCAGATTACCGGAAAGATCTTCAAACAAATCGCCATGTCCGCTACCATTCAGCCCAAGCTTTTTGCGGGAAATAATCGGGTTTGCTGAATACTTTATCCAGGGTCCTGTAGGCGAAGTCGATGTAGCATACCCTACGGCGTAATCTTTACTCCGGAAATCATTCGCAGAATAGATGAGGTAATACAGCTTATCGTGCTTTACCACTGTTGGCCCCTCTGTAACAGGCCATCCGGTCTGCTCCGTATTCTCCCAGAATTCAGTTCCCGCAATGCACTCCTTTTCTGTTCCAGAGATGATATCCGACAAGTCAGGCTTCATCTCAGTCACAAATATTCTGTTGCCATGCTGCAACTTCACATGGTAGAGATAAACCTTTCCATTGGCATCAAAATAGACAAAAGGATCAATTTGTTTTCCTGTACCAGATAGCGATCTTATTATTTTCTGCTTGAACGGACCAAGCGGACTGTTGCCCTTCGCAATCGCGATCTGTTCATCAGCAGTATAGGCCATATAATAAAGATCATTGTGCTTAAAAACCTGAGGTGCCCAAAAACCACCATCGCCAAATGCATCACCTTTTCTCAGTACCATGGCGTCGTTGAGACTTGCAGGTGCCGACCAATTTTTCAAATCCTCAGAGACAAAGGTTTGAAATCCTTTATTGCTGCTGGTTCCATATAGGTAAAACGTTCCCTTATCCACAAAGACGGTTGGATCAGCCATCAATAATGGCTTACCACTCTGCTCTTCGTCTGATACCAGCCGACCTTTAATCATCCAGATTTCACTATGATCACTATAAGCATTCGTACTGGCAACAGCAATAACCGTATCATCGTCCAGGACAGTCAAACTATTCCACAAACAGGATTTAACCGGGGGTATCACAAAAGGTGTTGATTTAGCCCCAAAATTACGGGCGTTTTCGTCTCCAATAACCACCTTCATATCCGCATGCTCCATCTTGTTAATTCTGCCCTCAGTACCCTGATAGGAAAGTACCGTCTCCCCACTTTTCAATTGTCGCAGGTAAGGTGCTCCGGCATAAATCTCCTTTCCCAATTTCTCCGTCAGCGCATAACTTCTGTTCTGACTCGTAGCACCTACGGTTGCAGACCAATTATTTTTTAAGCTACTCCGAACAATGGAGGGCTTAAAATTACCGTCGCCATTATCTTCTATTGCAAAAGCAATTTCCTGTTGGTTGTTGAGCAAGATAGGAACAGGCATGCCGTCTCTCGATCCCTTTCTGAAACTAACGATTTTTCTTTCTTTAGTCCAGCTGTCGCCGTTATTGGCTGACTGCAGCATAGAAATATTTTGCTCGTTAGACTCTCTGTAATCTGATTCATTCGCAAAGAACAATTGTATCTCTCCACTAGGTAATTGTACTGCGGAAGGTTCCCAACAACCGTTTTCAAATTGCCAGTCTGCATCAAAAAGAACCTGCTCAGCAGACCAGTTCTTCCCGTTATCGTCACTCGTTTTGCACCTGATCCCAAACTTTTTATCTGGTGATTTCTGCGAAGGCCTTGGGTTATAAAAAACAATTAACCTTCCGTTGCGGAGCTGGATCAGATCCGGAACAGCCATGCTGATTCCATCATGACGAGCAGCTATAGTAGATGCGGCCGACCATTTTGAGCCCAAATCACTACTTCTAACGACAACTGTGCTGCCTGAGGACTCATATACGCATACTAAAGATTTATCTTTCAACTGTATCATGCGGCCATATCCTGCCTGATGACCAGTTTCAGCAGCCGACACCTTGCGGAGTGTACGCTGATCCCAAACCATATGTTTTCCTTTCGCAGAACTTTTAGTTGTCTCAATTGATTTGTACTCGCTACTAAACCCAACTAGAAACAAAACATAATAAATCACAATAGCCTGGTGTGTAACCCACATACTTATTTAAAATTTAATAGTTATAAAAGATGCCTTCTTGATAATTTTTCATCGGAAGACTGGTAAATGATTTGCTGATTTATAATCATGGCCAATGCTTAGGATTAAGTCTTGGCAAATAAACGAATATAAATATAGGGTCACCAAACTTCTAAGCCATATATTGTCAATCAATATTGAAATCATGCAAAATTTATAGCGTAGTAAATTATATGGAAAAAGATTTAGAAACACTTAAATATCCAATAGGGAAATTTCACAAACCTGAAAATATTGATAAACATAACATTGAAGAATGGATAAAAATAATTGAAGAATTTCCTGACAAGTTAACCGAAGAAGTCCATACCCTTACCGAACAGGAATTTGAGAAACAATATAGGCCGAATGGATGGACAATCAGACAGGTTGTAAATCACTGCGCTGACAGCCATATGAACAGTATCATAAGATTTAAACTTACACTTACTGAAGACACGCCGACCATCAAACCCTACGCTGAGGATTTGTGGGCTGAATTACCTGACGGGAAAAGTTTTCCCGTAGAAAGCGCATTAAAAATCTTGGATGGCTTACATAAGAAATGGACCCACTTACTCAAAAACCTATCAGATAACGAACTTGAGAAGCAGTTTAAACATCCCGAAACAAGCGAATTGATTTCCTTAAAAACCAACATTGGTATTTATGCCTGGCATTGCAACCATCATTTAGCTCATATAAAAAACGCAAAGCAGAATTAGCACAAGTAATAATTACGTCAGTTAATATGAGAGGTACTTGACATTTACTTTGTAACACTATAGTATTATTATCGGACATAATTTGTATGTTACTACTACAATGATATCACTTATATCTACTTTAAAAGCTCAAGAAAAAATAGCTACGCAGATTCGAGCCAGACGGTTATCTATGGAGTTAACCCAAGAGGGGTTGTCAGAACGCTCGGGTGTGCCTCTTCCAACACTGCGCAAGTTCGAGCAGAAAGGTGCGATTTCCTTAGAATCCTTTTTGAAGCTGATGATGGTTCTTGGTGGCATAGAAGAAATGATCGAGGTATTGAAACCATCAAAGCCTAATTTTACTTCAATAGATGAGGTATTGAAAAACACAGATACAATATCCAGAAAAAGGGGGCATAAGAAATGATCGAATTAAATGTTGGATTAGACTTCGGGTTGGTGGCAAATAACCAGGCGCAACTCCCTTGTTATACAGATCAATTTTACACACCCTGCTAAGAATCCTTAAATAAAATGATAACTTCGAGGTCAACAATAGTGCTTTAACGACCTAGTAGACACACATAATGAAAAAAACAATCCTAACCCTCTGCATCGCTTCACTGGCATTATCCGGTTTTGCGCAGAAACCCGCAGCACCTAAAACATCCGGCAATCCGTTATTTACTGGATGGTATGCAGATCCCGAAGTTGCCATATTTGGTAAAGAATATTGGATCTATCCAACCTATTCAGCGAAATATGAAGAGCAAACATTTATGGATGCCTTCAGCTCAAAAGATCTGGTAACCTGGACAAAACATCCCAACATCCTCAACAAAGAAAATGTTAAATGGGCCAACAAAGCCATGTGGGCCCCAT
>Ga0247814_10001512_pt1 | contig 13588 bp, 20 predicted proteins | sample UWRJL179409R1_FD_179947 | JGI IMG/M metagenome (GOLD analysis project Ga0247814, IMG submission 179947) | Plant litter microbial communities from Arlington Agricultural Research Station in Wisconsin, United States - UWRJ-L179-409R-1 | ecosystem: Environmental > Terrestrial > Plant litter >...
ATCAACCCATGCGCAGAAATCGCCTCGAAGGCCATACACCCAGTCTAGGCGCTGGACTGTCACATCCAGATCGAGGTAGCAGCACTTTCCAAGGTTGTGCTTGAACAGTTCCAGCTTCGACCACCATCCAGGCCAATTCTCCGTTAGAGGTATCGTTGCGCCCTGAACTTCTGGATCATCTGTCAGGCAGACGACTTCTTGTCCAACCTGCCAGCGTAGGCGCTCAACATGAGAGGCATTGTACTGCCCTCCAGTTTTGAGAACACAGAGAAAGGTTATCTCTTCCATAAAGCTCGCTCGGGATACTTCTTGCCAAGCTGAATCAGGCAACTCTCGAACGCATTACGGGGCTTGACCAACTGAGGCATGCCAAGCCAAGGGGCATCGATTTCAACCACTTCTCCAATGCTTCTGCCAATGCCAAGAAGGATGTTCATGGCCTCCACATCATGTTTGAGTTCATCTACCCGAAGAGGCCATTTGAGCGGATTGAAGTTCAGGGCTGCTTGTTTCCAGCGCTCGCAGATCCAGCCGATATGTAGCTTCACATCCTCTCCCTGAAGGTGCTTTGCATAGGTCTGTAGCACTTGGGTTCGCAGCCAGTTCAATACAGTCGCAGGCCATCTTGTCGTTCCCGACATGGATATTTGAGCGGCCAAAGCTTTGATAGCCTCTTCAGCCTCCCCCCATCCCCCTCGCTTGCAGTGCAAGTATGCCTCTGCTGTGAACTGACTGATACGCCACCGAAACTCAATGTCATCGCTTGGCTTGCCGAACTTCAGCGCCATGACATGCTTGCGCCAGTCCTCCATGGTAATATCACCATCATAGGCTCGGTAGGTCAACCAGACTCGGGCATTCAGGCGGTCGGAGGTCTTGGCTTTTCCGTCTCCTAAAGTGCCCCATGCCAGAGCGTACTGCTCAGTCTTTTTCAACTGAGACAGCGGGCAGAGTGAGTCGAATACGGTCATACTTCAAAAGTCTTGGTGTAGGCTGCTCGAACGGCGGAATCCTGCATCATTGGCACATGTCCGCCAAAAAGAAACTCCATTGCGTCCAAGGCCTTCTTCTTGTCCTTCAGGTGATAGCCTGCTGCATGGATGACAATAGGCCGTCTCGGGTAGAACGGCACTCCTCCATGGCGCACACAGTAGGTGTACATGTTCATCACGAAGGGCATCCATGACACCCTCAGACCAATCTTGTGGGCAGCGTAGTTCAGCCAGAACTGGTCGGTGTGATCCACTGGCCTGTTCTTTACTGTTCGGTATAGTTGTCTGGCCTTTTGGAACAGTTTGCGATGGAGTGGATTGCCAAGATCGCAGAGGAAGAACCCACTGTTGAAATAGGCATAAGGGTCGATTCCAAACCTCTCGCAGTCATCCTTGGGAAAGGTGTGCGGAATATGGATAGCTGGATCGTTGACCGCGCAGAACTCCTCAAACTTACCAAAACTAGCTTTTTGCACGATTCGGGTATCCACATCAAAGAACACAATGCGTCGCTTCCCGCAAAGCTTGTCGAGGTTCAGCTTGGTCAGAAAGCCCTGCTTGTTGGATGCCTGCAGAACCAGAACCTCCAATCCCGTCTGCTTCTTGAAGCTCCGAACGGCATACTTTTCCAGATGCTTGTAGGATGGAGTGACAACGGTAACTCCTATGGGCGGCAATGACATTGCACCACTATGAAGTGGGGCCGAGATACGTAAAGCCCAAATTCTTGTAGTTGACTATCGGACTTTCATCACGGGAAACCACCACTGTATTCGTGTTTTTGGCTTGGTTGACCTCCAAGCCATCCATCCCCCAGTTCCATGATTTACGCAGAAACGGGCTGTCAGGCTGAAACTCTCCTGAAACCGTGCGGATCATATCGTGATTTCCTGGCGGGCTGGAGGCGGGTAAATCCTCACTCTTTCACGCAAATACAAGCCATTGGTTGGCTGCACATCGTCGTCAATGTAGAAGGGTTGCCAGTCCGTAAAGTTGGTAGCAGGGAAAATCTGCTCTCTTGGTGCTCTGGTTCTGGTTGGATTCACCACTCCTGCTCCAAGGACAATCTGGGCATCTGGAACCAACTCAGGAAAGCGAATTTCAGGGTGAAGGCATTTTGGGAAATTGATGTCGATATTCAGGTACGAACCATCAATCTCCGTTGGGACAGGCTGTGGATGGCTTAGATCACTGCGACTCCATGGGGTATCGGAAAGAAACTGCTCTACACGAATCTCGCTGTTGTACGAGATGGAAGGCTGGTAGAGGCGACGCTGAAGGTAGGTTGCAGCAGTAACGGTCTCGGTACCGTTGTAGGTGGACTGAGGGAAGTTCTTCGCATCCACCAAGTACAGGTCATACAGTACTGCGGGCCATGGGTACTGGCGTTTTGCCCAAAAGGTCTTGAAGGGCGTGTTCTTCTCTTCAACGGATCGTTTCTTGGCGAAGAAGAATGTCGTGGTGGCGTTCCCGGTTGTGGCATAGGTGTAACCATAATCCCCGAACTCCTCCACCCGCTTGAATGCCGGACTCCAAGAAAGCTTTTTGTATGGAGTGCCAACCTCAAGAATGCCATTTTGCAGCCGTAGATTCTTGTTTACCTCATCTGACGCAACCGTGATGGCAATCGTAAACTCCTCCGGGTTGGGAGTCGCCACTAGATTGAAATCAAACAGGTCTGTCGGGAGTTTAGCCATCAGTCATCAGAAGGGACATTGAACATGCCAAGGACGGCTGACTTGCGGAATGGAAGCTTCAAGAACTGGTTTGGAGCAGGCAGCGTCAAATCAGTGCAGGTAAACACCCATAGAGCTTCCTGATAGGAAATCTGGCGTAGAGGAAAGTGGCGAAGATCATCCGATATGGAAACACTGGGAGCACCCAGTTTTCCAGCTAGAACAGCCGTTGTGGTGATTTCTGCCGTTCCTGCAAGTGCTATGATGCCAGAGGTATCCCATGACTCTGTGACCGTTGTAGCGCCTGAGGATGTCCCAAGAAGTGTTTTGGCGGTGAAGATGTCTCTATAGAAACCAGAATCGTTTTCCAGGAGGGCCATGTCATCGGCAGAAACGCCTGTAGCGACCATTGCGCCTGAGTCTGTGGCATCGGCGGCATGGGTCATCACAAACACTGTTGCAGACACGATTCCAGCCACTTTCTGCCCTGAGCATGCACCATTCCCAAAGACATGCATGCCAGGAAGCAACCCAGTTGTGGAAGTCACCGTTACCTCCAGTTTGTTCACTGTGGTTGATGCTCCCGACAACGGAATGATGATCGTTGGATAGGCGTCCACGGAAGCAATCTCCGTAACCCCCTTGAGTCCGGCTGTCGTTCCGTTGATGAGTTTCAGGAATAGGTCCATGGCTATTGAGTGGCTTGAGCGTGCATGGCATCTCGACTCCAGAATGGTCCAGCAGTCAGCCATCCTTGCCGTGCAAAGGCTTCCATGTAGGCAAACGGCATCGTGGCTTTTGTGGGCCAGTTGACGAGGTTCCCGTTGGAATCAGGAGCAAAGTCCACAGCAGCACCTCGGGCATGCAGGGAAGGCAACGAACCGCCTCGCATGGCACGGTTGTTGAAGCATCCGGCATAGTCTGCAAGGATCTCAGGGCATGTCTCTTTTAACTCCCACAGAACCTTGAGAAGCGAATCAGCCACCTTGGCATGACAGCGAATGGTCTTGACTGGCTTGCCTTCGTATTTGATGCCCAAGCCAGCTACAGGCAGATTGGTCAGCTTCGACTCATCCCCAGCAGCCCCATAGAAGGCCGTCAGACTCTTCTGATCGGTCTTCGGCCATGGATTCGGAGAAGGCATCAGTGAGCGCAGATACTTTTGACAGGCAGCAATGGACTTAGGCCCCCAGAAACCATCTGGCGTTGCCCCCACCTTTTTCTGGATTGTTTGGATTTCAGCCTGTTTCATTTGAATAGTTTCCTCCAAATAGTTCGTGGACGCAAGAACCCATAAGGGCCAAAAGCCCGAACAGCACGCCATGTGACAAATGCCTTTGTTGGGCGCTGGCGGTCATCCAACTGGGTTAGATAGTAAGCCAAGTCGATTGCTTCGATTGGGGGCATTTCAGGGATCTCCCCCAATTTCTGCCTCAGCCACTCACTTCCACCCGAATAACAGTCATAGGAGAAGTCGTGAATCAATCCAGCCCTCATCCCCACTCCAGCAGGTCCAAAGTAAAAAGGAAAGCCATGTAGGAAGCCTGGAACACTCTGGCCGTCGAACAAATATCCCTCTGGTACTATGTACTCCCAGCGCTTACCACCCCATCCAATATGAAATTTCCATGGCTCCTCTAAGCGCCACTCATTGCCCTTTGCCCATGGCAAAATACCATAGCCAAAGTCAGCATCTCGTACTGGAGTGATGACGGGATATTTAGTCACGGGTTTCGAGCTTCCAACCTTCCTTGGATCATGCTGACATCACGGCGAATCTGAGTGAGCTCGAGGGCGATGCTGCCTTGTATCTTCAACGCTTCTTCCTGTCGTGCCAGTTGAACTGTCAGGCTTTGAACAGAGGTGGTTAGATTCTCCACCCTGGAAGGAAGTTGACTCAACTGGGCATAAAGAACGGCAATCGTGACAATGAAAGCAAGAATCTGCCATGCGGTCACACCAAATGGCTTTAAGAACTTGCTGATACTCTCACTCATAGGGATTTTTTGGGAAGTCTTCATGCGTACTCCTTTGCAGGAATATCGCCACCAACGCTCTTTTAGCATGTAGGGCATTGGTATATTTTCACGGGTTTAAGAAGCCAGATTGATGGAAACCGGAGATGCAGTGATGATGTTGATAGAAACCTGATTGGCCCCCACTTCTATCTGGATGTTTGGAACTTGGGACACTGTTACAGTACTCATGCGAATCCTCCGGTTATTGGTGTAGCAACGACATTCTTACCCTCTGCAACTGTCAACACTTGGGAGGCCTCATCCTGAGTTCGGATTGACCAAAAGTATTGGCCTGCCTTCAGGGTCATCATGCGAGGCGCAATCTCGATCTTCCAGTTTACACTATCCGTAATGGAAATTGCACCACTATCGCTTGTCAATGTCTGCTCGGGATTTGGGCTGGCTGGCTGCAAACGGAAGTCAACCCTCACTCGACTCAATTCATATTCCGGCGCTTCTCCATCTACCTGAATAGTCGTTTCAGGCAGTCCAGACCATGTATCTCCCTGCACGAATGCAAAGATGGCGTCTAGGGCTGGATTGGTTCCGGGAAGCATTACACCTTCTTTCTACGGCCACGTTTTTTTGTAACGGGAGACTGTTCGGGTTCTGACTGAACAACAGAAGGCTGCTCTTTTTTTGGTTCGATCTCGTCGGGCAGAACGCCAAGAAGGCCATTGATATGAGCATCCGCCCATTTCATCACCAGTGGATCTCGGGTGTTGTAGGCAACCCCATAAGCTTGGATGGATTGAGCAAGGAATTGTTTTGGGATCATTCGGCGTAAGCGTTGCGTTTGGCGTGAACTGCTGTGGAAAGTTCAGCGTAGAAGGCGGAAAACGATGGAAGCGCCTGAAGCTCGGATGAGGTAAGACTGCACGAACCACCTGAATGGGAGCAGATATTCGTGCCTCCTGCGTTTTTGTCGATCACAGTAAAGGATGCGGACAGTGTTGGGTCGCCATTGATAGGCAAGCCTAAAGTCATGGAGGTGCAATGCCTTTCGCGGCTTGCTACCGGGTCAGGGAGTGGGAGGGAGACAGGCATTACGCAGAGAGGGCTAGAGGGTTACGAGGGCGGATGAAGTGACGGAACATGCGATCCGTAACAGGGGTATAGGACAGTGTTGGAGTGCTTAGAAGCCGCTCCTGTCCCTTGTACCAAGTAGCCGATGCGGTATTGGTTATAGTTGAGCGAATCCGCACATATTTGCCAGCCGGAATGACGCGGCTCAATGTTCCTGGATTAGTCTGTACGATCTGCAAAGCAACTGCCAGTGTGACTGCCTGACTAATCCCTGTCTTATCAATGGTCGTCCAGTCTCCAGGAGTGGTAGAGTTCGTGTTGGCTGTCTCCAAAAATACCGTAACCGAGGATGCGCCTGCAATGGAAGAGGTGGCGCTCAGATCAATCGTGTAATTCACCTGTGATGCCTGAGTGGCGGAAATCTGGAATCCTGTTGCACTGGTACTGGTGACGATGGAGCGAGTCACATCGGCAATCGCTCCAGCTACATAGTTTGGATAGGCGTCCAGCTTGGTCTTATCTGCTGCTGACATGAGGCCCGAAACAGACGTTGTGGCGTTTCCAGGCTTGTTTAACAGCACTCCAAGACCGCTGACAGCATTCCAATCTGTCTGGACTTGTGCAGAAGGAATCGTCGGGAAAGAAGCCAAGGTGCCATCCCCACGCACATATTGCAGAGTGGTTCCTGCTGGAATATCGAACTTACCTGCTAATGCTGCGGTGACAGCGGCACTTGTCGCATAAGGGCTGAGAGCGCTTGAAGTGATGAATCCAGGCCCATTCGTAAAAGAAGAAAGATCGGTTGGGGAAGTGGCAAACGAACCATCTCCTCGAATGTACTGCAAGGTGGTTCCGCTGGGATTATCCATCTTGGTAGCCATGGCGCTTGTCATGGCTGACGTGAGCACATAACTCGCAAGAGCACTAGTCATGCTGACCGTTGTGGCATAGGGAGCCAAATCCGCTGGAAGCAAATATCCAGGTCCATTCGTGAAGGCGCTTAGATTCGTAGGAACTCCCGAAAGGCTTGAATAGGCACCTGAAGTCGCCACTGCGGCCAACCCTGTCACCTGAGCAGCGGGAAGTAGAATGGTGACAATGCCCTTACGGTCTGCCGGAATGCCTGTTCGTGTGATGACAAATTCAGTTCCCCATTCGCCCATGAAGGTTTGCTTAGTGGCGCTGGTTCCATCCAGAAATACCGTTCCGCTAGCTGTGCCAGCAGGAGGTGCTAGAAATGCTCCTGGCTGTGGCGCTGTCCCAGCAGCATTCAATTGATCGGTTCGGACCGCATACCCTGCAAATTGGGCCATTGCGGATGTGGTGCAGAGGAGAAAGAGGAGGAGCGTTTTCATGGGAATTTAGGCAGCAGTGACTAGTTTGCGAAGTGCACCACCTGAATCACGGATGGTGATGTAACCATCTGATACAAGGGTTAGGTCTGGATTCCATGAGCCAAATCTGACGTATGCAGCGCCACCATTTGGATTGAGTTCAATATCACCTGTACTGGATTCAATGGAAGCATCTGTTCCGTTGTGGCCAACTGACACATAGTTTGAGGCATCTCCATACACCCGAAAGGAATTCGCAGTAGCGCCATTCCGTAGTGCCAATATTCCTGTGGTATCTTCGTAGAGTCGTGTGGTCCTTTGACCAGTGCCCCCATTGTAGAAGCCAAAGTATTGGCCGAATGCAGTACAGAGAGGCACACCATTTGTGCTAACCTGACTGCCATCACCTCCTAGAATGTTTGTTCCCGCAATCTGGAGAGTAAACCCAAAAGGTGTATTCCATGTGCCCATGCTGGTGATGGTTCCTGCTGAGTTAACCGAAAAAACCGAATCAGCTCCAGCGGCTCCACTTAACAGCCTTAGCAGAGTGGAATTTGCTCCTGCCGCAGTGACAGAAGTGGCAAACTCAACCCCCCGAAAGGTAACGCCTGCGTTATTCCAAGCAGTCGAAGTGGCCAGAACTGGAGCGCTCGCTGTCTGAGTGGGTACGGTAATGCCCAGAACGCCCGTCAAAGGACCATTTGTGGTGTCCAGCTTCAGGTACCGTGCATCTGCCTGCGCTTCGGTAATACCCCCGCCTCCCCCGCCTCCTTGAGCCTGAATAGCCTCAAGGATCGCGTTGAGCATCATCATTGTGCTCACCTTCTGTGGCACAAACTTATTCCATGCTGCTGGCTCGCTCATTAGGATTGGGGTTCGCCGTTCACGGCATCTAGAACTGAATTGAGCATCATCATGCCGGAAACCTTGTTCGGGATTTCCCGCTGCAAGGGATCATAGGTGATGCTGCCGGGGTAGTTATTATTCACAATGGCACAGCGGATGGCATTCCACATCTTATCCCAGTCATCAGACGGGGCTTCTTTGTTCCATGCCGCTGGTTCACTCATGCCATCATTGGGATTGCCTGTGCGGCACGTTTCATAAAGCCATCAGGAGAGTCGAAGGGTTCTTCGCCTTCAGCCATCTCTTCAGCAGCCTCCGCTTCCTCATCATCTTCCATCTCGTCTGCGACCGCAGAGCCATCAATGGAAACCAAGGAAAGACGACCATCTTCACCAGGGCGAATTTGTGCCAGTACGGTAAACGTACCGTCATCTTCCAACTCGGGCGGAATCTCGAAACCTTCTGGAATTGCAAACATCATAATCGTAAGGGGATTAAACCAAAAGAGGGGCGTAGTCGAGTTGACCACGCCCCTCCAAAGGGATGAGGTTTAGGAGCAGCAGTTGGCGTCCACGATCCAGTCTTCAGGGCAGCGACGGAAGCGAATGACAACACCCGCCTGAGGGTTCCCTGGCTGAGCAGCATAGCTCATCAGCGCACGGAAGTAACCAGTGGTGCCGTCCTTGTTGCAGTCGTTGTCGAGGATGTTGAGCCACTTAAAGTCGCCCATGTAATCCACGGCATTGAACTTCAGCGGGCCGGACGGGATGGCGCTCGATGGGATGGCGAACTTCACCACATCAGGGTGCAGGATGAAAAGATCCTCATAATCTGCTGTGTAGTAAGCCGGGTTGACCTCGCTCTGGTCGCCAGCGTTGGCAACAGGCAGATAGAAAGGCACTTCGACCCATGTTCCGCCAACCAGATTCCAGCGAGGAGCCTGAATGTCGATCCAGTGTTTAAAGCCTTCCAGGAAGACGAACGAACCACGGGGACCAATCAGTTTTGGCACCGCTTCACGGTTCCAGCGGATGTTGTTCAGCGTCTGGTCGTTGTTCACCAGAGTAGCCTGAGCTTCACGGGAAAGAACGATTGGGAGAACAGGCTGGCCGAACTCATCAGTCGAGAGCGTGTTGTTCTCGTAGGTGCCATCTGCCACAAGACGGTCATACCAGTAGTCGAGCATCTGGCGGTTCAACTGACCAATGGTCACGCCAGTCGCGAAGGACGTGGCGTTCGGGGTCATGGACGTATCGGCCACAACCTTGTTTGCCACCATGTCGGTGAACTCGCGCTGACGCTGGACACGCCAAGAGTTCTTGACGTTCTGGTTCAGGTTCTTCAGCGCGTAGGATGCCTGCTGGGCCGTATTGTAGGCCATACGGGCATCGTTGACGCAGAAGCGCTCAGATTCGACCGCAGCCTGCTTAAGCTGCATGGAATAGCGGCTTGTGGACTGGACGATGATGGCGGTAGGCGGGCTACAGGTGCCATTGCCAAGATTCGGGCCTTCGTTGAATCCCACCGTTTCAAAGGTGATCGGGGTGTTCAGAGGCATCGAGCGGTTGTACCGCAGGACGTTCGGTTCGGCACCCATGTTGTTCGGCCAAGTGGTTTTCGCCACAAAGCGGTTGGAGTCCCATGGGGAGAGTGCCCAATAACGCTGGGTTGGAGCATTGATGAGGCGATTAGCTTCCGATTGCAGGAAGTTGTTGATGTCAGTACAGGCCATAACGGCAGGAGGGTAGAGAGAAATGAATGAAAACTTGATTCTGACAGCCTTATTGAATCGCCATAAAGCGGTTCGCTGTTCAGTTGTTTCCAATCCCGAGCGAGGACCAGTGATGTTAAACTCTGGGCTCGTTTTCTCCTACCTGAGCGGGGTAAGCCTGACGAAACAGGATTTAATACTCTGGTTAGGAGTCTCCATAAAATCCATGGATTGTCAAAAGAAAAAACGCTCAGGAATGCGATTTGCACTCACTGAGCGTTCAAAATGCCTGTTTGAAGGCTATTGCTGAATGCCAAACAGGTTCATTCGTGCCAAAACCGCCTCAGGAGAGAAGTCATCCACCCCTTCAACGGTTTGCTGCTGAGTGTCCGGTTTCTTGGTTGGAGCGCCATCTCCACCTGCTTTTGGTGCCACTGAGGCACGTTTAGCCACCTCTGCCCTGAGATTCCGCAACTCTGTTTCGGTTGCCCCCAGTTTCTCCGCCACCTTCACAAGAGCACGCCCGGCATAGGCGTTATACACCTTCTCAGCAGCAGTCTCGGGTTCCTTAAAGGCAGTGAAAACATAGTCGGATACAGCCTGATCGGACAACCATGGGAGTTTCTTGAGGATCTGTTCTTTGGTGGACTCTTGGGCGGCAGTGAGTTCCATGGCGCTACGACGCTGGCCTTCCTGCTCGTCCTGTTGGCGCTTGAGTTCAAGTTCTTGCTTCAGCTCGTAGGCGTTCTCCTGCATCTCGGTTGCCTTTTTGGAGTAGTCCCAGAACTGCTTGGTTGCCTGCCAGACTTCTTGTTTATCAAGGTCATTCCAGCCGTCCATTGCCTCCGAGAGAGCCCGCGTGCGATCTACGCGGTTAGGGAGTCGCATGGCATCAAGAATGTACTCAGTTGGCGTCTGATAGCCTTCCGAGAGTTCTTTAACCAGCGCTCCAATCTCGTTGATTGGTTTGATGACCTCATCCTGATAGGCCTTGGATTCCTTGATGTCGAACAGAGCCAGACGCTTCTCGGTTGCCTCAAGAGCGGCTTCCTTGTCGGCAATCTTCTTCTCAAGTGTGCTCACGTCCACCTGAGGGACGCTGGAGAGCTTCGTGCGCAGTTCTTCCAACTCCTTCTCTTTCTGAGAGTGGAGTGTTTCCAGTTCTGCTGCCCGTGCTGCCTGTTTCTTGAGTTCACCCCATTTCAGCTTGGCCTTAGGTTCGGTTGGCTCAGGATCGTTGTCCTGTGGCTTCTCGGCCTCTGGATTGACCTTTTCAGGCTGTTCTGCTGGCTTCTCAGGTTCGGCACGTGGATCTTTGACAACTTCAGGAGTTTCCTCTGGTTGTGTAACTTCTGAATTGTAGCGGGACATGATGTCTTCCGCTCCAAGTCCTGCATCATCCACCACTACTGGCGCTTCGTCTGTTATGGTTTCCATGGTTATTTAAGTTCGGTGAAGCGGTCGAAAGGTTCCTCCTGCACTGGAGGTGTTTTGGGTGGAGGTAAACGGGTGAGTCCTTCGAGACTGCTAATCGCTCGGAGAATCCCGCCACCAACTGCTGAGGCGAGTGCGATTTGAAGCGATGCATCTGCGGCTGGGCTTTTACCTGCAATCCTGAGAATCGCATGGTCGTTGATGTACGCACTGTTGCGCACCAACTCCAAGGCTTGCTTGAGAGTGGGATCTTTGAGAATCTGTTGAAGTTTCAGATGCTCCTCATTCTGGTACCAGTCGTCTAGGGCGGTGTTCATTCAGGATTTTGGGAACGGCGAGACATGTTGTTAATCAGGATCTTCTGGGCGGCTTGAGCGTCGTTGAGGCTCATCTTCTGGGCTGCTGCCTGCTGCTGGAGGGCAAGCTTCTGTTGGAACAGAATGGTCTGCTGTTTCAGCTTCTCTTGGAACTCAATGGCCCGCTGTTCCATCTGGCGGTACGCTTCCTCCTGCTGGGGATCAATTCCTTGACCGCCTTGATTCATGGAATCCTCTGCCTGCTGGGCCTGTTCCTTCTGCAAATGGCGGATTCCGTTGACCAAGATTTCCCCTGCCTGCTGAAGTTGCTGACGGAACAGAGGAGCTTGAAGCCCGGTGTATGTTTCCAGAGTCTCTGCTGCATGCTCGTAGATCGCCTGAAGCGGAGGAACAATCTGCGCGTACATCTCTGGATTCTGGCCTGCCTCATTGAACTGAGCGATAAGTTCCTCGATCTTGCCGATGTGGACTTCCAAGTGAACTGTCTTGTTTTCGTTCGGATAGACCTCAACCGGACCCTGACCTGCTGCCAGAACACCGTTCTGTAGGCCTGCAATCTGTGCATCCATTGGAGGACGGGCGGAAGAGTTGGGCTTGGGAGCATACACTTCAGCCATGATGTAGCCAACATGGGATGCGGCCATGTCATGCACCAACTGCTGCTTACCGAACTGGTCGAGTTCAGGGAACAGGGTCATCATGCCCTCAAGGGCGACTCGGCGGGCTGCTGGACTTCCAAAACCAATGATGCGGGCTGCTCGGGTGCGGCGGTTGTCGATCTTCGAGAAGGCTTCCATTGGAACACCAAGCTCGAAACACCGCTGTTTCCATTCCCAGACAGCATGACCACCAGGATCTTCGCGCTGGTATCCTTCACGTGTGAAGCGACGAACGATCTCACGGGCAAGCTGGTCTGCTCCCTGATAGTACAGGTTGATGGAGGTAATCGAGAGAGTGGCGTCTTGATCTGTGCGTGCCATCACTTCTGCTCGGGTCATTTCCTTCTTGGTGTCGAAGGATGAAGAAGCCGTGTACTGGCCTGCATTGGCTCTTTCTGTCTCGGCCAACACATCGAGCGCTGGCATCATGGTTGCCACAATGGAGGGATTCTGGATGCCCTGCATGGCAGAGATGCCGGGAGAAACCATTGTGTAGGGTCCAAATGGGGTCATCTGGAGCTGCTGCATGTCTTCTTCCTCGTTGGGCTGGAAGACTGGTCCTGCTGATCCCGCCACATCGACAATGCGGTTTTCCAGACGCATCCGGGCGTTCTCGACGTTGTAGATGTCGGCTCCAAGTCCGCGAATCGAGTGAATGGTACCGTTGGCTCCGATGTTGCGGGCAAACAGCACAAAAGCTTCTCGGGCTGAGTGGAAGGCATTGCGCTTCAAGCACAAGAACTGCTCCGGCCCCAAGTTGGCGTTATCCAGTCCGTTTTCGGCAAAGATGGCAAGCGTGTAGCTTCCATCACTCTCCCGAACCCATGAGTAGATGAGGGCAACCGATGGGGCGGTTTCGGAAAACATGATGTCGTCATTCTTCCATCGCGCTTCCCATTCCAGCCAGTTATAGAGGTCTGGCATGGGTGAACGAGTGTTCATCAGGGCCAGTTTGATTGCCTCGATGTTCCATCCCTGCTCTTTGGCGTATTCCTCGTTCTCGATGTAGTACATCAGCTTGTGAGGCTGTGTCTCGTTCTTGAGGAATGCGTACTCAATGTCATCCACCGTTGTCTTGGTCTGATCCGGGATCTTGAAGTAACCCAAGTTCGTGACATCCCACTGCCAGTTATCGCGGTCTGGGAAATAGGCAATCCCGACGCCATGCCATGTCATATAATGGGGAATGAACGCATACCGGAAGTAGAAGGCATCCCAATCGCGGATGCACAGACTCATCTGCTCCGACATGATAACACTCCACTGCTCTGCGTCTTGGGGTTCGCCATAGGTGGTGTGTAGTTCGATGAATGCCGCACTGGCGTTAATCATGTCCGTGTAGGCCGCTACAGACTGATCCTGCATCTGCTTGGCACGGCCTGGATTGTAGTTCGCCAGATAGGCTTGACCCGATTCCTTGCGCTTGGCTGGGTCATAGGGAGGCTCCCCATCAAGAAGCGCCTGCCATCTTGCCATGCGTCGATTTCGCGCCAAATCAGCATCACGGAGTCGAGTGTAGAGCGACCGCAGCCTATCAGGCTTGGTGAAGCGCATCTTTAGCGGCTCTCCGTCTGT
>Ga0247814_10001514_pt1 | contig 13587 bp, 17 predicted proteins | sample UWRJL179409R1_FD_179947 | JGI IMG/M metagenome (GOLD analysis project Ga0247814, IMG submission 179947) | Plant litter microbial communities from Arlington Agricultural Research Station in Wisconsin, United States - UWRJ-L179-409R-1 | ecosystem: Environmental > Terrestrial > Plant litter >...
GCGGAAGTACGGAGCGGCGTCCGCGCCACTACCGGCGACCCACTGCCAGTTGCCGGGGTTCGAGGCTTCGTCTGCGTCGACGAGGCAGTCCCAGAACCACTTCTCGCCGATGCGCCAGTCGACGAGGAGGTTCTTGATGAGGAAGCTCGCAGTCACCATCCGCACCCGGTTGTGCATGTGACCGGACTCCCAGAGCTCGCGCATTCCCGCGTCGACGAGCGGGATGCCCGTGCGGCCCTGCTGCCACGCCTCGAGCTCCGACTTGCGGGGCTTGTCCCACTCGAACGCGTCGAATTCTGAACGGAAGTTCTTCTCGGCAAGCTCCACGTGATGGAACAGGATGTTGTAGTTGAACTCGCGCCAGCCGACCTCGCTCATGAACTTGCCGGCGTTCTTCTTCGCGGCAGCGTCGAGCGGCTGCGACATCCGATGCCAGATCTGCAGCGGGCTGATCTCGCCGAAACTCAGGTGCGGACTCAGGCCACTTGTTGCTTCGATGCCCGGGTGGTCTCGCTTGTCGTAGTCCTCGAGCACATCCTCGATGAAGCGCTCGAGCCTCTCGTGCGCGGCGTCCTCGCCCGGTTCACAATGCTCACGCAGTCCGCCCGCCCAATCGGGATGTGTGGGGAGCAGGTTCCAGTCGTCGAGGTCATCGCTACTGGCATCCGCTGACTCGATCTGGTCGGGCGCGTCGAACGGTTCGCGGTCGACACCCTTCTCGAGGCAGGTCTTCCAGAACGGAGTGAAGACCTTGAACGGGGTGCCCTGGCCGGTCGTGATCGTCCACGGTTCGAACAGGAGGTTCGCCTGGAAGCTATGCACGTCGATGCCGTCGTTCTTGAACTTCGTCTTGAGGCGCGCGTCGATCTCGCGCGGAGCGCCGTAGCGCCGGTTCCAGTAGATGGCTTCCGCGCCGACCTCCTCGACGAGAGCGGGCATGACGTCCTCGGCAGCTCCCTTCTTCAGGGTGAGCGTGCCGCCAAGCATCTCGATGGACTCGGCGAGCGACGTGAGGCTGTAGTGCAGCCACCATTTGCGGGCACCACCGAGGGGTCGGATGCCGTCGCTCACCTCGTCCAGCAGGTAGACGACCACGACGGGTCCGCCCTTTTCCACCGCAGCATGCAGGGCCGGATTGTCGCCCACTCGAAGGTCATCACGGAGCCAGACGATAGTCGGAGCAGTCATTCGACCAGCCTACGAGTCGGTACCGACGCCGGTCCCGCCGTCACGGCAATTCCCCGGTAAACCGTGAGATTCCGTCGCGACAGGTTAGGCTCACGGCAATGGACGGGCTCTTCGACGAAGACTCACCGGCTGGTCCCGTCAGGATCCATGACGGAAAAGACAGCGTGACGGTGGCCGTTTCAGCGCTCGCGGCGAGCCTGGGGGTGAGGGTGCTGCGCGCCGGCGGCTCGGTCTTTGTCCGCCACGGTCTCATTTCCCCGCGGGTTTCGCCTTTCACTACCTTCCTCGTCGACCCGGACCGGATCAGCGAACTCGCCGTCGCACTCGAGGCCGACGGCTGGCAACCGATTTCGACGACGCTCGTCGGACAGCTGCTGCCGCCAGCCATCCGCAGCTACCAGCTGGACCGGTTCGATTCGACTCTCAACCTGCACGGGGTCATCCCCGGCTTCTTCGCCGATCCCGCTGACGTGTTCGAGTTGATCTGGGAGCACCGGGAGGTAGTGCACTTGCGCGGCGTCCCGATCCACATCGTCGACAAACCCACGACCGTGCTCCTGGCGGCCCACAACCGCCTCGGCGGCCAACATGCTGCGCGCCAGAATGGCGCGCATTTCGACTACTTCCTGGCGCAGTTCCGCGGTGTTCTCGACGCGTCCGATCGCGATGCACTGCTCGCCAGGGCGCATGCCGTGGGCGGAGAGTGCGAGGTCCGGCCCCTCCTGGTCGAACTCGATCTCGAACCTCACTCGCCGATCGAGCCATCGTCCGGGTACATCCGCCGCCGGCTCGCTGTCCGCAAGCCCGCCGCCGGTGACATCTGGCTCATTAACGGACTCGAACGGGCGGGGGGCCGCAAGACCAAGTTCCCCGGTGTTCTTGCCGCAACGCGATCGATGGTGCGGCTCCTGGGAGCCCGTCGCAGGGCTGCGCGCTGAGAACGGTGCCGAGCCGAGCGGCCGACGCTACGAGGCTGAGCCGAGCCGCAGCTTGTTGCACAGCTCGGTGAGCTGCTGCAGTTCGTCGATCGTGAGCGTTCCACCGACACGGGTCGCAATGGACTCGGCGTGGATGACGGCAACCCGACGGAAGACCTCATAGCCCTCGTCGGTCAGGCAGACGATCGTGCCGCGACCGTCGCCGGGGTCGCTCTCCTTGAAAACGAGACCGCGAGCGGTCAGGCGATCGACGAGACGGGACACGCTCGGCTGCGTGAGCAGCAGGTGGCGATTGAGATCCCGGATGCGCAAACGCCTGCCGGGCTGTCTCGAGAGATTGAAGAGCACGTCGTACTCGTTGAAGGCGATGTCGTCGGAGGGGAACTCCGAGTTCAGGTGCCGAAGCACGGAAACTTCGGCTCGGAACAGCGCTTCCCACGCATCCACGGCTATCGACTTCTCGCTCACGCGCATAACTCTATGCATGTGCACGGACATTTGCAGGCCATGCGGTTCAACACGCAGTAAAAGACCCGTTAAACAGGATTGAGGGTGGGTTCCAGAGGCTTGGAACCCACCCTCTCCCTTGCACCAAGAGTGTCCTGCAATCACATTCCGCATCAGTTGCCACAGCAAACAACTTCTGCTGAAACGAATATATAACGGTGGGGTAACGAAGCGCCAGTTATCGGATCGTTATTTTGCTGGTAATTCTCTGGGAGCGATGTGACGGCAACTCAGAGCACCGCAGCTATCGCGCTGATCTCCACCAGCGCTCCCGAGACGCCGAGTCCGGCAACCCGTGCGCTACTCACCAACGCCGGCTCCTCGGACCCCAGGTCCCCGGCGATTGCTCCGTATGCAGCTGCCAGGTCGACCCCGTCGACGAACAGGACTGTCCACTGGACAACATCGTCGATCGTCGCTCCTGCCGCCTCGAGCGCAGTGCGGGCGTTGGCGAGAGCCCGGATCGACTGCGCGGCCACATCACCGTCACCGACGAGTGTCCCGGTTGTGTCGACGGCGTTCTGCCCGCCGACATAGATAGTGGTCGCGCCGGGCGGGACGATCGCAACGTGGCTGAAAGCGGGGCTGGACACGAGCCCCTCGGGTCGAAGCCGTCGAATGGAAGCCATAGGGCACCTTGGCACGCTCTCATCGCCCGACGGAAGTCCCTCGGCTGCCTTTCGTGCCGGAATAGGTGCCGGAATAGAGTGGCCGCATGCAAGGCCTTCGCTCTCGCGGTTCCGCCGCCACTCCCGAGTGACCGCCATGCCTGTTCCGAACGACTGGATTCCGCACCGCCGCGGCGACGGCGAGCTGCTCGGCTGGATGCGCCCCGACGGTGAGGGGTTCGTCGCCATCGACCTTCTCGGCCGCGACGTGACGGCGACCGTCGACTGGCTCGTCGCCGAGGAGCAGCTCGAGGAGACCGGCATCGGCTATCTCGCCGACCCGTTCGAGTTGCTCGTCGACGGAGCGTGGGTGCGGGTACGCCTCACCGAGGTCAGTGCCGGCGCCATCCGGGTCAAGACCGAGGACTGGGGAGCGATCGACGCTCCCGTCGACGAGTACGTCGTGCCCCTTCCCGCTCCGGACACGCTGCGCACGAATCGATCCCGCTGAGCCCTTGCGCCGGTGCTTCCCCCATCGAAAAATGGTGGGGAACTGCGAGGAGGCGTTCCATGACCGGCACGACAACGCTCGACGTCCATGTGACGAGGGACTTCGCCGCTCCCATCGATCGGGTGTGGCGGGCATGGACGGAACCTGACGATCTCCGACAGTGGTGGGGGCCAGCCGGATTCGAATGCACCCGGGCCGAGGTCGACCTTCGGGTGGGTGGGCGCATCTTCGTCACGATGCAGGCACCGGCCGAGTACGGCGGCTTCCAACAGCACAGCACGTGGAACATCACCGAGGTCGAGGCTCCGCGCCTGCTCCGCTACGTGTTCCGGTTCGCCGACGCGTACGGCAACCGGATCACCCCGGCAGAGGCGGGCATCCCGGAGGGTGTCCCGTCCGGCGGGAACCACGACGTGACGCTGGCCGATCTCGGCAATGGCCGCACGCGGCTGGAGATGACCGAGCACGGCTACACGGCAGCCGAGGCCCGCGACCTGTCGCAATCCGGCCTCGAGCAATGCCTCGACAAGATGGCGGTGATCGTCGAAGGACGGTGACGGGTCCCACCTTCCCTCCCGTACCGTTGGAGCATGAGGAAATGGCTGCTGCTCTCCGTGGCAGTCGTCACCGAGGTGACCGGCTCGCTCTCGCTCAAGGCAGCGCTCGATCACTCGGGGTGGTACATCCTCACTGCTGCCGGATACATCACGGCGTTTGCCGTCCTGTCGCTCGTGTTGCGGGCGGGTATGCCTCTCGGCGTGGCGTATGGCGTGTGGGGTGCGAGCGGAGTGGCGCTGACAGCCGTGGCATCCGCTCTGCTGTTCGATGAGGTCCTTACCGGAACCATGATCGTCGGACTCGTGCTGATCATCCTCGGAGTGCTGTGCATCGAGCTCGGCTCGCAGCTCGCCGAGAAGAAGAAGGCGGCGAGACTCTGATGGGATGGATCTTCCTCGTTGCGGCCATCGTGCTCGAGGTGGGAGCGACGCTGTCCCTGCGCGCGAGTGTCACGGGCAGCAGGCTCTGGTACATCCCGGTCGTGGTCGGCTACCTCGGCGCGTTCGTCGGGCTCGCCTTCGCTCTCGGCGAGGACGTTCCGCTCGGCGTCGCGTACGGCATCTGGGCCGCTGCCGGGGTCGCGATCACCGCGATCATGAGCAGGATCCTGTTCAAGGAACCACTGACCCTCGTCATGATCGGCGGCATCCTGCTCGTTGCTGCGGGCGTGCTGCTCGTGGAAACGGGATCCGCACACTAGGCAAGAGATGACCTAAACTCCCGAAGTATGGACCAGCCACTGTCCCGCCGTGCGTGGATCATCGGCGGATCCCTCATCCTCGCGTCGGTCCTGGTCGGATTCGTTCTCCGGGATGCGGCCTACCTGATTCCCGGCGGGGCATACCTGCCGAACGCGCTGTTCTCGGCGGCTCTTCTCGTGTTCGCCTTCGGAATCCGCGGAGCGGGAAGCGTGACCGCGCGACGCCCACTTGGGACCGCGGCACTGACGCTGCTCGCCGTGTGGACACTCGGCTGGCCGCTGCTCCTGAACCTCCTGCTCACCGACGAGTACTCGCCGGCATTCCAGGGGGTCGGGTATGTCGACCTCGTCGTCCAACTCGTACTCGCCGTCGTCGCCGTGACGCAGATCGCGCGGGCAGGCGTCGTGCCGCGACCGTGGAAGTGGGCACCGGCGTGGGCGCTCGCCGCCGTGGTGGTGCCACAGCTTCTCGAGCAGGTGCTCGTCATCGGGATGACGGCGCAGGATTCGACATCCGCCATCATGCTCGCCCTCACCTTCGAAGGGCTCCTGCGCACGGGCGCCATGCTGTTTCTCGGCGTGCTCGCGATCGTGCTCGGCAATCGACCGGCCCAGCCGCAACGCGTCACGGTGATCCCGTCGGCCGGCGTGGAACACTGAGGGTATGAAAGCCGCTGTCTATACCCGAGCCGGTGACCCCGACGTCATTCACCTCGAGGATCGCGAGATCCCGACACCCGCAGCCGGAGAGGTGCGCGTGCGCATCCAGGTCTCGGGCGTCAACCCCACGGACTGGAAGTCGCGCCGCAATACCGAGCCGACGACGTTCCAGGTGCCCGGCCAGGACGGCGCCGGAATCGTCGACGCCCTCGGCGACGGCGTCACGGGCTTCGAGATCGGCGACCGCGTGTGGGTCTGGGACTCCGCATTCCAGCGTCCCGGCGGCACGTCACAGGAATACATCTCCATCCCATCCGCGCAGGTCGTCGCCCTGCCGGATGCTGCGAGCTTCGAGCTCGGCGCATCCCTCGGCATCCCGGCGCTGACCGCGCACCTTGCCCTACGCGCCGGGGACTCCACCGCAGAGCCGCTGGTCGCGGGAGCCCTCGACGGACAGTTCGTGCTCGTCGCCGGTGGCGCGGGTGCGGTCGGCCACGCGGCGATCGAACTCGCGGTGTTCGCGGGCGCCCACGTCATCACGACCGTCTCGAGTGACGAGAAGGCCGCGCTCGTCACGGCGGCTGGCGCCCACACCGTCATCAACTACCGCACCGAGGATGTCGCCGCCCGCATCGCGGAGGTCGCCCCCGACGGCGTCGACCGGATCGTCGAGGTCAACCCCAACGCGAACGCCGAGCTCGACACCCGAGTCGCGAAGCCGCACTCGACGATCGCGATCTACGCGACCGACGAGTCCACGCCGATGCCGCTCATCGTCAACCCAAGCATGCGCAAGAACCTCACCTACCGGTTCATCCTGACGTACACGTCGGGAGCCGAGGAGAAGGCGGCGGCGGTAGCGGGTGTCGCGCACGCGGTCGGCGCCGGAGCTCTCCACGTCGGCGAGGAGCACGGCCTGCCCGTGACGTTCTTCGACCTCGCCGATACCGCGGCGGCCCATGCGGCGGTAGAAAACGCCGCCGTCGGCAAGGTGCTCATCCGGGTCGCCGCGAGCTGACAGAACTGATGACACGACGCGCTACTCGGCGGACAAATCTGTTGCATCCCGGAACAATTAGGCGACCGGACTCGTTGGCACTGGGGTGACCGACTCGAGCACCCACGCCGCCTGGACCCGCAAGCTCCTGGTCCTGTCTATCGCGGCGGCGGTCATCGTCAGCACGATCTACCTCCCGCAGCCGATGCTCGCCGACCTCGCAGCGGACCTCGGAGTAGAGCCCACTCTCGCTGGAGTCATCGCGACAACCGTGCAGGCCGGCTACGCCGTCGGCATCCTCCTGTTCGTGCCGCTCGCGGATCGGATCCACCCGCGTCGCCAGGTCACTATCCAGTCCATCCTGCTCGCGGCAGCCCTTCTCATCTCTGCCGTACTCCCGGGCGTCCTTGCCGTCGCGATCGGTTTCCTCGTGATCGGGCTCGTCGCGAACATCCCGCAGATCCTCATCCCCGTCGCCAGCAGGCTGTCCCCGCCGGAGCGTCGCGGCGCGACCATGGGAGCCCTCGTGGGTGCGATCCTCATCGGCATCTTCGGTGGCCGCATCGTTGCCAGCCTGCTCGTCGGAGTCATCGGGTGGCGCTGGGTGCTCGTCGTCTTCGCCGCATTCGTGCTGATCCTGCTGCCGTTCGTGCGCAGGGCTCTCGATGTCGAGCTCTCCCTCGAGGGAGAGCCACGTCGCTACGGCCGGTTGCTGCTGTCGACCCTCGCGCTCGCGAAACGCAGTCCCGTGCTCATGCAGTCCGCGGTCACGCAGTTCTTCATCTTCGCGACGTTCAACTCGATCTGGACCGTCATGGTGCTCCACCTCACAAGCGGCTCGATCGGCTGGACCGTTCTCGGCGCAGGGCTGTTCGGTCTCGTCGGTCTCGCGGCGGGTGTCGCCGTCCCGTTCGTCGGTCGCTTCATCGACCGGTTCGGGCCGGTTCCGGTCGCGGGCGTCCTACTCCTCGTGATGCTTGCCGCCGTGGCATCCGCGATCGTCGACTCGGGTCTCGTCGTGCTATTCGGTGTCTCGATCTTCGTCGCGACGTGGGCCAACCAGTCGGTGCTCTCGGCGCACCAGGCGCGCGTGATCGCGGCCAACCCGGGTCGCTCGGCACAGGCCAACACACTCTTCATGTTCTTCGTCTTCCTCGGCGGCTCGCTCGGAGCCCTCCTGGGACCGATCGCGTACGCGGCCGGCGGCATGCCGCTCGTGGCCGCGCAGGGCGTCATCTTCACGCTCGTCTCGCTCGTGACCTGGGCGATCTCCGCCCGTGTCCGCACACCCACACTGTCCACCATCGAATTGGAGATCTCATGACCACCATCGGAACATCAGACCTCGACGTCTTCCCCCTCAACCTCGGCGGCAACGTCTTCGGCTGGACCGCCGACAAGGCGCAGTCGTTCGAGGTCCTCGACGCGTTCGTCGCGGGCGGCGGCAACTTCGTCGACACCGCCGACGGCTACTCGTCCTGGGTCCCCGGCAATACCGGCGGCGAATCCGAACTCATCATCGGCGAGTGGATGAACCGCAGGGGCAACCGTTCCGACGTCGTCGTCGCCACCAAGGTCAGCCAGCACCCCGACTTCGCGGGACTCGCCTACGACAACGTGCTCGAAGCGGCGGACGCCTCGCTGACGCGACTCGGCACCGATCACATCGACCTGTACTACGCCCACTTCGACGACGAGAACACGCCGCTCGAGGAGACCGTCAAGGCGTTCAGCGACCTCGTGGATGCGGGCAAGATCCGCTACATCGGCATCTCCAACTACTCGGCCGACCGCGTCGACCAGTGGTTCGAGATCGCGAAGCGCGACGGCTATGCGCTGCCCGTCGCCTTCCAGCCGCGGTACAACCTTGTGAGCCGCCAGCCGTACGAGCGCGAGCTCGCGCCGGTTGTCGCAGCGCACGGCCTCGGCGTCGCGCCGTACTCGGCGCTCGCGAGCGGCTTCCTCACCGGCAAGTACCGCACCGCGGCCGATCTCGAGTCCAGCCCCCGCGGCGCGAGCGCGGGCAACTACCTCAACGACAACGGTCTCGCCGTGATCTCGGCTCTCGCGGAGGTCGCCGAACAGCGCGACGCGGCTGTCGCGACGATCGCCCTCGCCTGGCTTCGCACCAAGCCGGGACTTGTGGCTCCGATCGCGAGCGCGCGCACGGTGGAGCAGTTGCCCGACCTTCTCGCCGCGGCATCCGTAGACCTCACAGAAGCTGAGAGTGCAGCGCTCGATGCCGCCTCAGCCCCGTTCGCCGAATAACCAGGAGTAGCGTCGATCCAATGAACACCGTCCCGAACATCACCCTGAACAACGGCGTCGAGATCCCCCAGCTGGGCTTCGGCGTCTTCCAGATCAAGCCCGACGAGACGAAGGCCGCGACCCTCACGGCGCTCGAGGTCGGCTACCGCCACATCGACACCGCTGAGATGTACGGCAACGAGGTCGGCGTCGGCGAGGCGGTTCGCGAGTCCGGACTGAAGCGCGACGAGATCTTCGTCACGAGCAAGCTCAACAACGGGTTCCACGAGCCGCAGAAGGCCCTCGATGCGTTCCAGCGCTCGCTCGACGATCTCGACATCGAGTTCCTCGACCTCTTCCTCGTGCACTGGCCGCTCCCGGGCGTCGGCGACTACGTCGACACCTGGAAGGCCATGGAGAAGATGTACGAGTCCGACCGCCTCCGCGCGATCGGCGTCTCGAACTTCCAGATCCACCACCTCGAACGCCTCATCAAGGACACATCGATCGTGCCCGCCGTGAACCAGATCGAGATCCACCCCTACCTCACGCAGGACGCCCTGCGCGACTTCGATTCCTCGCACGGCATCGCCACCGAGGCGTGGTCGCCCATTGCCCAGGGCAAGGTTCTCGATGACCCGTTCATCGTCGCCATCGCCGAGAAGCTCGGCAAGACGCCGGCGCAGGTCGTGCTCCGCTGGCACATCCAGCGCGGCGAGATCGTCTTCCCGAAGTCGGTCACGCGCAAGCGCGTCGAGGAGAACTTCGACCTGTTCTCGTTCGAGATCGAGGCCGCGGACATGGCCGAGATCACGGCGCAGAACCGTGACGAGCGCACCGGTCCGAACCCCGACGAGTTCAACTACATCCCGGCGTAGCTTTTCTTAGATGTGCAGATCGGATGCCGCGGCCACAAGCCGCGGCATCCGCTCGTTAACCGTGGTTGACGGTCGTGAGCAGGATGCCGTGCGCGGCAAACGACGCGTTGAGACTCGTCGCCGTCTCGATGAAGACGTTGTTGGTCATGTTCGCTCCGATGGCGCCGCCCTTGAGTGCACCGCCCGAGACGTTGCGGTTGAGGCGGGCAATGAGGTTGCCCTGCTCGTCGCTGTAGAACTCGACGGTGAACGTCACGTGGAAGTTCTTGCCGGCCATCGCACCGAGCAGCAGGGTCTTGCCCAGGCTGCCGCGCGTGGCCTGCAGCGACCCGTTGGGATTGCGCTCGACCGTGAAGCCAGCGGCGGTTACGGCCTCAGCAACCCTGTCCCTCGCAATCGCCTGGTCCCCGGACAGAAAGAAGTCGATTGCGGTGGGAATGATGAGCTCCTCGGGCTAAACGGATCCGGTCAGAAGAAATCCGGGCTCGGGGTCGATGCGTAGCGAATCGAAACGTCTGCGTGACGGTCGAACCGGTACCCCACCCCGCGCACCGTGCGCACGATGTCCTCGTACGCGCCGAGCTTCGCCCGGAGGCGACGCACGTGCACGTCGATTGTACGTTCGTTGGGGATTTCGTCGTCGCCGGCAGCCCACAGGGAGCTGATCAGCTCTGCGCGCTCGATCGTGCGGCCTTCGCGGAGCACGAGGTACTGCAGGAGTTCGAACTCCTTGTACGTGAGCGGCGAGGTGTCGCCGTCGAGCTGGACGCGCTTGCGGGAGATGTCGATGACGACGCCGCCCTTGACCTTAACGGGCTCCTCTTCGGCGACCTGGCGGTGCTTGGCGAGAGCCGAGGGGTCCTGCAGGGCGAGGCGAACGACGTCGACATCGCGGCCGCCGGCACCCTGGGGTGCGAGCGCTACTGCCGCGTAGGTCTCGGCGGACGGGACGAGCTGCGCGGTGAGGCGCTTGAGCTGGTCGACGATGGCTCCGAGGTCGGTTCCGGCCTCGAGGGCCTTCAGTTCGTCGACGCCGACGTAGAGAACGAAGCCTCGGGCCTCGGTACCGGCGGGGACCGCGCGAAGGCGCGGGGCCGCGGCATCCGGAGCCTCGGTGTTCTTCTCGATCGTCGTCGCGAGTTCGGTCCGAGCCGGCTGTTCAGCTCGCACCACGCGGGAAACCGGGGGAGCGGAGAACGAGGTGGTGGGGCGGGCGTGCTCGATGGTTGCGAGAGACATGTGCTTAATCCTTTGAGGGGTGAAGGGCCTCTGATGATGAGGGTGTGATCCTTCTGGGGTGCTACTGGTCGTGCAAACAGATGGCTCCGTAATGAAAGGAGGTCATCCGGGAATTCTCACTCCGTCTCGGGAGGGAATTCGGCGAGGATTGGCCGATTAGGCACACATTCGACAGGAAACAACGTTCGCCAGCATCACGCCAGCGATCCCACGGGCCACAAGGGGGCTCAGGGCATACGCGTTTGAAGTCATAGAGCAACTATCACCACCGTTGGGTGATCTGTCAACTCTCGGGGGTGAATCTGTGATCAGTTGGTGATTGTGGCGCCGAGCGATTCAGCGATCTGCATCGCGAGCTGGCCGTCGATCCGGGTCTTGCGCCAGTCGAGGCCGCCGAGCTGAACTCCGTCGAGCGATGCGCCCGTGAAGTCGACGCCTTCGATCGTGGCTCCGCGGAGGGTCGCGCGGGTGAGGTCGGCGCCCTTGAAGCTCGCCTTCTGCAGCCTGGCCTCGCCGAAGTCGCTCTCCTCGAGGGTGAGCCCATCGAATTTCACACTGCGCAGGTCAGCCCCGAAGAAGTTCACCCACGACCAGACGCCGCCCTCGATCGTGAGCGGACGCATGGCAGTGTTGACGAAGCGCGCGCCCGTGAGCTTGCAGTTGCGGAACGTCGCGTCGAAGAGCGAGCTGTCGCGGAACTCGCAATTGTCGAACCTGCTCGTCTCGTGCACCGACGAGTTGAACTGCACGCCGAGGAACTGGCAGTGGTCGAAGACGGTGCCCTGCGTGGTGATCTCGGTGAAGTCGCAGTCGATGAAGATGCAATTGATGAACGACTGCGTGCCGAGCTCGCGCCGGAACCAGTCCTCACCGGTGATCCGCTGGTCGCGGACGATGTCGCCCAGCTCAGACGGTTCCATACAGCCGATCGCCGGCGTCGCCGAGTCCGGGAACGATGTAGCCGACCTCGTTGAGCTTCTCGTCGAGCGCACCGAGCACGATCGTGACCTCTCGGCCCTCGGTCGCCGCCTCGACGGCAGCGAGGCCCTCGGGGGTGCCGAGCAGGCAAATGCACGTGACGTCATCGGCGCCGCGGTCGAACAGGTACTGGATCGCGGCGGCGAGCGAGCCACCGGTCGCGAGCATCGGGTCGAGCAGGAAGCACTGGCGACCGGACAGGTCGTCGGGCAGGCGCTCGGCGTACGTGTCGGGCTTGAGGGTCTCCTCGTTGCGCACCATGCCGAGGAAGCCGACCTCGGCACTCGGGACGAGAGCGGTCATGCCGTCGAGCATGCCCAGGCCGGCGCGCAGGATCGGGACGACGAGCGGGCGGGGCGTGCTGATCTCGACGCCCTTCGTCCAGGCGACGGGGGTCTTCACGTCGATCTCGGTGACGCGGACGTTGCGCGTTGCCTCGTATGCGAGCAGCGTGACGAGCTCGCGCGTGAGTTCGCGGAACGTCGACGACGCCGTCTTCTCGTCGCGCAGCACGCTGAGCTTGTGGGTGATGAGCGGGTGGTCGGCTACGTGTACTCGCATAGGCTCAATCTATCGGAGGCGGCGTTCATGAATAAGCAGTACAGCGACTGGATGCTGGCAGCGATAGCGGATGCCCGGTTGGCGCTGTCCACCGGGGATGTGCCCATTGCCGCCTTTGTGGTCGACGCCGACGGCAGGGTCATCGGCGCAGGCCGCAACGAGCGCGAACTGACCCAGGACCCCACGGCACATGCCGAGATCCTGGCGCTGCGGGCCGCGTCATCCGTCACCGGTGACTGGCACCTGACCGACGTGACCCTCGTCGTCACGCTCGAGCCGTGCATCATGTGCGCGGGGGCGATCCTCAATGCTCGGGTGCCGCGCGTTGTCTTCGGTGCGTGGGACGAGAAGGCGGGCGCGGCGGGCAGCATGTACGACGTGCTGCGGGACCGGCGGCTGCCGCATCGCGTCGAGGTTGTCGCGGGTGTCGAGGAAGCGGCGTGTGCCGAGCTCCTGACGGACTTCTTCGAGGCGAAGCGCTAGGCCCTAGTCCGCGGCCTTGATGACGATCGAGTCGGTCGGCGGGTTGACGGCGTTCGGCGACACGTAGACGTCGGGCTCGATGTAGATCACGCGTGCCGCCGGGACGACCTCGCGGATGGCGACCTCGAGGGAGTTGATCGACTCGGCGATCTCGACGAGCGTCTTCGAGCGACCGAAGGCGACCTTGGCCGCGACCATGAGCTCGTCCGGTCCGAGATAGAGGGTCTTGATGTGGATGAGCGCCTCAACCGTCTCGTTCGCGTTGATCGCGTCGCGGATGGCTGTTGCGTCGCCCGCGTTCGCTCCCTCGCCGACGAGGAGGCTCTTCGTCTCGATGCCGAGGACGATCGCGACGAGCACGAGGAGGACACCGATGCACAGGGTGCCGATCGCGTCGAAGATCGGGTCGCCCGTGATGATCGTGAGACCGACGCCGAGCAGTGCGAGCACGAGACCGATGAGGGCGGCGAAGTCCTCGAGGAGAACGACCGGCAGCTCGGGAGCCTTTGCGCGACGGATGAACTTGACGAGACT
>Ga0247814_10001515_pt1 | contig 13578 bp, 12 predicted proteins | sample UWRJL179409R1_FD_179947 | JGI IMG/M metagenome (GOLD analysis project Ga0247814, IMG submission 179947) | Plant litter microbial communities from Arlington Agricultural Research Station in Wisconsin, United States - UWRJ-L179-409R-1 | ecosystem: Environmental > Terrestrial > Plant litter >...
ATTTCGGGAACCTAAAATATATGTAACAAAATTGCGCATCACGGAAGAACACTGTTCAAGTAGATGATAGGAAAGAGATCTTAAAGCATGATCATTATGGAGAATTGAACTTGGCCGGTAGCGCAAGAGAGTCTATAAAGAACGGCCCGTCACCAGGGTTTTATTGTCCCATAAGAACAGGAAGAGAATATTTTGACCTATAACTATCAAGCTCATTTTGGAAGACCAGAGCATGCCTTTGGTGCGATATTGAATTCCAAAACGCAAAAAGAGTAAAAAGAGCGACATGTAAAATAAAAATCCGTCTCTGAATCTATAATTCAGGATGATTGCATCATGAGAAACTGGAGGTGTTGCTCTCCAGTCCTTAAAATGTATGCTGCCACAAAATTTAATTTGGAGGAAAAAGGAATGCTTACTCTCGCTCTGAGGCATTTATCGAATTAAAGAATTTTTGCACTTCATACCAGGGAGATAGAAAAAGAAACTACAATTGATGCTTAGTGAATATGATCATATGTCACGCAACGCAAGAAAATGAGGGAAATTGACATAAATGTTCAGCCGCCGCCTAGGTACCCTGCTCGTCTTCGCTCCCAAAACACTCAGAACTTCATAACCAGGATGTCGGTCAGAAAGTTTGATCGGGTGATTAAATAGCAACGAGCGCGTAGAGTTTATACACTATGATCAATAGTAAAGGAAGCATTGAACTCTATGAACAAATACCACCAGGTAGGCAAGGGTACACTTGTCGACCGAAATTTGGTTTCGACGTTATGCCGGGCCATAACTTGGCGGTCGAAATTGGATGTAAAGCATTCTAACAGTGGTCAATCGTAGGTTGGTTACCAAAATCAAAACCTGGTCTCCTTCAAATTGCACGTCGGGTTTTCAAATTCAGGAACGGGGGGCGCATGTTTCGTTTCAAAGCTGACGGGTGGAGCTGCGGTAAAATAGGCACGTTATTCTTCGGAGCAAACACCAGACGACGGGATGTAATTGGGTGCATCGAGGACAACCAGCCGGGACAGTGCATCCCAGGTGTCATGTCATGGTTTTACGAAGGAAGTTTAATGTGCGGTTGCTGCAAATACTTTACCTGTGATATTACCAGTGCCTTACCGAACTGGAGATTTGATTGAAAGTTCATGCGTGGTGACGGGCAACAGCATAAGAAACAAACAAACATGTGGCTTTATGGTTGGGAGACACGGATTTCTTGGTAACTGGTAACTGCAGATGATAGACAGCAGGCAGTTAGATAAAATCTAGAAACGGAACCGTCTTCTTACCATTTCCTGGAGCCGCAAATGTAGCTGTTTCCCCAGTTAGCTTGGGCCTGGCAGCAATATAGTTTATCTAAGGAGAAAAAGCTCGGAAAGGCCGAAAGGCCGTGAGAGTCCGTGTTATCAAACTCCCAAAAATGAAGCTCTCATGATCTCATTATCCAAACAATAACCAAAAATAGCCTGGCGGTATTCCAACTTCCAAGAGATCTCTTCAGGGAAGAGCAGATCAAGCTCGCCAGGAATACACCATAATGTTGACTTCAGCATACTTTTGATTGGTGCTTGCACATTTTGCATGGGGATGGATGGTCAACGCCTCATTTCCGGCCATTTTAGCTTTTATGCGGTGGAAACTCAACAATGTGGAGGTGTCCTGAGTTTTCACTCCTCTCTCGAGACTCAGGACTCAAGAGCGATGTGGATTCCCCGAAATGCATTTTGTATCTAGTAGATGGGACGTCGTAAAGCTGCTTTGATGGGAGAGATTGGGCAGCAAAATCAAACGCCAGTAAGGCGTTGTTGACGGGCGCTCATGGAGGTTTCAGATGAGGAATTCCAGGGCGATCCTAGGTCCAAAGACCGATGTCCTACGAACACCATCTGCCACGTCAATGCAGATGAACCAAAGGCCGATGGTTTGCCAATTCGGAAGTATGTCTCACGAGAAGCAGCATCAGAAGCTTGAGATGAGATGTAGCGTAGGAGATGGGGGCATATGGCACGGGACACGACTCGGCGCGTCAGGAAAGAAATGGTTGGAAGAAGCTGCAATAGACTCGTTTGGTAAAGAACAATATTGTACATTAGCAATGGCTATGACATCTGGATCGTCTGCTGTAATCCAGGGCCAGTTGGTTATAGACTGAATTGACATGCATTGGGCTGCGAGAAGTGATGTCGAAGTTGGACGTGACCATGCGATACCTTATTAGAGTTTCAGGAAACCCTCTTCCCTTCCTCCTCCTCCTCCTCGTCGCCGTCCACCATATATACTACTACGGTAAAACTTATTTGTATCAGTCGGCTCCCCCAGACGGATATCACCACAGTTGATGTTCCAGCGCATTCAGCCAGCTTTCGCTGAGGATTCCCATTTCCAGTAGCAACTTCTTTTGCTCCATAACATTATATCGAGTTTCGGTTTTGGTTTTGGTTTTGGTATTGGTCTCAATTTTAGTTTTAGTTTCGGATCTAATTTTTGCTTCTTCTTCCTTCGTCTCTTTTTTCTAGTTGTTGTTGTGGTTGTTATCACTCTCGTACCGTTCCGTTCAACTTGGCTTTTCCCCGAAGCTCGCTAAATTTTAAAGCCGAAAAAGGAAATTGCAGCTTCAAGCAAAGGCACTGGGACTGGGCTGAACCCGCAACGCTACAGTACACGCTCCACATCACAACACTCTCCTGGTTACTACTACGACTACTACGACTACTACTACGACTACTACTACTACTAGCAACCACCTCACCTCACCTCCCCATCCCATCCCTCGAGACAAGACCTCACTCAATTCATCCCCCAAGAAAAAACAATCCTCCACCGCCGAGCTTCACCAGCTTCGCGTTCCCACCCTTCGCTTTCTTCTTCTCCTCCTCCTTTTTCTTCTTTCTTCTTCGTCTCCTTCTTTCAGCGCCTTGGTTCTGGGTATCGTTTGTTGCATTGGCCCCTAAATCAAAGGAACGAGCCACGATCGACACCTTCTGGGCCGCGACCTCGCAACCTATCAATACAGGATCTCTGACCGCTCTGCATCTCAACTTCAACCTCCCACCTAACGTCAACAACTCCACCACACCATGGTAGCTGGATAGTTAATTGGTGATAGAGGCGATAATTCTCGCTTTCATTCGAATCGGCTTCAAGTTGGCCAATCTCCCAACGGCAACTTCCTGACTGCAGAGATCAGACATCACAGTCCCCTCTGCGCGCGCAAAGTTGGCATCGAGGAAATGTCTTCGGCCGCATTGCAATCAGCGCCTCACCAGCCAACAACCGTGGGCTCGCACTCCCCAATCCCAGCCACATCATCGAACAGACCTTATACCGCAGGCTCATCGCAATCTCGAGATCCGTACTATAACCAGCCATCTGCAAACGCGTCTCCTTCCTCTACCCGGCGGCCATCTAAAAGGCCTAGTGGCAATGGCGCACAACAGAATAACAATCCACCACAACCTCAACATTACTCGCCTTCCGGCAGTGGTGCCAGTTCCGGAGCTGCTCGCAGTGCAGTCCCAGCGCTCTCCTCGCCTCTAAGTGCAACCTCGTCATCAGGACATCCAGTAATGTCTCCAGGTGATCACCATCGCGGTGTACCGCCGGTTGTTTCGCCCAGGACCTCATCGAACCGAACCGCACCAGCAGCGGATAGGAGTGAAAGATCGAGACGAGCTGGTAACACAAATGAAACAACTTCACCACGAGTGACTACAGATGGGCACTATGATAGAGCAGACAGACACAGAAGTAATGGCATTACGCAAGTGAATGGTGCTTCCGGCGACGATGCTGCAGCTACTGCTCGTGCAAGACGTAGGGCACAGCAATCTCCAGAAGCAGTGCCACATCGTCCTGGCGGAAGTCGAGAACAGCCCAGAGGTACCAGCTCTACTGCCGTACCCAGCAATAGGCAACCCATAGCAGGTACATCACCGCCTGGTGGTTTATCACGGGAGGCCAGTGAGGTTCTGAACCGGGTTGTTATAAGCAAGCCAGAAGTAGACATCGAGCGGGAACATGAGCGCATGTTGGAAGCCCAACCTTCTTCACCAAATAGCCATCACACACCAACTAGGGATGTGAATACCAGTTCTCACGATGCTGCAGATGAAGGGGCTCGGGGTCCTCGGAGCCGACATGATCATACAAGTAGCTCAGGTAAACGGGAAAAGAATAGCAAATTTGGAGATTATTATCTGGGCAATACTCTAGGGGAGGGCGAATTTGGAAAGGTCAAGATGGGGTGGAAACAGGAAGGTGGAGTCCAGGTCAGTTCGTTTCGCGGCTCACTCGAAGGTTTGCTAACTGATTGAAAGGTTGCTATTAAACTCATACGCCGCGATACTGTCGGCCATAACCCTACCAGGCTCGCCAAGATCTACCGTGAGATTGCCATCCTCCGAGAAATATCCCATCCCAATATTGTACGTCTACACGAAATGGTAGAGACTGAGAAGCAAATTGGAATCATCCTGGAATATGCATCTGGTGGAGAGCTTTTCGATTACATATTGAATCATCGATACTTGAAAGACAATGCCGCACGACGATTATTTGCACAATTGGTCTCTGGTGTTGGGTATTTACATAAGAAAGGAATCGTACATCGAGATCTGAAGCTTGAGAATCTGCTGTTGGATCGAAACCGCAATATCATTATTACTGATTTCGGGTTCGCAAACACATTCAATTCTGATGATGAATTAGGAGAGGCCGTCGAAGAAAACCTATCGAATCGAGAGTATGTCAAGAGAATGGAATTGGACAAAATCCAACCAGGCGGATATCGACGAGGCGATCTGATGCAGACAAGTTGTGGTAGTCCTTGTTACGCAGCTCCAGAACTTGTTGTCAGTGACTCTTTGTACACTGGGCGTAAAGTCGATGTCTGGAGTTGCGGTGTAATACTGGTGAGTTTATGCGGTCCGGTTAATACTAACTTTTGGCTGATTTCATTAGTACGCAATGCTAGCAGGATACCTTCCATTTGATGACGATCCAGCCAATCCTGAAGGAGACAACATCAACCTTCTTTACAAATATATTGTTTCCACTCCTTTAACATTCCCCGAATACGTAACGCCACATGCGCGAGACCTTCTCCGACGAATACTTGTTCCGGATCCTCGAAAGCGAGCGGACCTGTTTGAAGTAGCAAGACATAGCTGGTTGAGTGAATACCATCATGTTGTGGGCTTCATTACTAGCACCACCACTACATCAGGTGAAATTGGCAATACTTCACTTAATAATGAGGAGCAAGAAGGGCCATTGCTCGCTCGTAGTGCGTCGGTTAGAGAGCCCTCAAAGACTGCGAAATCACCAACTGGTCTGGGAGAGATCGGCCGGAAACACGGAAACGTGGATCCTGAGGCGGGAGATTCACACCCGAAATCTTCAAAGGATAACAAGCGGAGAACCGTACAGGTTGAATATGTGGCGCCTAAGTCCCAAACCGTACGTGGTGAACCTTCTGCACCTGCTCAGAAAACTCGAGCTCGTTCGGGAAGTCAAGGCCCAGTGGAAGTTCAAGCACATCAATCGGCCCAAGCTAGGCGAGTTGTATCAAAGGAGAAGCCACTACCCCGAGATCCACCAGTATCTTATATCCAGGACCGACGCCCTTCAAGCTCACAGCGAGCAGGTATGCCTCCACCAACAAGGCCAGGACGTGAGGCCGCACGTGCAGCTTCTGATGCAAATTACATACCAGGTGGCCCTCCTGTCTCCATAGCTGCTGGAATGAACAGACCGAATACCGGTGGCTCTATGTCGTCCAGCCGCTCAGGGGCTCTTCCCAATCGTGGATCCTACAGCCAGCCAGCAGCGCCCACTGTTGCTGGTACAAATGTTCATGGTCGTATAGCTCAGCCTAAAAGCTCCAAATCTTATAACATCTCGGCTCCCTTGAGTCAAGACGAGCCTGAGTATGGCCATATCAGCGCCAACCAGGTGCCAGCTAAGTTTGCAAGAATTGCTGGTCTTCCAGAATCAACGGCTGCACCAGAACCGAAGGGCCACAAGCGTTCGAACACGATCGGGAGTCTCTTTAGCAGGACTAACTCCATATTCGGTGGTAAGAAGGATAAAACTGAGCAGACTCAAGAGAAGCCAAAGAAATCGTACCCGCCTGTGAGCATGTCTGGAGGTATTGGCGCAGGAAATGATTCTCGACAGTCTATCGATTCGAGGCGGTCGCTATCATTTGGGTTTAGTAAGAAGAGAAGTGGAAGCATTGCTGGTTCACAAACGACGCTCCAAGACAAGCAGACACGAAGATTCTCCCTTTTGCCCTCTGGATTTTCGCTGAAGTCTATTGGGATTGGCAAAGAACAAGGAATGACCAGTGCCCCCCAACCGGAATTAGATTATGATAATCGACCAGACAGTCGTGGAAATTATCTTGAGAATCCCAGCCCGCAATACACCCAATCCACAGCACAACCTAGAAATGTCAGCAACAACACCACTGTTCCACATACGTATTCTTCTGATGGGGTATATGATCGTCAGCGTGATAGTCCTCTGCTTGATCGCCGTGGTACATCGACCGCAAGCCCGCCCCAAGCACACCAACGTTATACTTCCCAGCAGATCACTGACCCTCGATCTGGCGCACCACCACAACTATTCCCTCCCATGAGCTTTCGTCAAGACCAGTCTGCTCTTACCACAGAGTCTGAAACCGATCTTAGCGAAATGACCAGTGGTCCTCGCAGCGGATACCCAGTTGGTTTTAACGCCAACGACGATCGGAGAAACGGGCCAACGAGAACAAACAGTTCTGGCAGAGGTGTTTTAACGAAGAATAATCGCAGATTTGCGGATGCATATGAACAAGACCAAGGCAATGGATACGGACCAACACACTCTGATCATGCTGGGTCTAGTGGTGCCGCTAGGAAAGTGATGGATTTCTTCAGACGGAGAGGAAAGGACCGCACGGAGAGGTGAAGCAATTCATCGAAGATGCAGAACTCAGTTCACAAACATCTATATATTATCAAATTGGGATTGGATTGACAGGATGGTTTACTTCATATCGCACTGGCTAGATGGCTAATTGCTTACATCAAATCATGGCGCAGGGGTTGTTTTAAGGAGTTGAAAGTTGTTGCTTGTGTTTTATTTATTTTTGCAATGGAAATGAAGGCAGAGAGAGAAAGAGGGAGAGAGATGAAGACACTTCCGCCCACCACCGTAGTTTTGTAATAATCCCTCACACTTTTTATATTTCAGCCGTTTTTATACTATCAGTTCTTTGTTTGTAAGTGCGAGGCGGATAGGTGGATGGGATCCTTCGCGTTGATATTACCAGAGGCTGCTGAGAAAGGAGACATAACTGTGTGTGTAATTATTATTAGCGGGGATTAGAGAAGGGAATTGACAATGAATAGTGACCCTCTCCTATGCAAATTTATCTACACAACTCGGTCGCCTATGAGTGACTTACCATGATTCCGAGTTATCCATCAGCTTTGTACATTACCTAGATACCGTTCTTTATAGCTTGCCGCCAAGGTAGCCCTCTTAATTAGATATATTAAACATATAGAAAAACATATGCTTGTCTTAATTCAATCTGAATTCAATCCGATACCTACCAGAGTTTATCAGGGAACCAGATAGGTGCTGAAGAACATGCATAAAGCTTGAATGGGATCTGGTCCACTGGTCTACTGGTCTACTCAATCCTTCATGTCTTCAACAGCTTCGGTCACTCGTTGAATGAAGGTGACATAATATCACTAGTGCTAATACGAGAAAAACTGCCTTTCAACAACGGAAGTAAAGCAACAGAACACAGCACAGCTCTCTGCGAGAGGATAAACCGCGTGGAACTTTGGTGTCTACAACTCGCAGCCATCAAGAGTCTTGACAGATGAAACGTGTTTTTCATCGAAAGACTAGCGCTGCGAGAACTTAACATCTACTACTGTATCTGGAGTGCTCGCCCCCATCCAGTCGGACGTAGACGAACTGCGAAACAGGAACCAAGAAGCAAGAGGAGGGAGGGGTGGGTTGGCGGTAATCTACAAACTTTTATTGATCAGTGTTTTCTCTCTTTTTTTCTTTCTCTTTCTCGATACAATAGGGACCACGGTTCGGGATTAGCGAAACTTCCTTCACAGCCCATTCCAAACTTCTTTGTACTTTCGTACTATGCGCCTCGCTTAAGCCCCTTTCTTTTCACTCTCGACCGTTGCCGAGGCTGAATCCCCCCACCCACACTCCCGGTGCGAGGGTGCCCAATATTAAAGACAGGCAGGCAAGTGGCTTTCGAGCTTCATATCAAGCTTTTCTTAGGGTGGTTTTGGTGGCCTGGTATATGATATCGAGGTGCCAAAAACCCCGCCTGCCTCGGTCTCATGGTCCAAAACAGGCGAAGCACGACATACTTGGATCAGTATTTGCTCACTTTACATTGTAGATCGTGGCTGGGTCATTGTGGCTGCGACTGAAAGAGCCATGAAGTTATTGATATGTTGCGCCTCGCTATGCTATGCCTATGCCTATGCCTATGCTATGTTTACAGCTGAACTCCTTAAAAAAGCCCCCTACAAACCATCGTACAAATGATGCTGAATGACATGCCTTCCAATGTTCCTTTCCAACCCACCACCCAATAACCTGTTTTAGTGACGATCTTTTCGTATACAGTGAGCCTCATCAACGTGTCAAATCTTTTTGTCGCCTGAGCCTTCCCGCTCTAGACCCAGTCCTTTGACGCCTGATATTATTTCTGCGTCCAGGTCTTTTTCCATTTCCTGTTTTGCGAGATGGATGACCTGGGTAGCCTCATTATCTTGAGAAGAGGTCCCTTCCAGTCCTGGGGTAGGCTCTTCATCATACTCGTCCTATGCTAGAATTAGCCTCTCCTCATGAACAATAGCTCAACGTTCTCGAAATTTTGGTTTTGAGATAAATATGGAGATTAAACTTACTTCTTCTGCCTCAAGCATGCTGTTCGTCATCTCGTCCCCTTCTATCGATTCGGAAAGTATGCTCTGTTCCAGTCCGTTCTCATCCTCGTAGTCATCTATTGAGTCCCGTGAGATGTAACTGTCTCCAAGTTCCTCGTTGGCATCTTCATCACCGTCGTCACCGTCATCCTCACTCCCGTAGTTTTCCTCTGCTTCATCTTCATCTTCTTTTTCGTCGCTTTCTGAATCACTGAAATCCTCAATTTCAAGCACAGGTTCACGCCAGTAGCTGAAATCGGTATACTGTAGATTGAGGTTAGCAAGTGCCCACACTATATTAAGATTTGCTGCCGTGTGACACGTCAGGGGTGGCTCGTACCTCTTCTCCACCACCACTTAATAGAGTGTTGGTAGGTGGAAAATAGTGGTCGACGACCTCACGCATGTTTACATAACTGTACTTTAGCTTGTTCAAGCTTAGAAGATCCAGTGATACCTAAATAATGTTAGCTCAGTATACCTGAAAGAACAACCATATGTTATGATTGCTTCTGATATTGGAAATTTAAGTACCTCGGCGTTACTATTGATGGTAAAAATCCTTTTTCTGGGTATGCTGACAGATCGGTAAGAAAGCGCATCAGTGAGCCTGTTTCCAAATCCGGCATAAAATGGTTTGCGATTGGGTCCGAATAAGCCCTTGATGTCACGAAGACATGCCATTTTGAAGACCTCAGGTTTCCGAATGTACAGTTCTCGCCGCAAAGCAGCTACTGTCCTATCAGGACTCATGATGGTTGGTCCTTTTGGTAGCCGATAACCTTCCTGAGCAACGCCTGCGAGATATGCTCTCGTTGTGTCCGCTAGACCAATGGATCGAGATGTCAAATACATGATGTTAAATCCGTTGTTGACGATTTCGGTATAAAGCTTTGCAACACCAATATGTGTCCAATCACGACCTATCTTGTTGAGAATATGACCAAGTGCATCAGATTTAGTGATAGTGCCATCAATGTCTGATATGACAACAGGAACGTCATAGCGCCACAAATACATGTATGCTTGACAAGTAGCTCGGTTTACCGTGAAGCTCATAGGATTAGGGCCTGCTTTTAGACATAGCGCCTTCAACTGATCACTCGTTAGACGAAGAGTCTTCGCGTAATTACGATTGGGGTCTCCAGCAGTTCCGGGCGGAGTATTTGGAGGTGTCTCTATGCCTAATACTCCACTAGAATCAGCTCGCCTGTGAGTTGGGACAATTGGCGGCCTAGAGGGTAAAATATCGCTGTCGGCATCGCTATGATATCCAGGATCTGATGCAGCACTGCGTATAGTGTCAGTATTTCTCTAGTTACCACTTTAAAATATATATATTCGGGCCCGTTAGGCCCGAGCTTAAATATCAGGAACAGAACTTACTCGCTAGTCAAAATGTTGGGATTTCCAACCCCAGCCATGGCTGCCCGTTGGCTGGCTGCATCCTTTGCTTCTTCGCTGCTATAAATCCATAGGTTCCCGTGCTCATCTGCACCAATTAAAGCTCCGATATCGTAGTTGCCTTCAAGCTCTTCCGATAAAATCTTTCTGGCGATAACCTCTGCACGTAGGGCATCATCATCACTACTTTTATAACCAGTCATATCCAGCATCAGATCGCCTGTATCCGTTACCTGACTGGGGATGTTTGAAGCAGAGAGTCTTTCAGATAAAGCTAGAGCACGCTCGATTGCTTCTTTCGTTGGGAGAGGCGGTGGACTCATAGACCTTTCAGTGAAATTATCTGATGTCCCCTCATGCCATTGAAATCCCGGCGTCATAGAGCGGGCCATACGTTCTCTTTCCGTCCCTTCACTTATATGTGTCCGAGCAGAAGCTGGTAGTATCTCGTCTGTGTGAGGTCTAGGAATTCCTTCGGGCCGTGATGTCACACCAGCCCAGTCTCCAGATACTGGTCTCCCTAGGTCCGGCGACGCTGAAAGTGGTGTCAGAGCACCTATGAACATGAGCTTAATTCAGATTCTTACGCCAATGACGGTCGTAAGCAACGAAGAAATGTGATGAACTTACCTAACTGACCCGGCTGCCTATTGGTACTCCCATTAAAATCTGTCCCGGGCCTTGCAACACTGGCAGACCTCTGCTTCCCCTGCACAGTATCCAGGTCCAGGAAATCTGGCTCTGTCAATTGCGATACCTCGGGATCCTGACCCTCTGCTTCTAAAGGCGGACTTGATGCTGGCGAAACCAAGGGGGATGTTTGCATGGCTTCTGGGATATCATCAGTAGTTTCGAACACGAAGAACGCTTCTCCCCCCTCCCCGAGCTTCATCGCATAGTCTTGTTTGGCATCGTTGACTCGGAACTCGACTTTCTTTTCATATCTGTAGTCCACGAGTCAGAAATACACTGTATGCCGAGAACAAGTTCGTGTTGCTATATTTGTGTTCGGATGTGTTGCACTTTGCGAGGAATTGAGGCATTGGGGAATAACTCACGGTCGTAGTAGGGAGAACTTCCCGAAGCGCACATGAAAAGGTGAGCATGCCAACGAGCCGTCTTCCTGCTCAACTACTATAACATCGATGGCCCCGCTGAGGGTGGCAGGATTGATGGAGTTCCATGTCTTCGAAACCGACCCGCTGATGCTTCTCACGTACTGCATAGTCGATATTGCAGGTTTCTGGTATTAAATGTACATTCGAGAAATAAGGGAAGGTTGTGGTAGGATAACAAGATGGGTTGGGGTTTGAATACGAGAATAGTATGTAAGGTTGATGGGGAATGTTAAGGTTGGGAGGGCGAGGCTGATGGCGTCGGCCCGCATGACAAGTTGAGTGAGTGAGATCGACCGACCACGGTCGTGACGACTGACCGATCACTGACGACAACCACAAAAGCATTCATGAGAAAATACTGTAATCCCTGCCAGTCACTTTTTGGGGGTTACAATAGGCAGGGGAGCTCGGGAGGAAAAAGAATTACTTAGTTAGCAGGTGATATTTCGCTCTAATAATAGTAGTACTAGTAGTACCAATTTACCGTATATAATATTTAAGTTCAATCAATCTATGTCTCTCCCATATCACAACCACCTTAGCCAATTTGAGAAAACCAATTCTCACACTACGATAATATCATAGCTATCATAGCGATCCATTTCCATTTCCATTATCATGGCATCAATTGGCCATCAATTAGCACACCTACCATAGCTTGACAAACTGCCGTGGGAAACTCTTCATTTTCCGACGTATTTTATTTTATCTTTAGTCTTCTCTTGGTTCCCCATATATATTTTATTCCCACATGACTAGTAATAACTGCAAATTGAGACCCTCCTCTACTATTCGGCAGTTACGGGGTGGCCGTTTTATTTATACATACCCTAGGTATGTACCTGTATATGTGGAGCAGTACGAGGAAACGATTAGCATGTGAAGATATGAAAAATAGATCCCAACTCGATTCCCCACTTGGACGCACCAGGGTGGTCTTTGTTGGAGACTGGCGAGACTCGTCGCTATTCCGTCCGCATATGTTGAATTCTCACCAAACCATACGTATGCTCGTAAGTGTACGCTATTCATCAAACTTGGTGCCTTCATTGAGCAGATTGCAAATTCCTAGTATGGATATCCTAATGCAAAGTTATGTCAGCTATGCAGTCGTTCGATCTGCAGGGATTGTTCAACAATAATAATAATAATTAAAATAATAATGACAAACAACAGTACACCCCCAGCCATAGCCATAGCCGACTATTTCCATCCTAATACTTTCTAGATCCCTTGTTGTTAACTCGTTATAAATGCCTATGTCAAAATATCCCGGCTTTAAATTGTGAATTGGTCCCATGCCTCACTCCTCGTTTGAATACCACATCCAGTTCATGACCAATTTCACCTTCTAGCCATAGCTATATCAAATACGTATGGGTGCCCACGCATATTGCTTCCGCGACATATTTTATGACTGGCCGGAAAGTCTATTTCCTTCAATTTGTAGCAAACTATGCGTGCGATGAATTAAGGATATTTACATTTAACAATCCAAGTCTCAGTTCTACCGAAAGTTCGTAGTCGGTGTTTGAACTCTTTGATGGATATCAATTCAATGACTAACTCTGAGATAGAACGCACAGAGAGACACAGGAGACAGCTTAGGAGTATGAAGAGGCTCCAAGTTGCAATTATTTTGGCCCAGGAATTTTGGCCCGGAATTTAGGAGAGGCGACAGTGTCATCTACGCTGAGGTGAATGTTGACTAATGCAAAGCCTTCCTCACCTTCTCTAGTTTCTCTCCTTCAGCTTAAAAGAATTATAGCTAGACTCTTTGGCACGGTGTGTTTCGTAATGCAGTAAACAAGAATGATTCTTGGTTTACCTAAGGTAGGTGAGCGTTCCTTGGTATACTTGTAAATTCTTCTCTCCGAAAGAGAATAAACTTACAAAAAAACAAATGCCCTCTGCGCTGGAAATACAAGTTATTCACTATACTATGGTTTCTAAGAGTAACTCTCTATTTCCTTGCCCGTCTAATATGAGGCACGATGACAGTCACTGGTATCATAATACCCCAATTTCTCTCTGTCCAAGATAAGGGACCCTCATTTTCCCGTCTTAGATAGACTCTTTCCACCTTG
>Ga0247814_10001516_pt1 | contig 13575 bp, 12 predicted proteins | sample UWRJL179409R1_FD_179947 | JGI IMG/M metagenome (GOLD analysis project Ga0247814, IMG submission 179947) | Plant litter microbial communities from Arlington Agricultural Research Station in Wisconsin, United States - UWRJ-L179-409R-1 | ecosystem: Environmental > Terrestrial > Plant litter >...
GGTTACTGTTTTGCCTTCAATCCTGTCGCTAAAAATGCTGCTTATTTCCTGATCGGTAAACTCTGTAAACGAGATGTAATTTAAACCGTGGTCAGACAGCCTGCATCCGTTAGCATGAAAATATTCTATACGTTTATAAAGCGCATCGCACAAGTCCTGGTAAGTACGTATGGTAGTACCGGCAGCTTCGCCTAACTTATTTATATAATCGTTATAATCTGCATTGTCAATAAGGATCGCCTTATCCGGGCGGAAAGAAGTACTCATTTTAATTCCTGAACCACTTTTCGCAAAATCCTGGTGGTAGTTTAAAGTATCTGTAGGGTCTTCTGTAGTGCAAACCGTTTCTACATTCATCATCTTCAACAGGCCCCTGCACGATTTATCTGCCTGTTGCAATTGCAGGCTGGTATCTTCATATATTGAAGCTGCATTTTTTTCGGTAAGAAAATCATCTGTACCAAAATAACGCTTTAACTCCAGGTGTGTCCAGTGAAAAAGGGGGTTCCTCAGGGTGTGGGGAACTGTTTTTGCCCAGGCCTCAAATTTCTCTTTGTCGGTTCCGTTACCGGTAATGTATTTTTCATTTATGCCCAGTGTGCGCATTGCGCGCCATTTATAATGGTCGCCGGCAATCCATACCTGCGATATGTTTTCAAAAACGCGGTCTTCGGCAATATCTTTTGGAGATAAATGGCAATGATAATCTATGATTGGCTGCTTTTCAGAATAATTGGAATAAAGTTCCTCAGCATATTTATTGGTCAGTAGAAAGTTATCGGTAATAAAAGTTTTTTTGGTCATCGCTTTTTTTATGATTTATTGCTCAGTAATTAAATAGGTAGTGTAGCAGTTGATATACTACCTTAAAAATAAAAAGCAAATGTAATCGATTACATTTAATTGATGAAACATTAATAATTAAAATTTATAATAAAAGTTAAAATAATGCTTTATACGGAATTATGCATACATAACACTTATATAAAATGTAAGGTTACGACCTCGAAATTTAGAGGCGCATTTACGAATTTTCGCTAACAGAAGTTTGTTTTTTATAATTATTTTAATGTAAAGTGTTGATAATTAATTGTTTTTGAATTTGGCACATGGTTAGTATTTATGCCGGTAACGAATGGTACCGAAAAAATAGTAATAACCAATTCATACAATTATGAGCACAATCAACACATTATCAAAATCAATTTCCTACGAAGAAGATCCTAACCTTTCGCAGGATGTAAAAGAATTTTTAAAACCGCTAAACGCAGAAGGCAATCTGCCTCTGGAAAGCCTGCCCGTTGCAGATGCGCGCAATGTACTCACAGGAGCACAGGAGACTTTTAAGGTAGACCTTTCGGGTATTGACGAATCGGAAAAGATCATAGAATCGGCCGGTTTTAGCATTACCCTTAACATCGCAAGGCCGGAAGGCGAACAAGGCATAACCCCGGCATTTATGTTTATTCACGGTGGCGGATGGGTATTGGGCGATTACCCAACACATAAAAGAATGGTTCGCGACCTTGTAGTGCTCACCGGCTACACCGGCATATTTGTAGAGTACAAAAGGGCTCCGGAAGTTAAATACCCGCATCCTGTAAACGAAGTGTATGCTGCTGCACAGTGGATAGCAGCAAATGGTGCCGATATAAAAGTTGACGGCAAAAGGCTTGCCATAGTAGGTAACAGTGCCGGCGGAAACCTTGCCGCAGCCACCACATTAATGGCAAAAGAAAATGGCGGCCCGGAGTTTAAAGCACAAATTCTATTTTGGCCTGTAACCGATGCTAACTTTGATAGGGAGTCTTGGCATCTTTTTGGGAGCCAGCGTTTTTTAACGGCCCCGCTTATGAAATGGATGTGGGACCAGTATGTAGAGCCGGGCAAAAGAACCGAGATTTTTGCCTCGCCTTTACAGGCTACTGCAGAGCAATTGAAAGGTTTGCCGCCTACGTTAATACAGGTTGCCGAAAATGATATTTTGAGGGATGAGGGCGAGGCATTTGGCAGGAAGCTTCTTGCAGCAGGTGTAGATGCTATCACTGTGCGCTATAATGATGTTATACATGACTGGGGCCTGCTTAACGGCCTTGCAGAGATACCGCAAACAAAAGCCCTGTTTGAGCAGGCTGCCGCAACACTTAAAAAATATCTTAAATAACAAAACAATAAAAATCATGAAAACACTATTTGCAATTTTAAGTTCATTGGCTATTGCACTACTACCAACTGCCGACTGTGATAAATGTTACGATAACGAAGATTTTCAGATCAAATCGGCATCGGTAACGCATAACAAAGACCTGGATGTAACCATTTGGGAAATAAAGGTAAAAGGGGCGGCAGGTGCAACCACGCCTAAAGCGGTAGGAAAACTAAACGGTGCCCCTGTATTGGGCTATGTTTTTCCTACAACCCTAAAACCAACCGATGTAGGTTTTAGCGATACAAAGGGCATTGTGGCCTTGGCGCTTACTTCGCACCCTGATTTTGACGATACACCTATGTGGGATGAAAATACCGACAAAAACTATGGCAACGATGGTGTAATATGGCATCCGCACTGGGTGGTGCTTAATGAAGACAAGCGAGTAGAAGGTGGCGTCTCTGTAAAGCAGTTTAAAAAAGGAGACCCTACGGTAACATTGCCGGCAAACAACCCCGGAATGGAAATGTATATGGATAGCCCCGGTTTTAATGTGGTTACCAAAGGCAATTCTATTAAGGTAATTGTACCGTCTTACAGGATTAGCAACAAGACCGATTTTAAGTTTGATGCCGTGGCCTGCTACATGATGGTAGATACCGGTGGGGGAGACGGTAATATGGGATCTGGAGATAAGCCTATGCTTGGTGTATATAAAGTATACTCTGTGGCCAGCGGCAACCTTTCGCTGCCGTATGCGGTAAAATAATTTGCCCCTTATAGCAACCAACTGCCGGATATACCTATCGGCAGTTGCTGCTTTTACTAATAGCTAATATTACGAACCTATAATACACACATTATGGAAAATAATAAACTTACTACAGCTACCGGGACACCGGTGCCTGATAACCAAAATATAATGACGGCGGGAAAACACGGGCCGGCACTTTTACAGGATTTTTGGTTCCTTGAAAAAATGGCGCATTTTGACAGGGAAGTTATCCCGGAACGCAGGATGCATGCAAAAGGATCTGGAGCTTACGGCGCATTTACTGTTACGCACGATATTACCCAATATACAAAGGCAGGCCTGTTTTCTGAAATTGGTAAAACAACCCCTATGTTTGTAAGGTTCTCTACCGTTGCCGGCGAACGAGGCGCTGCCGATGCCGAACGCGATATACGCGGTTTTGCCCTTAAATTTTATACAGATCAGGGCAACTGGGACTTGGTAGGAAACAATACCCCGGTATTTTTTTTAAGAGACCCGATGAAATTTCCCGACCTGAACCATGCCGTTAAACGCGACCCTAAAACCAATATGCGCAGTGCAGATAATAACTGGGATTACTGGACACTGCTGCCTGAAGCGCTGCACCAGGTTACCATAAACATGACCGACAGGGGTATACCTAAGTCGTACAGGCACATGCATGGTTTTGGCAGCCATACCTATAGTTTTATAAATGCACAAAACGAAAGGTTTTGGGTTAAGTTTCATTACAGGACGCAGCAGGGTATTGAAAACCTGTCTGACGATGAGGCAACAGCACTAATAGGGCACGACAGGGAAAGCCATCAAAGGGATTTGTTTAATAATATAGAGAACGGTAATTTCCCGGAATGGAATTTTTATATCCAGGTAATGACCGAAGAACAGGCATACAGCAGCCCCATAAATCCTTTCGACCTTACCAAGGTTTGGCCGCATGCTGATTATCCGCTACTACCTGTGGGCAAATTTGTACTGAACAAAAATCCGGAGAATTATTTTGCCGAGGTAGAGCAGGCTGCCTTTAACCCGGCCAATGTTGTTCCCGGTATAGGTTTTTCGCCCGATAAAATGCTTCAGGGCAGGCTGTTTTCTTATGGCGATGCGCAGCGCTACCGGTTAGGCGTAAATAATTATCAAATACCTGTTAACGCCTCTAAATGTCCTTATCATGCTTTTCACAGGGATGGCGCCATGCGGGTAGATGGCAATTATGGTGCAACAAAAGGGTATGAACCTAATAGTTTTGGGCAATGGCAGCAACAGCCTGAATATAAAGAGCCTGCCCTTGCGTTATTTGGCGATGCCCTGGCCTGGGACCATAGGGAAGATGAAGATTATTTTTCGCAGCCAGGTAAACTTTTCAGGCTGCTTACACAGCAAAAAAAGGAGTTGCTATTTACTAATACGGCATCGGCTATTGGCGGGGTGCAAAAATTTATACAGGAGCGCCATATTATAAACTGTTATAAAGCCGATCCTGATTACGGTACGGGTGTAGCAAACGCATTAGCATTAAATATTGAAGAAATATTGCTTAAGTACTCTATAGCTATATAACAGATCATGTATGACAGTAATTCCCGGTTGCATTTCGCGATAGGGAATTTTTTTAAGTTTAATAACAGGCTTGCTCTATATAAAGACAGATATAAAAATGAGGCCCGCTAATTTAGCGGGCCTCATTTAATTACTTTAAAACAGGTATTAGTGGTACATGTTATTGCCATACCTTATGCTGTTTAATATAGACGATGTTTTTTCATTGTTATATACACCAAAGGCACTAAGTATAACGCCTTTAAGGTTATGCTTATCAGAACTAATGGCATAAATGGTATTTTCGTCGGCCGGGTCTGTATTATCATCAAAGTGAAAAACATGGCTAACCACAAAGTCGTTGCCTGTAGCCAGTAGTTCTTTAGTAGGTTCATCGTCACGGTTAAAATCGTAATTAAATCCCTGTAAACCCAGCCATGCAAGGGCTTGGGTAACGGTATCAAAAGTAGCGGGTGGAAATATTGTAGTCATAGCTTAATGTGTTTGGGTTTGCAAATTTGTTATGGGTTCACTTTTTTCAAGTACCCTTATTTCTTTTTTTAAATTTGAAATAAGAAAGGGAAGTAGTAATTTTTTTGTTTTCATAATGGTGCTGATTAATTGATTATTATATTCTAACTATCGGTGTGTATGTATATGCATAATACATGCCTGTTTTTATTGTATTGAAAATCAATTACTTATTAAAATGTATTTTCTGAAAATCATTATATTTCGCTAATTAACCCGTAGCAATTACGAAATATAAAAAGTTACCCACCTCTGTATATTGCAGGTTATAAAGGATTCAAGGTATATTTTTAAAGGGGCAGAACGTTGAAGGGTTCAGTATCAATGAACTTTTATAGTCTTTTAAAAAGCCTAATGCTTTTAATACCTATTGCGTTAATTGTGCAAAAGCATTTTCTATTACAGGCAACACATCCTGTTCCTGAAAAGGCTTGTTTATAAAACCGTACGGTTTAGTGGCAAGGGCTTTATTTAAAACGGCATTGTAAAGATTAGCTGAAATATATACAAACCCTATATTAAGCAGCATTAGTTTTTCTGCCAGGTCTATGCCGGTCTCATCCCCTTTAAGCATTATATCCAGGCACACCAGGTCAGGCATCGATTCCTTTATCAATTCAAATCCTTCAGCAGCGGTATGTGCAATTCCGGCTACGGTATACCCATTATGCTCCAGTATAAGCTGAAGGTCGAAAGCTTCTATAAACTGGTCTTCAACAATTACTACTTTCATAAGGTCAGGCTGTTAATTGTTCTTCAGTTGCAGCGGCATGAGTGTTTTCGGGTGTCTTCATATTATTAGTAAAAATAATAATAATGCCCAGGCCGCTGTGGTTTGTAAAAGAAAGATCGGCGCTTAGTTCTCCGCAAAATCCTTTTATGAGCTTCATACCCAGCGAAGAAAAACTAAAGGTAGCAATATCTCCGGCAAAGCCTACGCCGTTATCTTCTATTACAAGTTTTATACGGTTATCAGGCAGGGTTTCCACATGTATGGCAATAGTGCCTTTTCCGTGTGGGAATGCATGCTTAAGAGCATTGTTTATGGCTTCGTTTAATATTAGCCCTATGGGTACAGCCTGCGCCGAATCGAGCTCTACAGGTTCAATGTTAAGGTCAAATTTTATGCAGTTATCAGTATCAAATGCTATTTTGTAATATTCAATTAACTCCCAAAAATAATCGGCCATATTTACTGATACTATACTATCTGACTGGTATAGTTTTTTGTGTATGAGCGACATGGAGTGTATTCTGTGCTGGCTGTTTTTAATTGCCTCTTTAGCGGCGGCGTCATTAAGGAAATACGACTGTGTATTAAGGAGGCTCATTACCACTTGCAGGTTGTTTTTTACCCGGTGGTGAATTTCTTTCAACAGCCATTCCTTTTCCTCCAGCAGCCATTCTTTTTCTTCCAGCAGGTTCTCTTTTTCAGTAAGGAGTATTTCCAGTTTTGCGTTTTTAGATGAGATCACTTTTCTTAGGCGTTGGGTAATAAAATATTTTCTGTACACTAAAAATACAATTATGGCAAGCAGCAGTATCCCTGTAAAGCTTATGTTCCTAATAAGTTCTGTGTGCGAAAGCTGGCTTTGCTGTAATTCGGCTTTCTTTTTAAGCAGCAGGTTGTCCTTTTTGTTTTGCTCTACACTATGTTTTATTTCAAGTTCGTTAATTTGCCTGTGCTTGGTTTCATTAAACATGCTGTCTTCGTATGCCTGTACAACCTGAAGGTCTTTAATAGCCATGAGGTATTTTCCCTGTACCGAATCTAACAGGAATTGTACGGTATTTACAAATGGCCTGCTATGTATAGCTGCATCGGTCACACTGCTGTTATAAAGGTCTATATATTTTTGGCTTAATTTATATTGCCCGGTAATGTAATAATAGTTCGTTAGTGCAGGCGTTATAGATGCAGCGGCAGCACTGTCTCCTTCTGCATAAGGAATTAAAGGCTCTGTTTTTTCATAATATTTTTTAGCAGTCTTAAAATCGTTACTGTTTAAATAATGCATAATTAATGTTGCGAATGCCGTTAATTGTCCCGAAGGACTGCATAAAGGATACAACTTTTCAATATCTTTCACTATTGCTAATTCCCTGTTTTTTTGCCCGACATATTTCAATACATCTTTTAAGTTAACAGCTATATTAAGTGAAGCTTCAGGATCAATATATCTGTTTGCTATAGCATAGGCTTTCGTGTAATATTTTTCGGCTATGTCATATCTTTCTATATCCTTGTAAGTTCTTCCGGCGTTACCATACAGTGCAATCATATCATAGCTTGTATCATTAAATTTATTGGCCAGCCTAATAGCTTCAATGGTGCATTTCATCGCTTTTTCCTGTTCTGAGAAATAGCAATATATTCCTGCTTGTAAACTATATATATGTTGTAAATCATATTTGCCCGCTGCTTTATAGTATTTTAGAGACAGGTTAAAAGGTTCAAGCACCCTTGTTTCATCACCTGTCCCATATATATTAGCCAAAGCAAGATCTTCGTAGGCCATGCCTATTAAATAGTTATCTTTAGTTTTAAAGGCCAGTTTTACATTATCTCCGGTTAATTTTGTTAAGTCAGGCCTGTTATCTAAATACCTCAATGCCCTAAACAGCGTCCTGTTAGCACGGCACACCCCTTTATCATCTTTTGCATCGTTAAACACTGCTATTGCTTTGTTCGCAAAATCAATACTGTTTTTGTAATCGCTTATATAATTATATGCTTTAGAATACAGCAGGTAAGTATCGGCTAAATAAGTTTTTGATTTAATGGCAATTGCCATGTCCTCACTTTTTTTTGCATACACAAAAGCGGTATCTATAGATTTTAAATAGCCGGCCATATAGGATTGCTCTACATGATAGTCGCCCAAAGCGAGGAGCGCTTTTATTTTTTGCGCATTTGATCTCGATCGATCAAGATCTTCGGTGAGTTTATTATACAATTTCTGGTTATACTGCGCGCTAAGTTTACCACAGGTAAACACGAGCAGGAAAGCGGTAAAGAGTAATAGATTTTTCATTTAATAAACTGTTTAAATTTTACCGGAGAACATTTTATGATATGCGAATAAACCTATACAACCGTACTAATTACAGAGGCAACCATTAAGTTAATTTCTGTTAAATTTAAGAAAAATAGTAATATCATTATCTTAAAATTTTATTTTAAATGCTGATGTATAGGGTGTTAGCGATATTTCGAGGTTTAAAATGCCTTTAGCGATATTACATAAATCTCATTACATTTAAAGTATTGATTTATAAATGATTAACCTTTGGTGCTTAAATTGAAAAGTATTTGGTACAAAATTTTAATTTAAATATCATGAAAACATTTGTTACCTCTTTTATCCTTTTACTTTGCCTTACAGCCACCACTGCCTTTGCGCAGGTTACTGCCGTAAACAGTAAAACAGAATATGCCGCTGTTGCAGGCAAAAAAATTGCGTACCGCTCTATGGGTACCGGAACCCCAATGATATTAACCAACCGATTTAGGGGTACACTGGATACCTGGGATCCTTTATTTTTAGATATCCTTGCTAAAAACCACAGGGTTATTACGTTTGATTATACAGGTATAGGGTACTCTGCCGGTACTTTACCTACAGATGTTGCTGTTGTGGCTAAAGATGTACAGGATCTTGCAGTGTACCTTGGCCTAAAAAAAGTTATTGTAATGGGATGGTCTTATGGGGGGCTGGTGGCACAAACAGCCGCACTGCAATATCCAGATCTTGTTACGCAGCTTATCTTGTTGGGTACCGGCCCTGTTGGGAAAAGGGAAGTACCGCTGGAGCAGGCTTTTCTTGATGCTGCCCTTAAACCGGTAAATGATTTTAATGATGAAATTATATTGTTCTTTGAGCCGGAATCTGCCGCATCTAAATTAGCCGCAAAAGCATCGCACGAAAGGATAGCAAAACGGTTAGACGTATCTAAGATCCCGTCTACAATGGAGGTTTTCCAGCTTTATTTTCAGGGAGGTACAGGTGCCGCCGAAGACGTAAACGGGCTTAGGGAAAAACTTAAAAAAACCACTATGCCCATATTAGTAGTGTGCGGCGACCATGATATAAGCTTTGCTGTAGAGAACTGGTACCCGCTTACAAGACAGCTGCCTACAGCACAGTTAATTGTACTACCAAAAACAGGCCACGCACCACAGCACCAGCACCCCGATTTGGTAACAGGGTATATAGAAAATTTTCTTACCAAGAAGTAAAAAAAAGTTGCCTCTATAAAAAAATGCTTCCCAAACGAGGAAGCATTTTTTGTGTTTATAATTAAATATCTAATCCCAATTCTCTTAGCAGCTTTAGCTTCAATAGATATTTAAATAGCAGGGTTTCTTCTTTAACTTACTGTTTTGGTGTTGCGGCAAACTCGCTTGTAGACAGTATTCGATGGCCATAGTTAGGAAAATTAGTTTCTACAGTAACACGTATCTCTTCCCAGTTAAAGGCGCCAATTGCGTCTTTTATAAGTGTAACATGATAGCCCAGCTCTACGCCATAACGCGCTGTAGAATCAATACAGGTGTTAGCCCTCATACCACATAATATGATATATTCTATGCCGTGCATCCTTAAAAGAAAATCAAGGTCGGTGTTGGCAAATCCGCTGCCTGTCCAGTGATTTTGGGCAATAAGGTCTCCTTCTTCAGGCTGTAGGTCAGGATGAAATTCTGCGCCCCAGGAATTTTTTTCAAAAACGTTCCCATTTTTACTCCCCTGATGCGATGGCGATAAAAATTTCCAGTTAAGGTAGTCGCCTGTAGCAGTATGGCGGTGCGGCGCATAAACAACTTGTATTTTACGTTCCCTGGCTTCGGCAAGCAGCGTTTTAATATTGCTAACCATATTGCTTCCTAATACTGTTTCTTTGGTAAAAGAATAAAGTTTGCCGCCCTCCGATAAAAAATCATTAAAAGGGTCAACAAGGATAAGGGCTGTTTTAGAGTAATCTGTAGTTTTCATAAGTTATATTTAAATATTTACTGCTTATACTTCAAATGATGTGCCTTTAAGGAAACTGCCTGCTATTGGGCATTTGCCAAAATATATTAGCGATATTTCGAGGTGTTTTTAAGTGCAAACAGCGAAATGCAGCAAATTAAGGATGCTAAGTTTTTTCTTATAGAAACTACAATATTGTTTAAAGGCCAGTTATTAAATAAGTTGTCTTACTTTTTATTATTTTTATAGCATATTATTGTTTTTTGGCTCATATTATGCTCCCTGTACTACTGAATATTTTGCTGATAGATATAAAATATACCCTGAAATGAAACTAAAAGTACTTATTGTAGAAGACCAGTTTATAGAGGCTAACGACATTGAGCTAATGTTGCTAAAGGCGGGCTATGCCGTAACAGGTATTGCTAATTCGGTAGCAGCGGCCCTTAAATTGCTGGAAAAAGAAAAACCCGACCTGGTGCTGGTAGATATTTTTCTTAAAGGGCCTTTAACCGGTATAGACCTGGCGGTAACGTTAAGAGAAAAAAATATTGCCTTTATATATGTATCGGCAAATTCTAACCATGACGTATTAGTTGCAGCAAAAGCAACACAGCCTTATGGTTTTATTGTAAAGCCATTTCGTGAAAGGGATCTTTTGGTAACGCTCGAAATTGCACAATACCGTTACGAGAACAGTGCCGAAGCCAGCGAGAGAAAAGAGGAAGAGCTACAGGGAAAGCTAAAAAACATTATAGCCGATAAAGAGGGGTGGGAGCAAAAAATGCTGAAAACAGGTAAGGCTTTACAGACTTATATACCGTTTGATTATATGGTTGCCGGGTTTAAAACCAGTGGCGATGTGCCTTATAATGCCATAAGTTACCTAAGGGTGGGTTTTGACGAATACCAAACCATCTCGCTTACAGAGTTACAGGTTATAACCAACCTCAAAATGAATGAACTGGTTAAACTACAGCAAAATACACCCGATGAAACAGAGCCTGCCTTTACAAATGGCAGCGATTTTGTAAAAGTGACATTAAAGCCGTCTATGCGCAAATTAGTGGCAGATACATTTAAAATGAGGTCGCATTTGGTTTTTCCGGTAGTGCTGTCTAACGGAGAAATATTTTACTTTTATTTTTACAGCCGCAGACCCGACAGTTATAACGCGCAGCATATTGCGTTACTAAAAAGGTTTAAGGGTTCATTGCGGGAAGCAGTAGAGGGAATGCTCTCTATAGAGCAAAAGGTTGTTGCGGTAAAAGCACCTGAAAAAGCTAAAGATATAGCACCTTTAAATACCACAACCGAAGGTTTTGAGGGTATAATTGGCAGGAGCCACCTGTTGCTTAACGTGTTTGATAATATTGCACAGGTTGCCCCGGCAGATACATCGGTACTTATTTTAGGCGAAAGCGGTACTGGCAAAGAAAGGATAGCAAAAAGTATACACGACCTGTCTCAGCGAAAAAAACATCCGCTCATTAAGATAAATTGTGCCACCCTTCCGGCTAATTTAATAGAGTCGGAACTATTTGGGCACGAGCGCGGTGCTTTTACAGGTGCTACAGACAGGCGCATTGGTAAATTTGAACTGGCAAATAAAGGTACTATATTTCTTGATGAAATAGGGGAAATGCCGTTAGAGCTTCAGGCAAAATTACTGCGTGTGCTCCAGGAAAGAGAAATAGAACGTATAGGTGGTTCGGTATCAATAAAAATAGATGTGCGCATTATTGCAGCCACTAACCGGGATCTTGAAAAAGAAGTGGCAAACGGGCGCTTTAGGTTAGACCTTTACTACAGGCTTAATATTTTCCCAATAGAGCTGCCGCCACTACGGGAACGCAGGGAAGATATACCGCTGCTGGTGCAGCATTTTATACAGTATTTTAACCGTAAGGTAGGTAAATCAGTTAAAGGGCTTTCTAAAGATGTTATGCAGGAAGTACTGGTTTACCCCTGGCCGGGAAATATAAGGGAGCTTGAAAATTTAATAGAAAGGGGTGTTTTACTGGCTAAAGACGATGTTATTAAAGACCTGCAGCTTACAAGGAAAGACAGGGTAAGCCCCCTAACCGGCATACCACAAAGCAATGAAACAGAATTTAAAAGCATAGACGATAATGAACGCGAGCATATTATAAAAGCGCTAAAAAAATGCCGGGGCAAGGTTTGGGGTGCAGGCGGCGCTGCAGAGCTGCTTAACCTGCCGCCATCTACACTTAATTCTAAAATGAAAAAATTAGGCATAAAGAGAGATTTCCTGTAATACCACAATAATTTTTGGTGGGGCTAAATACTTTTATATAAAGTGTTTAGCCTTTTTTTATTTTACAAACTCCGTATTTAGAAAATAGTTTACTGCCATTAGCGAAATATAGTAAATTTTTTTTATTGGATTAATTATAAGTGTTTGATTGTTAGTTATTTGTTGTTTTGGTGTGATGATTGTTTTTGTGTTTGCATCATCGGTAATATAGTAAGATACCGAATTTAAAATAATCACTTTGTAAACCAACCGGGATGCATTCATCCTACTTAATTTATTAAAACATGAAAACTTCAAAAACTCAAACCGTTATGTTTATTACCGGTGCCTTTGTTAGCCATAGTGGCTGGGATCAGTGGATCAGTTATTTTGAAAAGCTGGGCTATAATGCCATAGCACCGGCCTGGCCGGCTAAAGATGCACCTGCAAGGGTATTGCGCAACAGGCAGCCTAACGATCATGAACTTGTAGAACTTACCTTAGAGGAAGTAATAGACCATTATGCCAGTATTGCCATTCGCCTGGATGAAAAACCTATTATTATTGGCCATTCCCTTGGCGGTTTAATTACGCAGGTGCTTTTAAACAGGGGGCTTGCCAGGGCTGCGGTTGCAATACACTCGGTACCTCCACAGGGAATTTTTCCATACGAGTTTACTTTTTTAAGATCTACCTGGAAAGTTTTAGGGCTGTTCTCATCTATGAACAAAACCTATCTTATGTCTTTTAAAGACTTTCAGTATGCTTTTGTAAACGGGATGCCTGTTGACGAGCAATTAGAGGCCTATGAAAAATATGCCATACCCGAATCTAAAAGGGTTGCAAGGGGAGGGCTTACCAGTGCTGCCGCTGTAGATTTTGCTAAGAAACATGCTCCTCTTTTAATTACTGCAGGCAGTGAAGACCATGTTATACCGGCACACCTTAGCCTGCGTAATTATAAAAAATATAAAAAAAACGGTTCTGTATTAGACTATAAAGAGTTTGCAAACAGTAACCACAGTGTGCTTACACAAAAAGGCTGGGAGCGCGATGCTGATTATATTGCCACATGGCTGGAAAATAACATGCCCGAAAGTATACCTTTTTACTCTAATGGTGCTACAAACGTTAACAGGTTCGCACTATAATACCTCTTATTAAATATTTCATTAAGGCTGTCCGTTTTGGGCAGCCTTAGCATTTATAAGGATTTGTTGTCGCTATAATTAAAAGCAATACCATCATAGAAATTTTATATTGATAGAGTTGAATTTAGTTAGGAATCCTAACTAAATTTGTAACAGCAATAATGCTAAACAATTTAAATCAAAATTATCATGGCAAAATC
>Ga0247814_10001519_pt1 | contig 13553 bp, 13 predicted proteins | sample UWRJL179409R1_FD_179947 | JGI IMG/M metagenome (GOLD analysis project Ga0247814, IMG submission 179947) | Plant litter microbial communities from Arlington Agricultural Research Station in Wisconsin, United States - UWRJ-L179-409R-1 | ecosystem: Environmental > Terrestrial > Plant litter >...
TGGCATTGCGCAATCGCTCGCCCGGGGCTGGCGCTGGCCGGGCTGCGGGAGTTTGCATCATCATTCGGGACGCTCCGTGGTCTGGTTGGCGGCCGGCGTACCCGGCGCAGCGATGCCGCCAGGCGTGGCGACGATTTTCTTCAAAATTGATAGTACCGAGACAATTGATTTTTCCAGGCGCATCATACGCTCATCCATCAATTCGGCGCTGGCGCGGCGATCCGCCTGGGCGTTGTCCAGTGCGCGCTGGTCCAGCGACTGCAGGGCGCCCAGGTTGGCGGTAATGTCGATATCCTCCGCGCTGCCGGGACCGCTGTCAGGCAGCTTGAATTCTTCGGCAATATCGGCCACGACTTCGTTCACGTTTTCTTCCGTGAAATTGTGCAGCTCTTCCAGGTAGCCCATCAGCAGCAGGCGGTCGCACAGCGTGTTGGTCTTGCGCGGGATGCCGCCGGTGTAGGCGAAGATGGCGTCGTAGGCGCCGTCGTCGAAACTCGGGTCGCCCTTCCAGCCGACCGTCGTCAGGCGATGCTCGACATACGCGCGTGTCTCCGCCGCATCCATCGGACCGAGGTGATAGCTGGCAATGACGCGCTGGCGCAACTGCTGCATGCCGGGGCTGTGCAGCGTGGTGCGAAATTCCGGCTGGCCCAGCAGGAACGTTTGCAGCAGGGATTTGTCGTCGGTCTGGAAGTTCGACAGCATGCGCAGTTCCTCGACCGTTTTCGGGTTCAGGTTCTGGGCTTCGTCGATGACCAGCAGCGCGCGCTTGTTCTGCTGGTCGCAGATGCGCAGGAACTGTTCCAGGCGCGTCAGCAGATCGGTCTTGCTCGCGCCTTCGTACGGCAAGCCAAAACCGGCCACGACCATGCGCAGCGTGTCGTCCGGATCGAGGTGGGTGTTGACGATGTGGGCCGCAACGATCTGTTCCGACGGCAAATGGTTGAACAGGTTGCGCACCAGCGTGGTTTTACCCGCGCCGACTTCGCCGGTCACGACGATAAAACCTTCGCCTTGCGACAGGCCGTACTCGAGGTACGCCATGGCGCGCTTGTGGCCCTTGCTGCCAAAGAAGAAGTGGGGATCGGGGCGGAGCTGGAACGGTTTGCCGCTCAGGCCATAATAAGATTCATACATCTGGACTGGACTCCGTCTAGAACTGCTTGGAAATAGTGGCCGAAATGGCGTTTTCGCGATAGCTGGAATTACCTGCGTCGAAATAGCTGCCGCGCACATGGCGGATTTCCGCTGTGCCGCGCAGTTTCGCGTCGAAGGCATGCGTCAACCCCAGGCGAATGCTGCTGTTATCGGTGGTCAAATCGGTGTCGAGCGCCTTGGTGGTCTGGAAGTTGATCGTCGCCAGCGCCTGGGTTGCCTGCGTCAACCTGCGCGTGTAAGAAGCCGTGGCGCCGGTGGTATCGCGATTATTGTTCAGGAAAGCCAGGTTCTGGCCCAGCAGGTCGCTATCGGCCGTTTGGGTCGACAGAGCCGTCGCGCGCGTCTTGTACACCGACAACAAGCTGGTACTATGCGCGCCCTCCAGTGCATAACTCATCCGCAACGACTTTTGGCGCTGGAATACATTACTCAGGTAATTCGTGTTGTTTGCAAGGCTGGGGTTGATGCCGTTGGCCAGCATATAGGCTGCAATGGCTTGCCTGCGCTGGACTGGATCGGGAATCGATGCGGCGAACATTGCATCGAGCAAATCGGCAGTGCTCACGGCGGAGCTGCTGAGAAATTGCTGGCGGCTGGTGGTGACGACATCGTCGTAACTCATGTTCACGGCACTGCGGTGGCTGCGGAACGACAGCGCCATGGTGCCGGTGTTGCCATAGTAACGCTTGCCATACGACATTTGCAGGCGGGTACGCGGCGATGGCGTCCAGATAAAGCCGCCGGTATAACTGGCGCCCTTGGTGTCATTGCCACTCTGTGTGGAATAATCGTATTTGTCGTAGCCGCCGGTCCCTGTCAGGCTCAGGCTGTAGCTGAGGCGATAGCGCAGGTTCGCTTCGACATTCTGGCTGACCGAGTCGCCGTAAAGTCCGCCCGAGAACGCGTCTTGTACGGCGTTGAAGCCCCAGCCGACCGTGCTGAAATTCGTGCCGCTGGAAATGTTGGCGACAATCGTTTCGCCATTGGTCGTGCCCAGTACGCGGTCGCCCTCCACCCGGTTGCGGGTATAGCGCACGTATGCATCGGCCGTGCCGCCAAAGCGGTGGCGCAGCGTTGGCGCGACGGTGTAGGTGCTGACGTCGGTGCGGTTGGTATTGGAATACAGGCTATCGCTACCTTGTGGGCCGAATCCGCTGAGGCTGGTCGTCTGGCGCGCCGCGGTTGCATCCAGGTCGAGCAACTGATCGATCAGCTTTGCCTGCATGTTCACCTGGTACTGGCTCGACGAGTCATTCGTGTTCGACACTTTTTCGCTGTACGAATACAAGCGTAACTGGTACTGGGCCGACAGCTTCAGGCGCGGCCCATTCGAGTACATGGAAAATGCCGGCACCAGTTCGGTAATGAACCCGCTTTCTGCCGATGCTGCAGGGCGCAGGGAGACATTGTCACTGTATGTTTCGGTACCGCTGATAGACGGAGTAAATTTCACCTCGGCATGCACTGTGGGCGCCAGAACCAGCGCCAACAGCGCCGCCGGGGCGCGCACACGTTTAGCCATAGTGATAGTCATAACTTTCTTCGATACCCGGGAATTCACGCGTCTTGTTGTAGATGAGGTTGACGTTGGCACAGCCTTCGAGCTGGCTGAGCGATTCCTTGACCGCATGCTGGGTCGTCGTTTCCGACTCGACCACGACGACGATCTGGCCCATGTGGGTCGCCAGCACGCGCGCCTCGCTGGTCAGCAGCAAGGGTGGCGAATCGAAAATGACGATCCGGTCCGGATAGCGGTGGGCAATTTCCATCACCAGGTTGGTCATCGCCGCGCTGGCCAGCAATTCGGTGGCGCGCGGCGTGCTGGTACCGGCTGGCAAAATCGCCAGGGTCGGGACATTGGTGCGCAGCATGACGTCGGACAGGTCGAGCGATTCATCGACCAGGATGTCCATCAGGCCGCGCTGGGCTGGCAGGCCGAGCGTCCTGAGGACCGACGGACGGGCCACGTCGGCGTCGACCAGCAGCACCGTGTGGTCCAGTTCCATGGCAATGCTCATGGCCAGGTTGATGGCGCAGTAGGTCTTGCCTTCGCCCGGGAGCGAGCTCGTCACCATGATCAAATTGCCCGGCAAATCGCCCGGCGCGCGCTCGGCAAACGCCTTCTTGATCAGGGGGCGCTTGATGATACGGAAGTCTTCCACCAGGGCTGTGCGCCCGCCCGCAGCGGTGACCATGCCCAGTTCGCGCATGCGCGCCAGGTCCAGGTCGACCTTCCGGGTCGTGGTGCGAACGGCATTGTCCTTGCTGGCCGGTGCCGGCGTGGCGTCCGGCATGGCTGTGATTGCAGGCGCAGGGACGGGAAACGCCTGGGCTTCGGGCACCTGCAAACCGTGCGACTGGGCCATGGCAGCCTGCACCATCTCGGCCTGGGTCATGGCAGGTACGGCTGGTGCCACCGTGTCGCCTGGGACCTGCTCGGCTTTGGCGGCAGCACTGCGTGCCATCGCTTCGACGATCATGTCGGGGTGCGGCACGTCGCCGTCAGGGGTGCGTTTCTGGTCGATGCGGCGCGCCGCTTTCTCGATAATGCTCACAGTATCTCCTTGGGCTTACAGCGCGGGCCGAATGATGATGGCGGCCATGACAGCGCCGTACAAGCCGAACAGCATCAGCACCGATGCGCCCAGCGCATACAGGCGCCGGCGGCGGCGAATGGTTTGCTCCGGGGTCCAGTTCATGCTGATGGCGCCCAGGATCGGGATCCCGGTCACGTCACGCAGCGCCGACTGGCTCAGGAAGGTTGGACGGAACTGGCTCATCAGGAAAGCCGCAGCCAGGCCCGACAGAAGGGCGCCGGCAAATACCATCGAGAACAAGCGCACGCGGTTCGGGCCGGATGGGATCAGTGGTGCGGTCGGCGGGTCGATCACGCGGAAGGTCAGCATGTCGGTGGCGGACGACAATTCACCCGACAGCTTGGCCGATTCGCGCCGCTCGACCAGTTTCGTATAGTTGTCGCGGTTGATGGCGTAATCGCGATTGAGCTGGGCAAACTGCGCTTCGATTTCCGGACCTTCGGCGCTTTGCGATTTGAGGCGTTCGTAACGCATCGCATACTCGTTCACACGAGCGCGCAGCGCGGCGACCTGCGCTTCGGCGGTCGACAGCGACACGGTCATCTGTTGCAGCATCGGGCTGTAGCTGGCGCCAGGATCGGCGCTGCGCTTCTTGTTCTTCGCATCGTCGGCCTTGCGTGCGAGGAGCTGTTCGAGCAGGCGCTTGTTGGCGACGATGTCGGGGTGGACTTCCGTGTACTGCATGCGCAGGGCGTCGAGCGACTTCTGGGTAGCGGCGATACGCGCTTCCACTTCCGGATCGACAAAGCCGATCGGCTCGCCTTTTGGTCCTTTGGCGTCGCCGTTGATCTGGGCTTTCAGTGCATTGCGCGACTGCTCGGCTTCCGCCAATTGCAACCTGGCGTTATTCAATAAATCGCCTGCTTCCTGCACCCGGCCGCTGTAGTCGCCCGTGCCAGTTGGCAAAACACCCATATTCTTCAGCTTGAATTCCTTCAGGCGGTTTTCAGCGGACGAGAGCTTTTCTTCGTAATTCTTGATCTGGTCGTCGATGAATTGCACAGCCTTGTCGGAATCCTGCTTCTTGCCACCGAAGCTGCCTTCGACAAACATGGTCAGCAAGGACTGCACGACATCCTTGCCCAGTTTCGGGTTGGTTGCCGTGTAAGAGATGGTGTAGATGTCATCCCGCTCGGTGCCACCGATCTTGATCGCGGCCATCAGCTCGTCGACGATCTTCTCGTGTTCCTTGGTGTCCCTGGCCTTCACATCCAGGTCGACCATGCGCATCAGCTTTTCCACGTTGGGACGGCTGATCAGCGTACGGCGCATGAACATGACTTGCTGGTCGAGATTGGGCAGGGTGGTCATGCCCGACAGCAGCGGCTTGAGGATACTTTGGGTGTCGACGTAGACACGTGCCGAAGCGACATACTCGTTTGGCAGCTTGAAAACCACGGTCCAGCCAACCAGCGCGACGATCCAGGCAATCACGACTGCATGCCAACGGTACTTGCCGATTGCTTTCAGGAAAGTAAGGATTAGGGCCGTTATTTCTGCCATCGCGTCTGTCTCGTTCAAAAGGAGGAAAATCAAAAAAAATCAATACATCCTCCACATCATCCCTTTTACCTTGAGCAATTGCAATTGCGCATTGGAAAACGAGACTGGGGATGCAGAGAACGTATTGTTTTTACAACGTGTTGTGCCGATTTGCAACAAATCTGATGCATGATACGACAGTTGGACTGCTATTCTTGTTGCACACACTAGCGGGGAAGGCAGGGGCTGTTGCAGAATCTGCATGTTGGCTACTGCCTGATGGGGTTCAACATGCTGCGCCTGCGCAAACAACCAGACTATTCTAGTGTTGCCGAATATAAAACGCTACATTGTAATGATTTCTTACTTATACGAGCGTACAGTTGATTCCTACACGAAACATTTTGACTAGCCAGGGACGTGTGCGCGGGTACGGCGGCGCGGTCATGATGCTGCTCTGCAGCATTTCCCTGCTGCCTGGCGCCCACGCCGCCACGCTGGAAAAAACCATCGCGGCGGTGAAACCTTCGATCGTTGGCGTAGGCAGTTACCAGAAGACGCGCAATCCGCCGATCCGGTTTGTCGGTACGGGCTGGGTCGCAGGCGACGGGATGAGTGTCGTCACGAACGCCCACGTGGTGGGCGACCTGCCCGACGGGACCAATATTGAACAAATCGGCATCGTGGTGGCGAAAGGCGACGGTGTCGAATTTCGTCCTGCGCGCCTGGCGGGGCGCGATACCGTGCACGACCTGGCCCACCTGCGCCTGATCGACGGCCCGCCGTTGCCGGCGTTAAAGCTGGGCGATTCGATGAATGCTGCCGAAGGACGCGACCTGGCATTCACAGGGTTTCCACTGGGAATGGTGTTGGGTTTGCACCACGTTACCCACCGCGCGACCTTGTCCGCCGTCACACCGATCGTCATGCCGTCGATCAGTTCGGGCAAGCTCGACGCACGTGCGATCAGGGCCTTGTCGCGCGATGTATTCAACATTTTTCAGCTGGACGGCACGGCCTATCCAGGCAACAGCGGCAGCCCGGTGTACGACCCGGAAACGGGGGCCGTCCTCGGCGTCATCAATATGGTGTTCGTCAAGGGCTTGAAGGAATCGGCCATTTCCGCGCCTAGCGGCATCACCTATGCCGTGCCATCGCGTTACGTCGAGGCGCTGCTGCAACAAAAATGAATGCGCTGAAAGATTCTCGTGCAGCGCGAATTTGCACGATGGGTTTGGTATAAAATAGTAGCTGACTTAATGGCTAAATAACAACTTTCTAACATGCAGCCCGATACGGCCGGCAAGGGGATCAGTAGTGAAAATGATGACAAAAACATGGATCAACGCGGCTTTCCTGGCTGTTTCGGCGCTGGTACTGAGCGGCTGCGCGACGAAGTATCCGCTGGCCAGCACGGCGGTCGTGGCGCCAGGTAAAGACTACCTGGTGGGTCCAGGTGACAATATCAACATCATCGTCTGGCGCAATCCGGAAGTGTCGATGTCGGTGCCAGTGCGTCCGGACGGCAAGATCACCACCCCGCTGGTCGAAGATTTGCCTGCTGCCGGCAAGACCTCGACCGAATTGGCGCGCGACATTGAAAAAGCCTTGGCGAAATTCATCCAGCAGCCCGTCGTGACCGTGGTCGTCACTGGATTCGTTGGCAATTTCAGCGAGCAGATCCGTGTCATCGGTGCTGCAGCGCGTCCGCAGGCCCTGTCTTATCGCCGCGACATGTCGCTGATGGATGTCATGATTGCGGTTGGCGGAGTGACCGATTTCGCGTCGGGGAACCGCGCCAACCTGGTGCGCACCATCGACGGCAAGCAACAAACCTACAATGTGCGTTTGAATGACTTGATTCGCAACGGTGACATCAGTGCCAACGTACCGGTCCTGCCAGGCGATGTGCTGATTATCCCGGAAAGTTTCTTCTGATTTAACGTGCTGTATGCCGCTGTCGAAAAATTTTACAGTGGCATGTCATATTTATATTGAGCAAGTAAATTTGTTCTCTTGACCACGCTAAGCTGTTGATTTCCAAGAGTGTGGTGATAGGATGGTCGGTCTGGCACGAAATTCGCTTACATGTATTTAGGAAATTTTATTGCATGTTTGGCAGGATTGACAGCCATCGCACACTTTTAGGAAAACCACACCGTGGCTAACGAAAACCAACAGAACGACGTCCCGCAACAGCCTGCCGTTCCACCGCAGCCAGTCTCGGCCGATGCGGCGCTGGGCGCCCGTGGCGCATCGCGGCGCCGGTTTGCGCGCGCTGGTGCCGGCGCGACCGGCGTGCTGCTGACGCTGGCCAGTCATCCTGGCATGGCCTGCTCGGTCAACGTGGGCCCGTCGGGTTACCAGTCTGCCGTCACTGCTGCCAATAAAGGCATGAAGCTGTCGAACGTCCCGAAAAACCATAGTGCCGGCTTGCCGCCGAGGTACTGGGCATCGGGCTACGGCTGGCCGTGCGGCACGAACGTCCAGTTCGGCCATGTATTCTCCTGCACGCGTGCGAACGGCGCCACGGCGACGACCACGTTGATGGCCCATTGCGCAGGGCGTTCCATCGTCACCGGCAACAAGGCGAGAATCGCGCAGTTGCTGGCAGCTGCCCATTTGAATGTGTTGTCGGGACGCAGTCCATTCCTCACCTTGCAGAATTTGCAGGCAATCTGGGGCGAGTACCAGCTGAAATCGCAGTACACGCCAATGGCGGGCGTCACGCCGTGGAATGCTGCCGATATCGTGGCTTATCTGTCCGGCACCATGGACTAAGTCGTGCCCGGGTTTTGGCGCATCGCCCCCGGCCAGCGACTGGCGGCGCGGGGCTGGAACGATGAATTCGTGCTGTACAACAATCTCTCCGGCGACACCCACCTGCTCGACGGCGACTCGATGGCCCTCCTGACGCACTTGCAACAGGCGCCCGCCAGCCTCGACGCCCTGGTTGCCACATTCGCCGATGGCATCGATCCTGACGACGCCGCCGCATTGCCCGAGACCATGGCCACACTGCTGGCCCAGCTTGCAGGCCTGTATCTCATCGAACCCCTGGTAACGCCGTGCTGACCGTCGGCGCGCTCACGCGCAAGGAACTTGCGGCCCGGCTGGCCGGCCCCGGCCTGTACCTGCGCACCGGTCCGTTCACCAGCTGCATCCGCAGCAACAGTTCCGCACTGCTCGACGGGATCTGCCAGATGTACGGCGCCTATGCGATCGACGACAGCGGCTTTGCCGATTTTCACTTGCGCCTGCGCCGCTCGACTGGCTGGCGCCGCTGGATCCGGCCCCAGGTCCGGTTCGACAACGATGGCGCCATCCCGTTCGAGCCGATGCCGGCCAATCACGCTTTCCCGATGCTCGAGTGGATGCTCAACTGGTGCGTCTCGGGCAGCGCCCATGCCTACCTGATCATCCACGCCGCCGTGGTGGAGAAGAACGGTCGCGCGATGGTGTTGCCGGCGCCGCCCGGGTCCGGCAAAAGCACCCTGTGCGCCGCGCTGGCCAGCCGCGGCTGGCGCCTGCTCAGCGACGAATTGACGCTGATCGGCCTGGACGACCACCTGGTCACGCCGCTGGCCCGTCCCGTCAGCCTGAAAAATGCATCGATACCCGTCATGAAGGCGTATGCGCCGGACGCGCAATTTACCCGCTCCGCGCTCGACACCAGCAAAGGCACCGTAGCGCACCTGAAAGCGCCGGACGCCAGCGTTGCGCGGTCCGCAGAGCCTGCGCGCATTGCCTGGGTCGTGTTTCCCCGCTTTCAAGCTGGCGCCGACCTGGCGCTGGCGCCGATCGCGCCAGCCCGCGCTTTCATGCGCGTGGCGGAAAATGCCTTTAATTACAGCCTGACCGGCGCCCGCGGTTTCGAGGCGCTGGGCGGCGTGATCGATGGCTGCAGCAGTTTCGATTTCACTTACAGCAAGCTCGATGACGCGATTGCCCTGTTCGATGCGATGGCCGAGGCGCCGCAATGATCCGGTCCCTGCTACTTGCGACCTTGCGCGATCCCGCATCGGTCCGCCAGCTGACCCTGGCGCAGTGGGACTTGCTGCTGCGCCAGGCTGCCAGCGCCAAGCTGATGGCTTGCCTGGTGTGCCTGTTCGACGATGCCGGACTGACTGCCGGCTTGCCGGCGCCGGTCCGCGCGCATGTCGCATGGACGCGCGTGCTGATGACGCGCCATGCGGGCGCCGTGCACTTCGAAATCCTGCGCATCCAGGCCGCGCTGGCCGGTCTCGGCGTGCCCGTGTTATTGCTCAAGGGCGCCGCCTACAGTGCAGCGGGGCTGGCGCCCGCGCGGGGCCGGTTGTTCAGCGACATCGATGTGATGGTGCCAAAAGCACGGTTGGCTGATGCCGAGGCAGCATTGATGTTGCACGGCTGGGTCAGCCAGTCGCAGGATGACTACGACCAACGCTATTACCGCCAGTGGATGCATGAAATTCCGCCGATGCAGCATATGCGGCGCCAGAGCGTCATCGATGTCCACCATGCGATCTTGCCGGAGACGGCGCGCGTACGGCCCGACCCCGCCAAGCTGCGCGCGGCGGCCATCGATATCCCGGGCCTGCCCGGCGTACAAACCCTGGCGCCGGCCGACATGGTCCTGCACAGCGCCGTGCATCTGTTCTATGACGGCGAGTTCGACAGCGGCCTGCGCGACCTGGTCGATTTGCACCGTTTGCTGACGCAGTTTGGCGCCACGCCCGGATTCTGGGAAAAGTTACCCGGCCGTGCCATCGAAATGGAACTGGCCCGGCCGCTGCTGTATGCGTTGCGCTACAGCCAGCAGTTACTCGGCACAATGGTGCCCGATGCCACATTTGCCGCGCTGGCACCGGCGGCGCCGCATGCAGTATTGATGAGGTTGATGCAAGCCTTGTTCATGCGTGGCTTGCAGCCGATGCACGCCAGTTGCGACGATGCGTTCAGTCCTGCAGCACGCGGGATGCTGTACATCCGCGGCAATTGGCTGCGCATGCCCCCTTTTCTGTTGGCGCGTCATCTGTTTCACAAGGCATTTATTTCCAAGGCATCAGTGCCAGCGTGAAAGCGTTGCATACCCGGGTAGCAAACAGGATGTTTATCAACAAGAATTAATTGCATACCAGTATTGTTGTTATCGAACATCTTTCCTTGAAAGAATTACTAGTTAACAAGTTTGTACCGGTAATTGTGATGTTGTTATAAAAAACCAATGTTAAGATGAATTTTAATGTAATCGCGCAATAATTGTTTCCTTGCCTGGAGAATATGTATGATCGACACGTTAGCCACCCAAAGCGCTGGCGCCAGCCCGACCGACGCAGCCGACCTGCAGCATTCTCCCAGTATTGTTGATGTGACCATCAATGAACGCGTCTTCGGGATCCGTGCCGCCGATGTCGAGGATCGGCGCAATTCCGCCAGCATGCTCATCAGCAAGATGTATGCATGGCGCGGCTATAGCGGTACCCATCATGTTGGTACCGACCCCAACCGCATTACGCTGACGGCGTCCGACAAGGGAGAGGTTATCGGGACGTTGAGCCTAGGACTTGATTCTGACGTCGGCCTGCTGGCCGACCAGGTGTTCCAGGACCTGATCGATCCGCTTCGCGTCAACGGCAAGGTCTGCGAATTGATCAAGCTGGCGATCGATCCCACGGTCAAATCGAAAGCGGTGCTCGCCTCCCTGTTTCACGTGGCTTTCATCTATGCCCGCGACTTGAACGACTGCACCGATATCTTCATCGAGGTCAATCCGCGCCATCGCCGCTTCTACGAGACGATGCTGAAGTTCGAGGTCGTGTGCGAGGCCCGCAACAACCCGCGGGTCGATGCGCCGGCGGTGCTGTTGCGCATGAACACAGTGTATGGCACCGGACTGATCGCCAAATGGGCAGGCCAGGGCGATGCCTCCGGCAACGAGCGTTCGCTCTACCCATACTTCTTCTCCGCACGTGAAGAAGCCGGTATCATCAACCGCCTGAAAACGCTGGGCTGACATAGTTTCCTGCGAAGCAATAACGATTGACGCGGTCGTTTATTGAATAGGCAACGAAAATCTTGATTGCGCCATGTTCATTATATTTTTCCTATAAGAAACTAATTGTCGAGATTTCTTACACTCTTTGTTAAGTCTGTTGACATTGTTCTGCTAAGTCCTTGATTTTATTGATTTTCATAAAGCTGGCACGGCGCTTGCATATATAGCTGCATGTAGGCGACAAACCTGACTTCAACTAATCAAGGATTACCAAATGAAATTGCTCAAAAAACTGGCCGCTGCCACCGCCGTCTCCTTCGCCATGATGGGCGCTGCCCAAGCTGCAACCGTGTTGAACGACTGGGTCTTGAATCCAAACGGCACGGGCGGCGCAGCTGCTGGTCAAACGGTCAACGAGTACCTGGACATCAACGGTAACGCATTCATCCAGATCACGCCAACCAGCGGCACCACGTTCAACTTCGCTGAGCACGGTGTATTCAACTCGCTGCAAGCTGATAGCAACGGCCAGCCGTTCTCGTCGAACTTCGGTGGTAAATTCCTGACCGCAACCTTCGATGCCTACGGCACGGGCACCTTCGGTGGTGGCTTCAGCTTCACCGGCGGCACCATCAGCATCTACACCAGCACGTCGTATGGCGGCACGAACGGCGTTTACGGCGCCAACACCGGCACCCTGATCGCAACGTTCGATGTCATGGTTGGCGGCGGCGGCGTGGTCGATGCTTCGGGCAGCCCAATCAACAACGGTCAGGTCAGCATCCTGGCCAAAGCCACCAGCCCTGATGGCCTGAAAGCCGGTTATTTCTTCGGCGCCGACGGCACCGACCTGTCGACCTCCGACCTGTTGTCGTTCGCCTTCACGAACGCTAACACCGTCAAATCGCCAACCGGCACCCTGGTGTCGGAAGTTGCTTGCCAATACGCTGGCTTCACCGGTCCTGGTTGCGGTTCGGGCACCTATGCCAACAGCAGCACGGCTTTCTTCGTCAGCAACAACGGCCAGTTCAAATTGGCTGAAGTGCCAGAGCCAGGTTCGTTGGCCCTGTTCGGTATCGCCATGCTGGGCGCCGGTGTTGTCAGCCGCAAGCGCGCAGCAAAAAAAGCAGCTTAAGTTTTACACTTAAGTGGATGTGAAAAAGAGCGGCTCAGCCGCTCTTTTTTCGTCCTCTTTAGCGTTTCAGCAACTCTTCCACGCTGCGCCGCTCCGACCGGGCCGTCGGCGCAGGGCCGGCCCCGAGCCGGCCCATGTACACCGGAAACAACGTATCCGTAAAGATCAGCTGGTCAGCCTGGGCGCGCAGTTTTGCCGCCTGGCCATGCAGCCTGGTCGTGGTGGTGAATGCGGTTTGCTCCCGCACATACTTGGAAAAAATCAGCGGTGTCATCTCCGGCTGCATGTACAGGCCGCGCGCTGTCAGGGTCAACCAGAAACGCTGCACGGCCCGGCCTGCTTCCACGTAGTCGTCGATGGTGACCGGCTTGTTCTTGGCTTTCAGCACAAAATGCGCTGCGCAGGCCAGGCCGGGGATCAGGTCCATCTGCAGGCGCGGCGCCCAGGTGCCGGACAGCGCATTCATGGTGGCCATGCGTTTCCAGCTGACCATGGCCCATTTCATCAATACCAGCGTGGCGGCATCCACACCGAGTGCCTTGTCCGGGACCCGGTCGGGACTGCGATCGACCCCCCAATGGATGATTTTACGGTGCGTTTCGAATGCTTCGGGCATCGTCAGGCGCAGGCGGGCATTATTGAACATCAAGCGCGCCGCAGCGAATTTGGCGCTGAAACCTTCCATCCACGTGACCGTATAGCCCGGGCCGACACTCGCTTCCAGGGCCGCCTTGTCGGCGGCTGTGAGCGGGCGCGTGCGCATCGGCCGGCGCTGGACCGTGCGCGTTTTGATGGCGCCAAGCAGGGGGCTCGGGACCACTGCCGCGTCGGCCACCAGGTGTACATCGAATTCGGGGCGTGCCTCCGCGCAGCCAGCGCGGCGCGCGACATCGGCGCGCAAGCCGTGCGCGCTGGCGGCAATGGCGACCGTTTCGAGCAGTGCACCAAATGAAATCTGGCTCGGATGACCGTCGAGGTCGTACACACAATGTTCGCGCGTATCGAAACCGTGCACGACAAAATGATCGTCGGCAACCACTTCAAAGCGCCAGCACTGGGTGTTGTCGCCGCTGGGCGCCCAGCGCGCCAGCTCGAGCACCTGGCCGAGTGTGCCGGACGGGGTCATGGCTGCACCTGCGCTGCCGGACCGGCGGTAATCATGCCTTGTTTGCGCATCTGGCGCGTACCGATCGCAATCATCAGG
>Ga0247814_10001523_pt1 | contig 13537 bp, 11 predicted proteins | sample UWRJL179409R1_FD_179947 | JGI IMG/M metagenome (GOLD analysis project Ga0247814, IMG submission 179947) | Plant litter microbial communities from Arlington Agricultural Research Station in Wisconsin, United States - UWRJ-L179-409R-1 | ecosystem: Environmental > Terrestrial > Plant litter >...
CCGGACTTTTTCTTTCGGCGAGATCAGGAACGATTTTCACGCACGAAAGCCGAATCATGACGGGAACAATCTGGAGTGTTCTAACCAATATCCTAAACGGATTGATCTTCATCTTAATAGGATTGCAATTGCGACAAATTATGTTAGGAATCGGGGATTACTCCGGTTGGTCTTTGTTTATTTGGGGTGCTTCGGTAAGTTTGGTCGTGATTTTGGTGCGTTTTTTATGGGTAATTCCGGCGACATTGCTCCCAAGATATATCAGTAAAAAAATCCGTTTGCAGGAAGAATTCGATTTCCGGAACATGATTGTTTTCGGCTGGTCCGGAATGCGTGGCGTGGTGTCGATGGCGGCTGCTTTGGCGCTTCCGCTAATGATGAACGAAACGGAGGCATTTCCGTTACGAAACCTCATTATTTATCTGGTATTTTGTGTGATTCTTTCGACTTTGGTCATTCAGGGACTGACATTACCTTGGCTGATTAAAAAACTAAAAATCGAAAAGTATTCCATCATCGCCGAAGAATACGAAATCCGAAACATTATCGTTTCGCAAACCATCACCCATATCGAAGATAATTTCTCGTTACTCAACGATGACTTGCTCCACAACATCAAAAGTAAATACGAAGTAAAATTCAACCGCCTCCAAAAAACCGAACTCCCGGCCAATTTCTTCGGAAAAGGAAATATAATGGGCGGCGAGATTTTTAACGACTTTACCAAACTGCAAATCGATCTTTTGAATGTGGAACGCAATAAACTAGAATCGATGCATAAATCGGGTTCTGTTAATGAGGAGATTTTCAGGAAGATTGAGAAGGAACTGGATTTGGAGGAGACTAGGTTGTGGATGGAGATGTATGAGGAGTAGGGGATTGTTATATTCTATAATGTATCATCAAAAAAATCCATATCAATTCTTTTTAATTGAATAACTTGTTCAATCTGAACTCCAACATTAAACTCAATAGCTAAATTGGCTAATTTTTTACCATCTATAAGAATGATTTTATGTTGTTTACTTTCTGATGCAGTTTTTATTGCTTCCGGAGAAAATGAAGAAGTTGTTAAAAATACACCTTTATTAAATCCTTTAACTGCTAGTGATCCAATAAAGTTTCTGATGTCTCCTGAGCCAGCATTATTAGTAGTATAACGTTTTGCTTGAATGCCAACGGATTCTAATCCTAATACATCCTGTAAAATTACACCATCAATACCATTATCACCAGTTGCCCCAGTTACTATACCAGAATTTTTTCTAAAACCACCATATCCCATTGATTGAAGCAATTGAACTACAAATTTTTCAAAATATTGGAAAGTATTTTCTTTTAAAGTGTCTAATATATCGGATGCTAATTGTTGATGAATTACATCAATTGTTTTAGTAAGTCTTTCTTGAGGTGTTAGTTCTTCTTCCTCGATTTTATTTGATTCGTTGTCCGCCTCCTGTGAATAAATGTTTGAGTTAAAATTAAATCTCCATTCCTTGTACATAGGGAATTGCAACAATTCCTGCATTCTTAATTTTTTAGGATTTGTTTTCAGAAAATCTAAACCAAGTGCTGTTATCTGATATACACCACGTTCGGGATAATGAACCAGTCCTGCATTTTTTAAATAACTTTTTGTCCAGCTTACACGATTTTTAAATAATCCCATTTTTCCACTGGGAACTTGTAAAGCTAAGTCTTCAGGGGTTAGTTTAAAATGATTCGATAAATTTTCCATAACTTGATTTAATGGCTGTTTATTGCCGTCGTTTAAGTTTTGCAAAAAAGGTAACATTATGGTTTGAAAATCAGGTACCGACATTTTTTATTTATTTTATTATTATTGTGAACTTGTGATGATTGTTGTAATATTATCTAAATTCATGTAATTATTAATATTTACTTAAGTTTTAATTTAGCACTTGAATATTTAATGGTTTCTATTGTACCGAAATCAGCTGTTTTAAAACCTTTTTCTGCGAAATATTTTTTTGCTTTTTCATTTTCTGATTTAAACAATCCAATTAATCTTGATTTATTTTCACTTTTTGCAGTTTTAATTATTTCATCTAATAGAAGATCAGCTATTTTTTTTCCTCGCATTTCAGGAATCACAAACCTTTTTAAGTTGTTATAAGTATAATCATCGTCGGCAACACTAGCAATCCCAACTATTTCATTGTCTTTGTTCACTACCTTGAAAAATAATTCATTTTTAAAATCGAACAATAAATCTTTTGTATCTTCTATTGAAAAGGTTGAGTAGAAAATTTCTAATTCATCGATATCTTTTTGTTCTATGATCTTGTAAACAATATAGTCGCTCATAATTAATTTAATTGTATTTGAAATTGTTTTTTATTAATATTAGGATATCAATGAAGTGAAATTATTTAGTGTAAAAATCTTGCTAATATAGGATTATTTCTGCCACAAATAAAAATCTAATTGAATGTAATAAACTAATAACGTTTAGGATTTTATTTATAGCAATCTTAAACTAGCTCCCGTCAAATTCTTCTGTTTTGTGCTATATTTACGCTCAAATTAATAAAGAATAAAAACAATAATGGCAGATAATAAATTATCACTGGTTACATTAGAAGCATGGCTGTGGGATTCAGCAAATATATTAAGAGGAAGCATTGACTCGTCCGATTTTAAGAATTACATCTTTGGTTTGTTGTTTTTAAAACGTTCTAATGATGTGTTTGAAGAAGAAGTAGAAAACATTATGAAGCGTGATGGAGTTTCTCGTGAAGATGCAGAAGATGAAACTTATTTTCAGATGCCAATTGAATCACGATGGGATACTATTAAAAAAGAAACAGAGAACATTGGTATCGCTTTAGATAAGGCATTTGCTGGTATCGAACGGGAAAACACTTCTTTGGAAGGTGTGATGACCGCTACAAAATTTGGTGATAAAGAAAAACTTTCAGACGAATTACTACAACGTCTTTTAAGACACTTTAATCAGCATTCATTAAGAAACTCTCATCTTGACTCAAATGACTTATTAGGTGATGCATATGAGTACCTGATTAAAATGTTTGCTGATGATGCTGGTAAAAAAGGAGGAGAATTCTATACGCCTCGTGGAGTTGTGTAACTAATTGTACAGTTGATTAAACCCGAACCAAAGCAAAAAATATATGACCCAACCTGTGGTTCTGGAGGTATGTTAATTGAATCAGCTCGTTACATTGCTGAACAACCCAATGGAAAAGTAGGAAACAATATCAACGTTTCTCTTTTTGGTCAAGAAAAGAACTTAGGTACTTGGGCAATTGGAAAATTAAACATGTTGCTCCACAATTTTATGGATGCCGATATTCGAAAAGGAGATACTTTAATCAATCCTCAACATAAAAACGAAAACAACGAGTTGGATTTATTTGACCGAGTAATTGCCAATCCTCCTTTCTCGATGGACGGTTGGTGGACACCTGCTGAAAACTCTATTGAGGTAAAATTGGACAAAGATGGTAAAGAAAAGAAAGTAACCCCTAATTATGCAAAAGTTGTGACTGACCCGTATGGTCGTTTCCAATATGGAATACCGCCAAGAGGTTATGCTGATTTAGCTTTTTTACAGCACATGGTAGCTGTTTTAAAACAAGATGGAAAAGCAGGTGTTGTTTTACCGCATGGTACTTTATTTAGAAGCGGAGCCGAAGGAGCCATTAGACAAGCTTTGTTAGAAGCTGATTTGATTGAAGGCATTGTTGGTTTACCAAGTGCTCTCTTTTACAATACTAGTATACCAGCTTCAATTTGGATAATTAATAAAAATAAAACTGAAGCACAAAAAGGTAACATCAAAATTATTGATGCGAGCAATGATTACAAGGAAGGAAAAAATCAAAATGAGTTATTGAAAGAGCATATTGTGAAAATCATCAAAGCTTACAATGGAACTACAGATATTGAAAAATTCATGCGCATCGTTAAAATAGAAGAAATTTGTGAAAACGGATACAATTTGAACATTTCCCGATATATTAATACCACTGACGAAGAACTACAAGTGGATTTACATAACGTACAAATGAATTTAAGTAATTTAATAGAACTTGAAAAAGATATTGATGCTAAATTATTTAAATTCTTGAAAGAGATAGGAATATGATGGAGGAATTAAACATAATTGAAAATTGGTGTGTTTTTAGATTAGATGAAGTTTTTCAAATTGCAAGAGGAGGGTCTCCTCGTCCTATAGTTGACTATATCACTGATTCTGAAGATGGTTATAATTGGATAAAAATAGGTGACACAAAAAACATAGATAAATACATTTATAGAACTAAACAGAAAATCAAAAAAGATGGATTGAAAAAATCTCTTTTAGTAAAAGAAAATGATTTTATTTTATCAAACTCTATGAGCTTTGGCAAACCATACATAATGAAAACAGAAGGATGCATTCATGATGGTTGGTTATTATTAAGAAAACTAAAAGAAGATATATCTGTTGATTTCATGTATTATGTCTTAAGTTCAGATGTTATAAAAAAACAATTCATTAGTAAGGCGGCTGGTTCAACTGTCCAAAATTTAAATATTAAATTAGTTGAAAGTGTAAAGGCATTGATTCCGCCTCTTCTTGAACAACAAAAAATCTCCGAAATATTAAGCACTGTCGATGAAAAATTAAAATCAATAGAACTTCAATTAATTGAAACACAAAAACTTAAAAAAGGATTAATGCAACGGATTTTAGTCCAAGGTATTGGTCACACGAAGTTTAAAGATTCTGTTCTTGGTAAAATTCCTCATAACTGGGAAGTAAAGAAGTTAAGTGAAATATCAAATGTAGTTAGAGGAGGTTCTCCACGACCTGCGGGTAGTCCATTATTATTCAATGGTAGTTATTTACCATGGATTACTGTTGCTGAACTTACCAATAGCTCTAATAAGTATATTACAAGCACTAAAACAATGCTAACTAAACTTGGGTCAACTCAAACGCGAATATTGGAAGTGAACACAGTGGTTCTTGCTAATAGCGGTGCAACTTTAGGTATTCCAAGAATATTGAAAATTCGAGGGGGAGCTAATGATGGTGTTGCTGCTTTTCTTGAATTAACAAGAATTTCAAATGATTACTTGTACTTTTATCTTCAATCTTTAACAAAACATTTTAGAGACCAGCTAGCACCTGGAAGTGGTCAGCCTAATTTAAATACATCCCTTATAGGAGGAGTAAATATTTCTATTCCACCTATTGAAGAACAAATAAAGATTACCAACGTTTTAAATATTATAGACGATAAGTTATCAGTTTTATATAATAAACAAAGTAATTATAATACTTTAAAACAAGGATTGATGCAAAAATTGTTAACGGGTAAAATTAGGGTAAAAGTATAAACAATATGGAAAATGAAATAGATAATATTGAAGCCTTAATTGTTGAGTACGAAGCGGTAAAACTTACTTTCGAGCAAGAGCGAATTGATGAAGATATTCCTAAATACAATGCACTTCTGGATGATTTCAATACCATGAAAAAGGAGTACTACAGATGGAATCGAAAAAAAGCAGAACGCTACAATATTTTTCAGGTGCTAAATATTCGCCACGCAGAAACGAAAACGCATACCCCTTTTTTAATTAATTTATTAAATCCAAAAGGGACTCATGCACAGGGTTTATTGTTTTTTAATTTATTTATCAATTCTATAGCTCCTGAGAGTAAAAAACATCTTTATAAGGATTTAAAAATCTCTAGTCTTCGAATAAAAGAGGAGAAATGTACTGAAGATGGAAGGTTGGATATAATTATCGAGAGTTATGGAACAAAAGAGCCCTTTGTAATTGTAATTGAAAATAAAATAAATGCAAAAGACCAAAGAGAACAATTATTAAGATATTATAATCATTGCAAAAAAATAGGATACACCAATGATAATATCCTTCTTCTTTATTTAAGTAAAAAAGGTGAGGAAGCAACAAATTACTCAATGTGTCAAGAGAATCGAGAACGATTAAAAAAAGCAGATGTATTAGTAAACATGAGCTATCGTCAAGATATAAAAAATATACTTAAAGCATATATCAAGCAATTAGAATCGAAAAAAGTAAAATTTATAACCAAACAATATTTAGATATTATTAGAACATTTTAATATGAGCGAGTACGAAAATAGGATATTTACAATGTTAACTTCATCTGAAGAGAAATTCAAATCAGCTTATGAAATTGCAGACCATTTGAATATGGTTAAAAGAAAACTTATAGTAGCGTTTTGGAAAAATGTAGAAGTAGAACTCAAACGTTTAGTAGAAATAAACAAGGAAGAGTTTAAAGTTGTATTAGATTCTGATATTTTTTATAACAATTCTGGATGTTCTTTATTTCTTGAAAATGATGGCATCGCAGGTTTTATTTATGAGCACTTATCAGGTGAACAATGCATGGGCTTGTGGTTAGAAAGTCCAAAGTTTGACATGCAAAAAATTGATAGCTATAGAAGTGAATATAAAAATGAAATTCCAAATTTGTGCAATCATCCATGGTGGGTTTCTTTTAAAAATATTAATGAAAATTTTAATAATTTCGATTCCTTATTAATGATTTTGCCTGATAAAACTATGGAATATGCCAAGATAAAAGCACAAGATTTATTCGATTTTGCAGTAACGAATAAGGAACATTTAAAGTATATTATTAATAATTGTCTTAATTAATTTATAGTATTCATTAAATTGGGTGTCATCAAAAATTATGAATTTACACGAAAAAACTCTCGAACTAAATATAACCCATGAATTGCTAAATCTTGCTGATAGTTTCGATTGGCAATTATCAAATATAACATCAATAGGATTTTGGAAAACTTCACACAACTATTCTAGAAGAAGTTTTTTCAAAAAATCTATTGCTTACGGACTACATTCAAGTATTGAAGGACTGAAAGACGATACTGGAGAAGCAGGAGGTGGTTATGACGTAAAAATTAAATCAGGTGCAAATGAAAGTGTTGTTTTTATTCAATATAAGAAAGGTGTGTTTTCCAAAAAAAAGCCAAAAAATAATAAAAATGGTAATAAAAGCATTTTTAATGTTTCTAATACAAAATACTTTAAATTTAAATTAAATAGTACTAAATCAAACCAGCATTTTACATTAAGAAAGCTTTCAAATAATATTACTAAAAAACCTGCAAATGCAGTTGTTTACGCATTTCCTTTAATAAAAGATATAATAGATTTAGAGAAAAATGCAGGAAAAATTATTAGACAAACGAAATTTGTTTCAATATTAGATATTGATAATGAGTCTAATGATAAAAAACATCCTTTTAAATTCGGAAAATCTCATAGCTATAGAATTTGTGCAAAAGATAGGAATATAACTGAAATGAATTATTATTACTATTACTACGGTGGACTAGATAGTTCTATAGGAATTATATGTGATGTTATTATATTAGGTATTCGAAAATCAATAAATAATTTATTAAATAATCCAACTGAAAAAGAATTTATAAAAGAACATGAAAAAATACTAGAACTAACTATCGATTCATACAAAAAATATATTTTGAAGTATTTTGAAGTACCTGCGTATTTAGAAGATAATAAGTATATCATTGAAAAGAATAAAGAGATTTATCCCGATTCGCTTACAAGTTCAACAGATAAAGCAGTTGTGGAGATAGTTTTTGACTATCTTGATTCTATTTCTCTATGGTCGAAAAATTTGGAATCAATTATCCCCGAATATAAAGCATTTAATTTCACACAAAACATTAAATTAAATATTGATTATAAAACTAAAGCTCTTCATAACACAAATATGATTAAAATATAAATTATGATTCAATCACCAGAATATATCCATAGCGAGTTACCAGCAATAGGCTTATTTCAAAAAATGAGCTACCACTATCATAATGGCGAAATGCTTGACGAACGTAATGATATAACCGAAGTGATTCTTAGACAAAGATTATTGGATGCAATCAAGCGTATTAATCCTTGGATAGACGATAATAATCTTAATAAAGCTTATAGTCTAGTTACATCTGTTACTGGAGCTTCATTAATGGAAATTAATGAAGCCGTTTGGAATATTCTAAAAGGCGGAACTTTCACCCCAAAACAATTAATTGATGGGAAGGAAGAATTCTGTCCAGTTCATTTTATAGATTATAGTAATCCACAGAATAATGATTTTTTAGTAGTAAGTCAAATGTCATTTCACAATAGAGTAGGCAGAAAATCAAGACCTGATTTAGTTGTTTTTATCAATGGTCTTCCTATTGCAGTTATCGAATGTAAATCTCCAATTGCGCCTAATGCGTGGGACTCTGCATATAGCGACTTAAAAGAATACCAAGATTTAAATGAAAAGCTCTTTCATTTTAATCAAATTCTTGTCGGAATCTGGCAAGTTGGTGGTCTTTATGGAGCAATATCTTCGCCACAACAATTTTATTCGGTGTTCAAAACCAATAAAGAAGATAATTTAGATTTACTTGGAGCTAAACCAACAGAACAAGACAAATTACTTTACTCTATTTTTCAAAAAGAAAGAGTTTTAGATATTATTCGTCATTTTGTATTATTTGAGTTGGATGAAGGCAGAACTATTAAAAAATTACCTAGATATCAGCAAATAAGAGCCACAAATAAGACCATCGAGCGTTTACAAGCAGGAGAAGGCGGTGTTGTTTGGCACACGCAAGGTTCTGGTAAATCGTTAACAATGGCTTATGTTGCTAGAAAACTACAAGCTCCCGAATATGGTTTTGATAACCCGACGGTCTTAATAATGACTGATAGAAAGGATTTAGACAGACAAATTAGTAACACCTTACGAAACGTTGGATTCACGAATGTAAACCAAGCATCATCTGTAGTACATTTGGATAAACTACTTCGAAATGACTATGGAGGAATTATCACTACAACAATCCAGAAATTTCAAGAAACAGATAAAGAAGCAACTATATCTCAAGACCAGACAGAATTGGAAGAGCGTGGCAATTTGATAATTGAAAAGCATATAAAAGACAAAACACTTGTCAAAATTACCAAGGAACTGCAAAAAGGAAAATGGGTAGAAATTGAACGAGTTGAAATCCAATTGGAAGAACTTTCGAAAAAAGAAAATCTTTATGTTTTAGTAGACGAAGCACATCGTAGTCATTATGGTTTTTTAGCTTCTTTCATGCGTACTGTTTTACCCAACGCAAAGTTTATAGCCTTTACAGGAACTCCCATTTCTAAAGAAGACAAATCAACTCTTGGTGAGTTTTATGGTGGAGAGTATATTGATGTTTACACTATTAAAGAATCTGTAGCTGATGGTGCAACCGTTGCTTTGTTTTATGATGAAGGAACAGCTAAACTTGATGTAAAAAAAGAAGAACTCGATAAAGAGTTTGAAGAAAAATTTTCTGATATTTCTGAAGATAAAAAAGATAAACTCAAACGTGAAGCTCTTCGTAAATATCAATTGTCAGCAGAACGAATTCAAGATATTGCAAAACATATAGTTGACCATTTCAGAGATAAGATTTTTCCTGATGGTAATAAAGGAATGTTAGTTTGTAGTGGTCGTGAAGCCGCTATCAAATACCAGCAAGTTTTACACTCATTAAAAGAAGAAGGTTACCATAATTTCGATTCTAAAGTGGTCGTTAGTATTGGTTCTCCAAAGTCAGATGCTATTGCAAAAGAGTATTACGAAACTTTGGAATGGAATAGAAAGAATCCAAGTAATAAAAAGCCAATTTATGTTGTTCCTCCTGAAGACATCAAAGATGCAACTGATGATTTTAAACTTCCTTTCGGAAATGAGAATGAAACTGAAAAGTCAGGCAAGAAGAAGTTTGATAATACGGCAATAATAATAGTTTCTGATATGCTTCTGACAGGTTGGGATGCGCCAATTGCATCTTGCTTATATCTGGATAAACCATTGAAAGAACATAATCTTTTACAGGCAATTGCCAGGGTAAATCGTTCTAGAAAAGGAAAAAGTGCGGGCTTTATTGTAGACTATAATGGAATTACAGCATATTTAATTCAAGCTTTAGAAATCTTTTCAGGTGATATTAGACCCGATGATATTTTGAAAAATTTGAATGAAGAATTCCCAAAATTGGAAATGAATCATACCAAAATTGTTGATTTCTTTAAACCAATGAAAATTGATAGAAATTACGAACGAGAACATTTCATTGATTCAGCAGTTCAATTTATTGAGCCTATAAACCGAAGAGATGATTTTAAGTCACTTTTAAAGGATTTCAATAAGTCAATTAATATTATTTTACCCAACACCAAAGCATTAAAATTTCAAGGCGATTTTAAACTTTTCAACGAAATTAAATTAAGAGCCAGAAATGCTTTTCCTGATGATGATGATTTAAAAATCACAAAAGATGAAAGCAAAATGCTTCAAGCCATGATTGATGAACATTTAAAATCACAAGGAGTTTTAAGTTTGCTAGAAGAACCTATTTCTATCATAGATAAAGAAAAATTCAAAGAAGAAATCATGAATGCATCTCCTGCTACCAAAGAGTTGAAGATGCGAAATAACTTGAAGCATACAATTAAAGTGGGGTTGGATAAAAACCCTGATTTCTACAAACCTTTAGCACAAAGGTTAGACGAATTGTTAAAACAAAAAGAAGCGCAACGAATTGATGAAGCTCAATTATTACTTGCTTTTACAGCAATGCAAGATGAAATTATCAACGAACAAAAAGAAGGAGCGCAAAAAGGTTTTGTGACGGAACGTGAACGAGCAGTTTATAATTCAATGAAACTCGTATTTGGTGAAGATGCTGAAGATGCAACTAAAACCTTATTTGACCTTATAAAAGGCGAATTAAGTATTGTTGCTTGGGAATCTAAGGGTCAGGTTCAAAAAGACATTGAAAATAAAATAATTCGATTCTTAAAAACTAAATTAGAACGTTCAGAAGCAAAAGATAAGGCAAGAGAAATGGTAGATGTTTTAAAGAGAAATAAAGATGTTTAGCGTACAATATGGTAATCGAACTATCGATTATTCAATTTTAGAAAAAAACGAGCTTAAATCATATTATATAAGCGTCGAAAAAGGTATTGGTGTTATTCTTAAAGGCAAACCAACATCGCAAGAAATTGCAGATAAATTGATTTTAAAAAAAGCTAAATGGATTCTGGATAAATTAGATTTGGTTAGTTCAATCGACGATGGTGATATTGTAACTGGTTCAAGAATTCAATATTTAGGTAGAAAATATTACGTTGAGTTGATTATTGATAACGATAGTAATAAAATCGAAATTGATTTCACAGAATCTAAATTCAAGATTACCTTACCGACTCATTTGAACACTCAAGAAAATTTACGTCAAGCATTTGAGAGTTACTACAGGATAAAAGCGCAAGAAAAAATAGAACCGATTCTCAGAAAAAAGGCTAAATCTACAGGCTTAAATTACAACAATATTAAATTTATGAAACTTGAAAAGCGTTGGGGAAGTTGCACGCCATCCAATACCATAATCATAAATTTTCATGCAATTAAATTACCTTATTCACTTATTGAATACTTAGTTGTGCATGAGTTGGTTCACACAAAAGTAAAAAGTCATTCGAAAGAGTTTTGGGCTGAATTGTCTAAATATATTTCTAATTGGAAAGAACTGGATTCAAGAATGTATGGGATGAAATTATAGTGAAATTTTGAAAAAGAAATTATTATATAGAATTTGAATGTTTAGTTTATTGCTGGTGTTTTCAAGAGTAAATATTTGTAATATTTACTTTCGTTACATTAACGAGGACAAAATTTACTCTCGTTTTATTTTAGTAAGATCTCTTCTTAATATTATTTTTATTGTAAGTAATTTCTAATAAAAACTATCAAAAATTACAGTTTATTAGTCAAAGGAATTCTCAATGATAGTTGAAAATATTTCTTCTGCTATTTCCTTAGCACCTTCATAGTTGCTAAAATGAATCTCGTTTTGAAACTTAGGCCAGTATTTTAATTTATTTCTAGTTAAATAAACTAGTTCGCCCTCAACAGCTTCGATAAATTTTCTATCATTATCATATCGATCGTTAAATATCACTACAGTAACTAATAAATTTCGGTAAAGATTTTCTTTGTTTAGCCATTTGTAACCTTTATAACCATTTCTTGCGAAGCCTTTTTTAATGTAGTAATTAAATGAGTTGCATCCTCTTTGAAATCTGGTTTTAATTGAATTATTAGCTTCTCCTACGTAAAGAATTTCATTATCAAAGTGAAGAATATAAAGTTTTCTTCTTTCTTTTAAAAGTGCTTGACCTTGTTTGGGATGTAATTGTATTTTACAAGTATTTTCATCGCAATCTAAAAGATTTAAATTATAATTTTCAAAGATATAATCCATATATAGAGTAATTTTGTATAATTTTTCAAGGCTTTTTTACAAAGTTTTTTTTATAATTTTAAAAGTTAGAGTTTAACTTAAACAATTTTTCATTCTGTTCGAAAGTTACAATGATAATGTGATTTTTTGAATTCCTTTTACGGAAACCTGTAATTTTCTAAAATTAATTTTTAACTGGATAACAATAATAATTATGTGCTTTTTGTTGAAATTCGGAAATTCCGACATGAGACTTTTTCGTCTATTTAGCCTAGGCTTAAAATAGCTCCAGAAAAATAAATTCCAAATACCAAAATCCTAGAACTTCTCTCAGCATAACAATAATAAATTTCAGAAAGCGTTATAATAAAACTTCAAGCCCCCCTCGGGCACAAAAAACCTCAAACCGAAAACCTCCCAAATCCCCAACAAAAACTGTATACTGTATCCTAAAACCGTATAATAATTACACACTCTCCAAATTACTAAAACCGCTAAACAACTCAAAACCAGTAAAAACTGATAATGGCACAAGGCTTGCAAAATGGGATAATGTAGATTTCTGTCGATAAATGAAAATAACGAATCGGGAGAAAAGCAAAAAAAATAAAAGCCATACAAAGCAAATCAAAAGTAGTGTCATATGAAAAGTGAAACCTTAACATCAGAACAATTTTATACTTCGAAATCAGACCTTAACAAAGAACAAGCCTTAAACAGTTCCATTTTTCGTATTAGTAATGATCATGCAACAACAAAAAAAGTAAACGAGCGCACCAAAAGTAAGTTTGGATTATTTGTACTGGTAAGTACTTTTATCTTAATGTTTGTTGGAGCTTATTCTGTCTATCATATGCAAGATGACTTCGATCAGTTTCAGATTGAACGTCTGAACTCAAATTGGGGAATGCCATTTTTGATCATTGCGGGATTGTTATTTTTCTTTCAGACAGGAGTTTTCCTGTACAATTTATACCTGTTTTTTAAATACAAACCAATTGAATCCGTTTCGGATGAAATGTTACCAACCGTTACCGTAATCGTTCCTGCGTATAACGAAGGAAAACTGGTTTGGGATACTTTATTGAGTTTGGCCGACAGTGATTTCCCTGCACATAAACTAGAAATATTAGCCGTTGATGACGGAAGTAAAGATGATACCTGGT
>Ga0247814_10001525_pt1 | contig 13517 bp, 10 predicted proteins | sample UWRJL179409R1_FD_179947 | JGI IMG/M metagenome (GOLD analysis project Ga0247814, IMG submission 179947) | Plant litter microbial communities from Arlington Agricultural Research Station in Wisconsin, United States - UWRJ-L179-409R-1 | ecosystem: Environmental > Terrestrial > Plant litter >...
TGAAGGCAGGTTTTACCCATGCAGAAAGAGCGCCTGATGTGAACGAATTATATGCAGGAAACGACCACTTTGCCATTATGGTGGAGGAAAATGGCGATGACCGGCTGAATAAAGAAGTTTCAAAAACATATGAACTCGGTGCTGGCCTGAATTACAAAGGCCTGAAAATTACTACAACCCATTACCAGACAGTATTTCAGGATTATTTGTATTTGGCACATACCGGAATTTCCCGTTCAGGTGGCTTTGTGGTGAAAGAATGGCGGGCATCGGACACCAAAATAACAGGCTGGGAAACTGAACTGGCTTACAAATTACCCTGGGGAAAAGACAGGACTATGGAATTGGCCTCCTTTTTTGACCTGGTAAAAAATGAAAACACATCAGACGACAGGTTGCGAAATTGGGCTGAAGGAGATTATATGCCCAATCTACCCACCAGCAGATGTGGTTTATCCGGCACTATTGCAATGCCGAAATTTGATTTTTATATGGCTGTTGACCGTTATATGAAACAGCATTATCTCGGTAAAAACATCAATCCTGAGCCACCGATGCCTGCATATACGCTGATGGCCGCCAGGGCAACATACAAAACTACTTTCAGCGGATTGGGATTTGAATATTATGTTGCTGGCAATAACCTCCTGAATACCGAGGCGCGTCCTCAGAATTCATTTCTGAAGTACCTTGCCCCTTTACCAGGAAGGAATATTTCCATTGGGATCAAAGCAATCTTGTAAATACAGATTGCTTTGATCCAGCACAAGAATTGCTTCGAACTAAAAAACCAGATAACTTTGTTTAATACCTGAAGCTGCAGCAGTTTCAATTGCATTGATCATTCTATGTCTTACTACAGCATCTTCAAAAGTAGAACATAGTTTTGTTCCTTCATGTATATCCTTTGCCACACGGGTATAATGCTGCGCGACATGAAAAGCAGGTCCTTTAGGGGCTTCATCATTTACCCAATTGTATTCTTCAGGCACCGGAAGTTCTGCCATCACTTTATCGGTACCTTTACCACCTTTTATAGTTACCGGATAAAAACCGATATGACCACCATCAGCAGTGATCTGAAGATTGCCCTCCGTACCATTAATTTCCCATAAAAAATTAGTTCCTCTTGACGCTCCGGCTCTAAAATGTATAGCAGCTATAACTTCATTTTCCATTATGCCACTTATACTAATCTGATCAGCGATAGTGACTGGGATGGATGTTCCGGTATCTGCAATTACAATATTTTTCCGCTGTGTTGCCGTAACTGCTGTCAGCTCCTTAAATTCCCCTAAACAGTAACATACAGCGTGTACGGTTGCGCCCAGTACAATACTGAGCATACTTGCACCATTTTTTTGATCCATCGTATAGGCATTTGCCTGATCTACCTCAGCAAAACCGCCGGATGCAATCATTGAAGTAGACAGGACTTCTCCCACATATCCTTCCCCGATGAGATCTCTGATATAATTGATGGCAGGAATAGATTGGGTTTGCAATCCCGTTACCGCATAAATATTTTTCTCTCTGGCCAATTCATCCAGCATTACGGCTTCTTCAAGTCCGTTGCCCAGAGGCCATTCGCAGTATACCTTTTTACCTGCATGCAATGCAGCAGTCACCAGCTCCTTATGATAAGGAACTTTTACTGTAATCACCACCAGATCAATTTCTTGTGAAGTAACTAGTTCATGGTCGTTATCAAAAGTATGTTCAATCCCAAATTTCTCCCCTGCAGCTGTAGCTTTTTCTTTGGTACGCGATGATAAAGCCGTAATTTTAAATTGAGGTAATGATTGCAGCGCAGGGATATGAGCCATAGAAGCCCAGCCACGGTTAACATCTACCCCTATTATTCCTACCCTGATTGTTTTGTTTTCCATAGCTAGTTCTGACGAATTGATTTAATTTTTTTGTCTCCCATTACTTCGTAAACCTGAGTAGTAACACTGGTCAGATCAAGTGAGGTCGAGATATACATGTCTTTTCCTTTTTCCTGTATCAGCTGCATCAATGCTTCAATTGCCTCAACTTTGATGTCGTAGATGGTGAGATAAGGGCTGTCAGTAGTGGTTATGATGTATTCTTTCATAGTAATATTTTATTAGACCACAAAGATCTGCAGCTGGCGACAGTAAAATGTGTGCACATCAAACCGGCAGTTATGCCAATCAAGTATCTTGAAAAATACAGGCTATTATTTGGCCTTAAATGCACCAGGAGCGATGTTCATGTGCTTTCTGAAAAAGGTATTAAAATTAGAAGTATGCTCAAATCCAAGGCTGTAAGCTATTTCGGCCAAAGAGTAATCCCCCTGCTGTAAAAGTGACCGTGCTTCATTTGCTACACGGGCGGCAATGAGTTCACTTGTACTTTTGCCACATACCTCTTTGATTGCCTTATTCAGATAATTCACATGAATAGCTAGTTTTTCTGCAAAATCTCCAGCCTGTTTTAGTTCGAGATGCTTTTCTGCAGGAATAACCGGAAACTGCTGTTCAAGTTCAGCTAAAAATAATGACGTAATGCGGGTAGCGGCTGTTACTACCGATTTATTGGTCTTATCCTGCAGATATTGATGCGCTTCGTAAATAACAAGTAACAAATAATGTGTAAGCACAAGATATTTCTGTTGATAAGCGGAGGCCGACTCTTTCAGCATTTTTTCAAAAAGAAAAACAAGATCGCAGGTTTGTTCATCGGAAAGTAAGTACAGCGGATTGAGTTGAATATCAAATAGTGCAGATTCCTTGAAACTGGCTTCCGACATAGAATTACTAATAAAATGATGATCGAAGTAACAAAAATACCCAGTGTCCTGCTGGAGGGATTCCCATCGGTAGGCTAATTCAGGATTATAAAATATTAAAGAATTCCCGGTAATTTCTAACCTTTGATCGCCTATGTATAATACACCGGTTCCTAAAATCAGAGAAATCTTATAAAAGACACTTTTATGCAGCTGATTCACCACCGTACAGATTTCACCACCTTTAAATACATCAAAATGTTTCTCCTGCGATAGCATCATGTATTCAGCATAACATGCCGTATTATTCTGCACTAATTGCTTAAGGGTAACTGCCTTTGTTCTCATTCGCATGGATTCAAATTAAAGCCGCACGTAGGTGCTGATTTGCCGTAAGATAGGTAACTATTTTAAATTGCTGCCAGGAATAACTGGCAGCAACATGTAAATTAAACCTGCTTTATCAATTGTATGTTCCCAAAAATATCCACTTCATCTGCCAGGATCAACTTACCCGCAGCTGTAATTCCTCCCCAGTTTAGCCCGAATTCCTTTCTGCTGATCTTCGCCTTCACCATAAAGCCAGCACATTTATGTCCGTCAGGATCCGTTACCAGTCCCCCAAACTCACCATCCAGAACAATCGGTCTGGAATTATCCTTAATCAGCAGATGGCCATGCAGCCTATAATCTCTTCGGTAAGGAGACAATAAGGAAGGTGGTGTCTGCCCCTGTTTCTGGAAAGCAGTACCCTGAAATTGTAAATAGCGGTGATTTTCTACATCAAAGAAATCAGGTGATTTCAGGTGTTCATCCCTTGGTTCGTGATTCGTTTTCAGCGTAGTCATATCAGCCGTTAACTGCAGATCGGTCACCTCTCCAAAGTCATTTCCTGTAGTTTGCACATTCAGGTCGAACTCCTGTATAAAACCAGTTACTACGCTTATTGTTAGGTATTTGATTTTGAAAAATAATTCGCTATGGAGAGGATCAACCTTCCAGTTCGTTTGTATAGCAGTTTGAATTGCTGATAAATTTGTTGTCATGTTCTAAATGCTTTTATTAAAAAATTCACTCACCCGGATCTCGTCTGATGCGTTACAGACCTGATCGATAATTTTTTCCACTGCTTCCAGCAGCCCTTCTGAAGGCAAGATCGCTGTTAAGGTGAGCGTAAGTGCTCCATTAAAGGTCGCCACCCCTACAGTCTGTGCTGCATCATGTGCTGTCAGCACCATAGGCCCCCACAAAGATTTCAATGTTAACCCGCCATAGTCGGACTTAAAAGGAATCTGCCCCAGATTGGTCAGCAGGATTTCGTGTTCCGTTCCCTGACGCAGTGCCTGTTCAACTGTATTCACATCCAGTCCATTGTAAAAAAGTTCTCTTGTTGCATTGTTAACGCTTTTAATCCATTCCAGCGTTTGCGTTGAAGCGATGCCTTCCCGAATTGTTTTTGCAAAATTCCAGAAAGTATCCTTCGGTGCAGGGTCGTAAGGTAAAGTGAGGATATTCATCAGAAGACCATAATCATCTCCAAGGCCCAGGGTGGTACGTGCGGAAAGCGGATGTAAAATGCGGACAGGCTGTTCCTTCAGAGTGGACTCTACCTGTTTTAAAGCAATCACTAAAGCGGCACTTAGGGCGCCATGTACTGTCGTTTTTTCATTTTTTGCGCGTTTGATTAAGCTGTCCGTCAGGGTAGGTGATAATTTAAGGCGCCGAATATTGACTGCTGATCTGGGCGCCAGGCTATTGCTTAACTGTTTGAATCCGCTTAAATGCTCCGCTGGAATTTCCTTTACGATTATCCCTGCAAGTTCATCTAGTGGAGATACCGGCATGAGGTGGTTTATCGTTTCACCAGACAATACCGTTAAGACATCACGGATAAAAAGTGCGACTGACATTCCATCTCCTATTGAATGATTGGATATCAGTATAAATACGGATTTTCCAGATTGCTGAATCACTATTGCTTTAGCTAAGGGGGCTACAGTGATATCTAAAGGAATGTTCAGCTCTCTTTCAATTAGCTCATTCCAGTTTTCTTCTCTTTTGGTGTAAACGAAACTGAGCGGGATTTTACAATCAGCTATCGCTTCAAAAAAGGCAGTTGAATACGTGTTACCTGAAATCTTAAGAGAAAGATTTGGATGTCTTTTTTGTACACTATCCAAGGCCTCCCGCCAGGAGTGATCTGTGGCGTTGCCGTCAATTTCTGCTGCAACTGCAAACTGTGTAGTCGTTTTCTGATCTAATACCCAGAATACTTTTTCATTAGTCCCCAGGGGACGTATTGCTCGTTTGTTCATATTTTTAATGTTGAAAAGCCCTGATGAAACCGTTCCTCCTCAGGAAGAAGCGATTCATCGTGATGCTTTAGGAATATTGTTAAGGCGGATGCGAAAAAAAATCATGCGGCGGCCAGCCGCAGACAAGTCATAAACCTTCTGCGATGCGCAATAGCTTTTTAATATATGTTCTGATATGTTATTACTGGCCTACCATGCGTTTTCTGATCCGGCTTAATGATGGGGCCTGTATACCAAGATAAGAAGCGAGATGGTAAAGCGGGACTGTATTAAAGATATCCGGATGCTGCTCCATCATGTCCAGGTAACGTTCTTCTGCCGATTTAAATAAAAAACCTTCTGTATTTGACATCAGCTGATGGAAAGCAGTTTCCGCAATGAACCTGCCGAATTTCTCCCATTGATGCGATTCTCTATATAATTTATGCAGGTGATCGATGTGAATATAAATCACCACAGATGCATCTACTGAAGCCGTATAATAATTACACGGTTTTTGGCTTAGAAAACTGGTGTAAGAAGCTACAAACTGCTCCTTTGAAAAGAACAGCATATTTTTCTGTACTCCGGTATCATCATCAGCACGGTAGATTCGGAAAACGCCATGGATAATAAAGCCGAGATGCTTGCATACATTGTGGTATTCATTATAAAACTCCCCCTTTTTATAGGCTTTGAGTTTCCAGTAAGGACGGGAAAGTTCAAATGCCTCAGCATCCATGCTGACCACTGATGACATTGCATTTTTCAATAGCTGTAATTCTTTCATGTCGATCCGTTTTTTGCTAATGTAAGTTTTTAAGATGATAAGCTGCGGGGATCCCGGATTTGCTTACGCTGGTTACCGGTTGTTATTTTGCTTCTTTGATCAGAATTGCCGCCACCTTGCCTGGCATAGAGATGAATGGCGTATGGCTGCTGTTCAGGATATATTCTTTTTTTACCTGTGCATTTTTAACCATCGCCTGCTGTTTAGCATAACTGAGTGCATGGTCATTGGTGGTGTAGATATAAACCTTTTCGATAGCACCGAAACGTGCTGCAGATAGTTTCACCGGTATGGTAAATGGTATCACGGGATCCGGCTGTACACCCTTTGCAAATTTGTCCTGTATGTTTTTAGGTGCGTCTGCCACAAATATATCCACTACTCCATCGTTATGTATGGCAGCAGACGCGGTGGCCTGATCCACGTGCAGGAATTTCCCGGCATGACTCTCTGCATCAGTTTTAGCCAGATCCAGCAGACTTTGTCCGTCTTCAGGCAAATAAGCCGCAAGATAAATCAGCTTCTTAATACTACCTGGCATATCCTCTGCAACCTGACTGATCACCATTCCCGCCATACTATGTCCCACCAGTGTTACATTTTTATGGTCGCCTATTTCTTTTTTAACAACATCTACATACGATTGCAAGGTAATTGACGTAAATGGCGTAGTATCACTTCCATGACCCGGCAGATTGACCACTAATACGTTGAATCCTTTTGCTTCCAACACTGGTGTTACCTCTTTCCATGCCGTTGCATCCGACCATGCACCATGAACCAGTACGATTGTCGGCTTGTTGCTCTTTTGAGCCATCGCTGTTATTCCAAATAAAGTTGCAGCCATTGCAATAAATAAACTTTTCATTTCCTTTGATTTAAGATGTCAATTCATTTTGACAAGACAAACCTACGGACCTTACCGGCTGATCAACTTAACCCAGGTTAATATCGTGTGATTATTTTAAAACAGAATCGGTTAAAAAAAACGGCCTCTCCATCCAGGAAAGGCCGCATCAGTAAGCTATAATTGTTAAAGCACCATCTAGTAGCCGGGATTCTGCTTTAACTGCGGATTCACAGAGAGGGTATTTAACCCGATCGGGAAAATCTCCGTATGCGTATCTGCATCTGGTTTTTTATCCCACCAGGTTCCTTTGCTGAATACACCCCAGCGGATAAGATCAGTTCTCCGTCGGTTTTCCCCGATAAATTCCCTACCCCATTCATCCAGCATTTCCTGATCGTTCAGCTGACTACCGTCTGCCGTATACAGACTAGGTGAACCAGCAGGATAGTTACGTTGCCTCACCTGGTTGAGTAAAGCTGCAGCTCCTGGTTTATCACCCTTACGGTACAAGCACTCCGCAAGTGTATAGTAAATCTCTGTCAAACGCACTTCCGCATAGGCAGAAGTTATACGGTTAGCATCTGGTGTAGGATACAGCGGATACTTCATCAAAAAGACACCTGAGTTATGATCAGCATGGTTCATGTTTGACTCCTTATCATTAATCTTAGTGCCAGGTTTAGCACCAAGGAACATACCCACCTGATCGCGGATATACAAGGGATAAGGACCTTTATTCCCTCTAACGGTGTCCGGAACGCTGTTACCATTCACTGTTCGGTTAAAAGGCAGGTAGCCGTATAAAAACATACCCTCTCTTTTACTGCCACCCAGATTCCGGTATTTTTTCAAACGCAGGTCGTCCGGATATTTCTGAAACTTCACAAATGGTTTTCCCAACTGAAAGTTGTACTCTGCGCTATCTACATCACGCCCCGGCTGCAAGGCATATTTTGGATTAGCCTGACCAAAATCCGTAAATCCACAGTACAGTGGTGCGGCATCGTAAGGCATTCCAAAAAAGAACATGCCCCCATCGTAGTGCCAGTGTGTACGGGCCAGCGTACCCGGAAATCCATAAATCACTTCAGAATTAAGCGAGTTATTGGTATAATCAAAAGGTGCATCCCATCTGTTATCCAAAGCATAACTGCCATATTTTCCACTGATGATATCACGGCAAACCACCTCGCACTCTGCAGATTTATCAATACCTGTATATACTTTGGCATTGAGGTAAAGCCTTGCCAATAAAGATGCTGCTCCAGCTTTTGTCCATCTTCCGATACCATTAGCGCCCAAAGCTTCACGCGTTGGTAAACCAGGTATAGATTCCAGCAGTTCCTTTTCAATATAGGCAAATGTTTCCTGCGGAGTAGATTGCGGATTACCCTGAGTCGCATTTTTTACATCTGTAATGATCTCGATGTTCCGGTAAAAATCAAAAGCTCTCAAGTAAAACCAGGCACGTAAGGTACGTAGTTCAGATTTGAAATCTTCCAGTTCCGCGGCAGTAATACTGAGCTTAGCCGGGTCTGTGATACTTTCCATATCCTGATACGAGTTCGTAGCCAGCACAATACCCTGATAAAAATTGGTCCATGCCCCGTTGGTAAAACCATCATTAGGCGTCCATGTATGGTAATGCATCCGCTGATAATAGCCGCCGTCCTGCCAGTCGCCCTGCCGGTTGTAAGTACCCATTTCATCCGAGCTGTCCTCACCAACGGCATAAACATCATTGCCCTGAATACTCCAGAAACCATGTTCAAAAGGCCTTAAAAAATCCCTGATCACGTCTTCGCGGCGTGTAAGAAAATTTCCTGCATCTACCTTATCGTATACACGCTCATCCAGTTTGGTACAACTGCCGGCAAAAACTGCAGCCAGCAATAAACCACTTATATATTTCTTGTGTTTCTTCATTGTTCTGTACATTAAAATGTTGCCTGCAAACCAAAAATCATCTGCAATGTTGATGGGTAATAATTTAAAGTCGGGTTGTTTTGACCATCAAGTTTTATCCCGGGTGTCATCCCGTTGATATTGATCAGTTCAGGATCACCACTGGAATACTTGCTAAAAGTATGGAGATTGCGTCCTACCGCATACAGACGCACCGACTTCATGTATTTGCTTTTCAGCGGTTGCGTGTAACCCAGCGATACGTTATCAATCTTAACGAAAGCCCCAGATTCCAGGTAATAATCCGAAGTTCTGTACAGCGTCTGGTCGCTCGTCAGCTTTGAATACTTGCTGTTACTGTCGTATGCAGATTTGAGCACATTTGCGTCCGGCTGACTAGCGGGCGTTCCAAGGTAAAATGCTGGTGTATTAAACACCTTATATCCGAAAGTCCCCCTCAAAAAAATATTCAGGTCGAAACGTTTATATTGAAAATTATGCCCCATAGAAGCTACATATTTTGGCAAGCCGTTCCCTACGTACTGGCGATCGTCTGGCGAAGCTTCGTTGGCCTGAATAATACTGCCATCCTTTTTATAAACCAGCAGTGCACCATTTTCACTGACACCTGCATTCCGCAGCATAAAAAATTCGCCGATACTACGGCCTTCTTCAATCCGCTGTATATTTCCCGGTGAACCCGGAGAAGGCAGACTTGCTACGTCCTGGAAGGTTCCGCCTTCATATAAATCATTTGAAAAGGAAACAAATTTATTCTTGTTGTAGGAAAACGCGAGTGTGGCATTATAACTGAAATCGTTATTTTTAACTACCGCACCACTTAAAGTTAATTCCAGACCTGAATTTTTCATCGTACCTACATTCGCAAAGGTTTCAGTCTGAGAATTAGGCGGTAATGGCACCCGATAGTTGCCCAGCAAATCTTTATTAGTCCGAATGTAATAATCCAGTGATCCGCTCAGACGGCTGTCTAACAAAGCAAAATCGACACCCGCGTTAAAGTTGATTGCACGCTCCCATTTCAAATCAGGATTAACATTTGAGGACGGGCCATATACCTGATACCACTCTCCATTAAACGGGAAATAACCTGCACTGCCATAAAGCAACAGTGACCGGTAGCTGTCGAAATCCTGGTTACCGGTTATACCGTAATCGGCACGCACTTTAAGCTCGTTGAACCATGGCAGTTTACCTTTGAAGAAGCTCTCCTCAGAAACGCGCCATGCACCGGACACAGCAGGGAAATTACCCCATTTGTTATTGGCACCAAACTTAGAGGATCCTTCACGCCGCAAGCTGGCGGTAAAAATATAACGGTTATCAAAGTCGTAGTTTAACCTGCCAAAAAATGAAATCAGCGTCGAGCCGTTTTGGGTAGAACTTACTGCATCCTGACCTTGCCCTGCCGCACCGCCGTTATACAATCCTGACCCTAAGTTGTTCCAGCCGAAAGCATCAAAAGGGAAATCATAGTTCTGTGATCTGAACTGTTTATAATTGAATACCGAGTATGAATATCCTCCCAGCACTTTAAAGTGATGACGGTTGATACCCAGGTTATAATTACCAGTCCACTCCACATTCTTCTGGTCGTTCTCCTGTTGTTCCTGCGAGGCGAAATTGGTTTGTGTAGTTTTGTTTGCCTGCACAATAGTCGATAACGTAGATGGCGAAAAGTTCATATTCCTCGCTGAGCGGCTGATTTGTGACAGTGTCACTGTAGTACTCAGGTTATCGAGGATATTCATTTTTAATGATCCATTAATATCCAGCTCCTTAATTTCTGCATCAGATTTGATCAGGTTACCATTTTCAACCGGGTTATTAGAGAAGAAACCTGTGTTGATATAGTTGTATTTGCCCTGATCATTGAAAATCGGGTAAGTAGGATTTAAGGTAAGGGCATTATTGAAATTCCCCTGATCCGCATTACTTACCATCATGTTACGCGGCGCGATGTTCAATGTAGCCACAAACACATTATTGTCAGTAGTATGGTTCAGGCTTATTCTTCCCCCATATTCCTTTTTATGTGCACGGAGATCGATACCACCTGCATCACGATAATCAGCAGAAGCGAAGTAATTCGTTTTTGCAGAGCCGCCCGACAATTGCAGGGTATGTTTTTGAGCGAAAGCCGGAGATTTAGTCACCGCATCCAGCCAGTTGGTATTTCCACCATAATTCTGTCCCTTACCATTCTGCACACGGTTTGCGATAAACTCTTCTGTTGACAAATTCTCCAGCCGGTTAGTAACATAGTCAAAACTGGCATAGCCATCATAGAACATACGTGACTGCGTTCCGCCTTTTTTGGTTGTAATAATGATTACCCCGTTTCCGCCCCTTGTACCATAGATGGCAGAAGCAGCACCACCTTTTAATACATCAATACTTTCGATATCATTCTGATTGATGTTATCAATATTTCCTCCCGGAACGCCATTGATGACATACAGCGGGCCAAGGCCGGCATTACGTGAGGACACTCCCCTGAGCTGTATACTCGGACTGGAATTTGGATCTCCCGTTGCAGTATTGCTGATCGTTAAGCCAGCGACTTTTCCCTGCAGTGACATCAATGGGTTATTGCCTGCCACCTGCAATAAATCTTTTGCAGATACATGCGTGATAGAACTGGATACTTCCCGGCGATCGAGCGTACCATAACCCACGCTTACCACTACAACTTCGTTAAGGTCATTACTGGCTTCACTCAGCGAAATGTTCAATGTAGCTCCCGAAGGAAGATCCACTGTCCTGGAAGCGAAACCTATAAAGGTAAAAGTGATTTGTCGGGCTGTAGCCGGGAGAGCAATACTGTACTGACCATTTGCATCAGTGGTGGTGCCTGCTGTTGTCCCTTTAACGGTTACGCTTACCCCCCCAATGGGTAATCCGCCAGAGGCATCCGTTACCTTACCGTTGACCGTTCTGGTTTGCGCAAAGACGGTAACCGCGGGCATCAGGAAAAGTACCACTATACTTAGATAAGGTAAAATTTTCTTGTACATACTTGTTTAATTTGGTTTGACTGATAGATATAATCTGGCAGCAGAATTGTATCTGCGCGCCGGTTTATTTAGCACGCAAATAACTCCGCTTAAAGTTCAATTGCAAGTGAACTTCTATGGACTTATTAAAAATCTAAACCAATAAAAACACAAACACCTGACTTAAAACAGATTGGAAAAGACGAAGTATTGAAAAATCTAAGTTAAATGACCATCAGCATTGAGTTGAATGCCCATAATCTGCTGCTCAAAGTCACCTCCGGAAACCAGTGCTTTCGACTTTGCCCTGAAGCGATAGGTATAAACTGTATTTACTGTGTATTCCAGTATCGCTGCAATCATTTCATTTTTGCTGATCCCTAAACGCATCAGGGCAAAGATGCGCAGCTGTGGACTGAGTGCTCCCGCAGCTCTGGGTTTCATCTGGTCTTTCTCTTCAAACATGGAATTCACTGCAGCTACAAAATCCGGAAAGAGTTTAAGAAAGATCTGATCGAAGGTCTTAAAAAGTTCGGTCCGTTCCTGACTAATGTTTACTTTATCCAGTATGTTAAGGACCTCTTCTATATTGCCCGACTTTACCCTTCGCTGTACATTTCTTTTTAATTTATCCAGTTTGATAATATAGCGCGATAACTCGCTGAAAAAATACCCGATATACTCTTCCCTGATCTTTCCGGCCTCCCACAATTGTTTATTTTTCTCCGCCAGCATGTCGTTACTTTCTTTGATCACCCGCTGTGCAGCCCGCACTTTTTTAAGCTGTACAAAAATGATAAAACCAATCAGGGTGGCAATTACCGCTAAAACCAAAATACACACTGTATACATCAGAAAGCGCTCACGTTCACGTTCGGTGATCCTCTCCCGCTCTGCCGCCACTTTGGGCAACAGATGTGCAACCTGGTATTGCTGCATCCGCGAACCAAATGTATTGGCCTGCACCATGGCCTGCTTTAAAAAATAATAAGCTTCTTCAATTTTTCCTACTTCATACAATGCTTTACCTAAGGAAAACATTGCCTCAGCCCGATAAGTAGAAGTCCGGAGGTCATTAATTGCCGCGATAGTCAGCAGCCGTATTTTCTCCTCCCCATGGCGGTATCTGCTCAAACCCGTAGCCACCATTGCTTCTTCATGCAGAGAAAGTTTCCTTTTGTAAAGTTTTTCATAATATACGGAGGGATGTGGAAGCGTTCCCTCTTTTCGCTGCGCTTCCAGAATCAGCCGTTCAAAGCTGCCCGCTTGTGTCAATGCAATCGCCGAGTCCAGGTACAGAAACTTTTTAACCAGATCCTGAGGTGCATAAAAGCGATCGCTATTGTATTTGGCCAGGTCAGAATATGCCCAGGAATAAAGTATATAATAGAACTTCTTTGCGTTAACATCCAGCAAATGCGGATTAGTTTCCCTCAGATTGTCGAACGTCTCTTTAAACATGCCCGAACTAATCAGTGTTTTTCCTAATCTAAGCCGGTTTTCCGCCAATTTTCTATCATCTCGTAAACCTTTACTTAATTCAACCAGTCGTTGTGCGTAATAAAAAGTAGAATCAAAGCGGTAATCCTGGTACAAGTCAAAGAGCGCTATAGTGATATCATATTTTTTATGCAATGCCGAAGCCGGTGAATTACGGTATGCTTGTCGCAGTCCGGATATTTTACTTTCCATCTGCCGGTCATAATTACCCTTGCGTGCGAGTTCTATCTTGAGCACCCGCAGCAGACTATCAGCAGGAACAGATGAGAAAGTACAGTAGGGAAAAAATAAGACAAATACGATAAAAAGTAAACGCGTTTTCATACAGCAGCTTGTTTAGGATAAACAAAGCTAACTCAATTGACCTTTATTTAAAGTTTGGAATAAAATTATAATTCCTCTACAT
>Ga0247814_10001527_pt1 | contig 13507 bp, 14 predicted proteins | sample UWRJL179409R1_FD_179947 | JGI IMG/M metagenome (GOLD analysis project Ga0247814, IMG submission 179947) | Plant litter microbial communities from Arlington Agricultural Research Station in Wisconsin, United States - UWRJ-L179-409R-1 | ecosystem: Environmental > Terrestrial > Plant litter >...
CCGAGATTAATGATCATGGATTGGAACCATGGAGAATGTATAAGGAAGGTCGTTTGTCCAGTGATGGGATAGAGACCAATCATATTCCAGAGAAGCCAGGTTTGCATTGCTCCTGCATCACTATTTCCTGGAAGCCCTGAGGGTCCAATCTTGTAGCGGCCTTTCGCGATCTTGCGAGACTGCTCGATAGATCGATCTGGGCGATTGACGAAATTGAAGAGATATGGTACGTTGAAGGTACTATATTTAGTTAGTCTTGAACAACAAATCGTTATGCGGTATACTTACGGCTCGTTTGTGGCATCGAAGATAATGCCACTTGTGTCCCCAGGCATGGCACCAGGCTTGAACATTGTCTCCAACCGCGAAAGAAACGTATCTGCACCTCCCATCCACTCCACAAGCTTTTGAACATCGAATACGTCACTCCAAGAATAGGCCCACGAGCTCCCTTGATAATAAGCATCTCCCCAATAGCCAGCATCTTTCAATGGGTTCGTATTCAAGAAGCCATTGGTATCTCTTGGCTGAATAAATCCCTTGAACCCGATTGAAGTCAAGTTTGGATCCCAATGGTTTCTCCAATTTCTGGACCTACCCAAATACTTGACAGCATCGGCAGCTTTACCAAGCCCCTTCGCAACCTGATACAGAGAGAAGTCGTTGTACGCATACTCTACTGCACGTGATGCTGCTCTACTGTACTTGGGTGTGATGAAACCATATTGCAGCCAGTCTGGAAGAGCTCCTCTACCTTCCTTCGTGGAAGAATCTGGCGCCATTGCATCAGGGTTGTCATTCGGCGGTGTCTCTTCAGCATCTTTGACCATAGCTGCATATCCATCATTCCAGTTGACCTTGCCGCGAACGCCTTTCACATAAGCATCCGCCAAAACATTATCGGCATTTGAACCGCCTTGAGTTCTACCGTTGTAATTTGAGGACCTTCCATCTGGAAGATATCCGTCATGACGCCAAATATCGATCATTGAACGAATGTACTCCTCATACGCAACAGGCTGGAGCACATGCATAAGAGCAGTTGAACAACGGAAAGTATCCCAGAGGGTGAATATATCTGAATAATATGGTTCTGAGGATTTCCAGCCTGGGTTCTCACCAGTTTGGTTGGTTGGAAGAAGATTCATGAAGTAAAGTGATGTGTACAGTAGCTTCAAGCTCGTTTGATCGGTGGTATCCGTCGTGATTGTTGACAGAAGCTGGGAGTTCCATGCATCTTTAGTGCCTTGCACCACGGCGGAGAATTTCATGCCTGCTGGTATCTCTCTATTAACATTTTGGCACGCTTGTTCCTTCGAGATCCAAGAGATTCCCACTCTTGAAGTTAATGTCCTCGCATTGAAAGTGTATAAGCCACCCACATAATCATTTAGATTACTCGAAAAGGCAGTTTTGCTTGGCTGCACAGTAGCATTACCCCCCACGGGTCCCTTGAATGCGGATGCTGCGACTGGTTTGGTGTCGAAATAGCCACCTTGTTAAATTAGCCACAGAAATTAGAAGCATACCGAGGACGGAACATACATGAGTAGATCTTCCAATCTGGTGATCGATTCCAGCCATTATTATAGATACCATAAGCCTCATAATGGCCATCAGGAAATATTGTAAAATTGCCACCATTATAGCCTGTACAAAAAATAGTCAGCCGCCTGAATGATGAATTTAAAGGAATACTGAGATATCGAGGCTGATTGGTTCCAGAGGAGATAAATTCGGCGAAGTTATACAGAGAAGTGAAGAAACTGTAGTATCTTACCCTGACCAAGACCTTGCCCTCTGAACGATGGCAATACATGGCTAACATCAATCAAAATATTATTTTTTGTGCTTCCAGTAGGGAACGTGTATTGATAGATTCCCGCACGTGCTGCTGCTGCCAGTTCGACAACAACATTGTCCGTGGTCTGAGACTTGTAGTAGCCTACAGAACCTTGATCAGGAATCGCTCTTCCCACAGTCACACCCGACAAGGCAGCAGTAATATTTCCGACTAGAGGTAACTGAGAGACGGTGCCGTACTTCGGAGCACCGCCGGTTCCTTGCTCGTGCATCATACTAAACCCCGAGAATCGACCGTTTGGAAGATAACCAGAGTATGAATCGGTCCCTGCATTTAAGAGATCTGGTCCCAATTTTACCATACCGAATGGTCTAGCAACGCCTGGGAAATTGTTCCCACCAGCTTCCGTTCCTGTGCTGTACTTGTAAGTTTCCTAAGTCCGAAATATATTTGAACTCGACTCACAACACATCGACATATTGAGTATAGTCGACCACTCCTTGAGCAGCAGCTACTAGTGACAAGGCCAACGCCAAGAATCGTGACATCGTGAGGCCAACTCCTAAGGAAACTATAGTATGATGGACTGTCTGATTTAAAAATCTTCAGGAGACGCGTTATTTTGGTTTAGTTTCTTCCACGTTCCTGGGATGCTTGGCAATTGGTTTTGGGCTTATTACATATTTCAAGTGCAACTCACTTATATATGTCTCACCCACTAACCAATGGCTTTAGATTCAATAAAACCAGCTTTGTAAATAATGACGCTGTTTTAGTGGAAAGAATTGCGTGTGGAGGTGTAACCATTTAAGTTCAAGAATTATCAGGAGCACGAGGCCCTGTCGTGATCGGTGATAGGAACGCTCCAGTATGGTTGAATGGCACAGTCCGACTGACGCACTGGAGGATCCCAAATACCGAACATAGATGGGGTACGCGAGGTACGCGAGGTACGCTTGGTACGGTAACTCGGGTAATAAGGGGCGTGTGAATGATGATGTGCACGAATGGAGATCCCTACTTCGAGATGTGCTTCTCGCCAAGCCCCACGTGCAGGTGAGGTTAGAAGGATCTTCCTTCATAATAGCTAACTTGAGTTAGGAAAATGGCTTTTGGAATGTCAATATTTGATTGGTAGCGTAATGGAGTTTGAAGGAATACGGCTTTTCCACCGTAAACCGTTAGACTTTGGCCTTGATATTTCTGTTGATTGTAGACCTCAATGACAAACCAAGACAGCCTACTAGCAAACGTATTGAATACGAATACTGCATACTGTTGAAATAAATATCTCTAGACAATCTTTGATCTATCTCTCATGGCAAGCTGCGTATGTATCTATGTACCTACCTCACGTCAAGTAGAGTTTTGTCCTGGTGCAATTGAGGGGATAATTGCCATCACATGCTCTCAAAAGCAAATGAGGTGAGTTACTATTTAATCAGGTTTAGCAACTTCCTAGTAATTCCTTGAAAGCGTGTGATTATTGGGTGTCCGGTTAATAGTGTTTGGAGCATTGTGGAGTACATAGAGCCCCTTTATTATAATTCTCGCTTAAATAATTATGTGCAAATAACTCATTAACAAAACAGCTTACACCAAGACAGAATAAGGTGTACCAATTGTACGTGCCTTTGAAATTCAGTTGAGGTTCTAGTTTTTTAGATCGAGATCTAACGGATATAATGTTCTTAGACGAGTGGGTTGCCTAAGTGCTTGAAGGAGTTGGCTATTTCATGATGATCCAAGTAAAGCACTTATTTACGTATGATAAAAAACCCCTTCAGTTGTATAAACACCGACTTGGGGTTCCGATTATGCAATATCTATATATATGTATCAGCATAAATCACGGTCTTTTACCCAAACCTGCCACCAATTCGGTGCATGATTTGGGATCTTAGATTTATTACATACAGAACTAGGCTATGCTACCTCCAAATTTCGGTCATGATGATGCTCCTAGTTATGCTTATTACCATCTATCATCCCATATTGCCACTCGTAATAACCATTTCCATCACTTTTTGCGTGGCTGTATAGTTCTTTTTATTCTAATCGAAGTGGATGTGCCACCAGAAACTCTTCCAAAGTAGAAACCTTACCTCGGGCATTCTCCACGGCCCAAGAAATTTTCTTCGCAGCATCAGTCCCACCATAATACCCAAAATCTTCGACGTAGCTGAAGTAGTCAACAAAGATACCAATGAAGGTTTCGTCATCGAAAGGTAGGCCTTTCTGGAAATCCTCAACCGAGATTTGTTTGTAGACAAAAGTTTGGCCTGTAGCCTTGGAAAGGATAGCGGCTATCTCCTCCAAGCTATACAGGGCCGTGGCGGCGTAGAAAGATTTCCCTTCGTACTTGTCAGGCTCGGCGAGGATAGCACCCACGAATTTGCCTGTGTCTCCAACAGCATCTATTAAAGGGAGCCTGCTTTCGGGGGAATTGTGGCGGGAGAATACCCAGGTGCCATCAGGAGCCTTTCGAGGTGCTAAGAAGGCCTGGGCCTCGGACAGGCAGTTCTCCATGAAAGATCCCGGACAAATAAACGCGCTTTTGATAGGAAGGCTTCGAATGTACTGCTCAGCTTTCGCTTTGGCATCAAAGGGGGTTACCCTGGTGTACTTTCCGCCTGAGATCTCTGCGATTGGTGGGAGAGTACTGAAGATTATATACTTGACACTTTTCTCGAGAGCGGTATCAGCAATGGCTTTGACACTGTTGAATTCTGTCTCCAGACCATCAGGACCGAAGGAAGGCGCATTCATAATGAAAACAGTGTGGACTCCGGACAAAGCTGATTTGAGGGACTCTGGATCGAACACATCTCCTTGGACGACATCGACTACGTCTTTAAGCTGCTTGGACTTCGCTGAATTGACATCACGAGTGATGGCACGGATCTTATACTCTTGAGAGAGTTGTGGGTCATTAAGCACAAATTTGATGACCGAACCGCCCCTATATTCTAGTCAATATGGTAAAATGTTGATGACGAAGTGAGTTCTGGTAATATGGAGATGTCTTGGGAATTCTTTTCGTGTTGATTGGGAAGCTCGGTGCTATCCGAGCCCGCAAGACAATCCCCTACCACTTAATTCCCATGTAGGATGAAGGATTTGTAGAAAAGGAAAATCATACTGTTGTCCGGTAGCGCCAAATACTGCAAGGACTTTAGACATATTTTTAGATGTTTAATGATAGATATTCGGAGAGGCGAGATGTCGGTTTGTTAATTTTCAAAATTTATGACAAGGAATGCGATTTTTGCGAAGTCTTATAATTCTTGTGACCCAACTACATGAAGAGATTATTAAGCTAAACACCGACGATTATATTAGGAATGGAAACTCGATCGGACGTGCTATTGGTAACACCGGTGTTAACTCCGCCTAGCCCCATGGGTGCAGAGGAAACCGAGTAATCAAACTTGACAAACACCCCAGTCACTAGTTCGTCCTCCAATCTACAACAGAAATTCTAACTCCTGTGACAAAACGATTCGTTAGATAACAATGATAAACCCCATATTTTACGGAATTAACTGTGCATAACTCCGTACCGCTGAAGCAATTCATCCAATGCATTATCGAAGGCAGGTGGGTATAAAGACTTCGACACCTTCTTACGTACTTGAGTCATCAATTCCACCTTCATTGCTTCGTATTAACACCCACCGACAATTTTCTTTTATCATTGCATCTCGCTTATAGAGTTGGTTTTAAAGCCTTCAACAACCCGAGGAATAGTCCTATACTTTTGTCACGAGGCACAAAACCAAGCGGTAAATATACTCCAAGCAGTAGTTGCCTCCTGCAAATACTAGAACACTTGTCATTCAGTGTGGTAATGAAATTTGTATTCTATATGTACAAAATAGTTTGAATGGAATCTATAAAATAGAATTAGATAGAACCCCCTGGGGCCTGCCCCAAGACAAAGACAAAGGAAGATGGAAAATCACGACCGTATGCTGTTGTTCGTCCGAGTGTGTACAGTACGATGTCCTCCATGAAGAAGTGAGAAGACGAATATTCGGTTAAATGCGTTGCATACTACTAAATCCCCACGTTTCTTGGCTTCTTGGCTGGGACTGGTAGCTTATTATTTTAATCACTCATTCTGTAAGGATCCAGAAGCCTACTCATCACATTGAAGGCTAGGTGAATATATCTGAGATTTTGAATCATACTACGTGCAAAAGATTTTATCTTTTGTACGTTCTCACGGAGATGATCCAGGGTACAGGGAAAGAATGTAAAGAATGATAGAACTGAACATGTCGGTTGTTCGTTTCTAGATTCCGAATATACGAAGATTAAACGGCCGGCTTTGAGAGGCTCGCGGAAGCAAAGATGTCTTTAAAATAAGGATCTGGCTTATATAAGAATAATACATAGTTTTATTTACGGTTGCTATCCTATCAACTTAATTATTTTAACTATGTTATTTTGCTCATAAGGTCATCAAATCATTAAAGCAATACCTGAAACACGCTTAAATCCCCTCCTTATCCAGCGCCGACATTGGTGGAGGTGAATGTGCTACCAGGAACCAAAACACCATTGATATAACTCCGTACTGTCGCACTTGTGAAGCGATTGACATTCCTCGAGCTGTATGTATAGAGCACCTGGCCATTAGTTGTAGCAGCTCTACCCATCACTACCTCAGCACCGCCACCAAAGCTGATGCGCATGCTACCTTCTGCAGCTACCAAGTCGGTGTGAGCAGAAGCCGTAGCGGTACCCGACTGTCGGTTCCCCCAAGTCAGTGTATCAATAACAGGATGATCAGCCGTGATACGGTTGGCGAATACTGAAGTAGTTGCGTTGGCTTTGGCACCGGATGGTACGTGTGTGATCACAACTTGAAATCGGCGCTCAACTGAGCCAGAGGCTATAACGGGCGGTGATATGTTGATGGTAGAGCCAACAGTACTAGAAAGGCTGAGGGTAGGGCCGAAAGTTTGTGACCAGGTGTATTGAAGATCGCTCTCTGAGACACCAGTGGCCAACTGAGTTGCTTTGAGTGTGACGAATACTCCAGACAGAACAGTTTGGTTTTGTCCAGCAGAAGCTTGGAGAGCGGGGGCACTTGGTGTTGTAGTTGAGGTTGCAGTTGAACTACTGGTGCTTGTTGTTGAGGTTGGGCTTGCAGGTGGAGGGCAATTTGCAACCAATGGTGGAGGTGCGGTCGCTCCTGGCCAAGGGCTAAGTTGGCCAAATATCTGACCATCAATTGGACCGAAGCCATCTCTAAGAGGGCCAATATTGGTGAAATCGTTGGGTGGAGGTGTTCCTCCAGGGGTTACAAGCTCTGGGAAGATCCATTCGGAGACAGGTTGGACATACTGCCCAGCATCTATACCATCTGAAGTGGTGACAACGTTGTCTCCGATTTTGACACGATAATTACGGGTGTATTTCCCAACATCTGTGTTCTTCGGGATACGAATTTCCCACTTGTTTCGAATTTCACCGGCTTTAACATTACCTGAGGCAAGGAATCGATCAGATGTTTCGCCAGTGCATCCATCTTCATCAATAGCCCAGATAGTGATAGGCAAATCTGCTCGTGACGCAAGACCAACAAACTATTTACTGTTAGATCTAACCGTAGATTATTATGATGAATTACGTACTCTGTATCTTGCAGCTTCAACGTCAGCATTCCCATCACCGATTCCGATCAAAGCGTCTTCGACACGGACAAATCCTGGTTGGTTTCCAGAGGTTGTAATGCCAATATTGACAACCATGGTGTAGACTATTGTTGCGCCGTCAAATTCAACTCCCGAATACTCAATATAATCTCCAGCTTTGATAGGAACCATGTGCAGGGGATCAGGTACGTTACTGTAAGTGTTAGACAAAGTTTGAGGAATATCGGAAGAGATACACTGACAAGGATGTACCCGTTGGCCGGTTGGATTCCGGGCATTTTGGATCAGTTGAATTTCGTGGTACACACATTGGAAAACCACTAAAGCTGGTGATTGACGGATTCTCATCATCGGCAGTAAAGAAAGGTAGCTTGTCATAACCTGCGCTATAAATTTTGCGAGGGTCGTTGATGCGCAGAACTGGTCCGTTAAGAATTTTGATACGGCCATCAGGCTCGATGCTTTGAATCGTGCCAGTAGAAAAGGCAAGGTCTAATTGGGACACACTCATTTGCCCGGCTATGATATCATTGCCAACAAAGTTTCCAGTTATCTAGAACATCGTATTAGTGGCAGATACGGAAACGAAAGGCAGACCACACGTACGGAAACTTCATTAGGGCCCGCCCATTGACCTGAGCCGGCTGTAGCAAATTCTGCAAACGGAACAAACAATGCTGGAAATTCAACAAGAAGGTTGTCGGGAATCTTGACTGTATAGCCAGAGATAGTGACAACACCACCTCGGTTGGGTCTTACGCTGTCAGTGTTTGCCGTAGCCCTATAACGATTAGTAAAATATAATAGGTATGTACGGGATGGGTTGTACCTACGTTCCCAAGAAACCCGTAACTACAAAAGGTCGCACTTGGGCTAGTGCTAGGTGCAAAAAGCACCCAAGGGTGAATAAGATTTGTAAGAAAGACATCTTTACACAGGAAAGAAGAGTGTCCACGAGCGTATGGTGCAGTGTTGAAGGAGAAACCACTTCACTTATACTGATTTCGGAGAACCCTGCATCTTACATCACTCACCTGAGAATCAGTGCCTGTCAGACGCCCGATCTAGAATACACATATAAACTCAGATTAATGCTGGCAAGTTCCAGGTAGAAGCCGGGCAAGATCGATACCTTGCATGAAAGATACTTTTTCTGACACTTTGAGATCATGTATGCACGGAAACCGGTCTGCTGGGCGGAGTCAAATATCACGAAGGCACCAGATGGCTCTTTTGGGATGTCATGATGTGGCGCTATGTGATGACCATTAGTTGTATATAAAGGATGGCTAACTGCCGGCACTGGGGAATCCGCGGGGACCCGTGTTCTAGAAAATGAGATCGGCGAGAACGATACTACCTAGGGCATTGAAGACAAAAGATGTAAGATATCTCGAAGATCTGAGATAGTTCAAGTGCATATTCCCAGCATTGTTGATCCTGGGCCAGGAAAGTGGGTGGATGGCGGTTGACGTGCCCAGAATGTCGGACGACACCGCAAATATCCCAGGAGCCCATATAATAACCTGTACCGTACCGTACCGTGACTTGCACATAAGTAATGATGGCGCTCTCTTCGTTCCTTGAAGGTAATCTTAGCTGCCTACAGAGCATCCAGCCCTGGGAAGCCACGAGGGAAGCTTCCCCCAGCAGAAATGACAGCAGAACGACAGGTGACAATTCGGAGGTCAATTCATGCCGCCTGCAAGGGGAGTAGTTGTTGTTGGGAGGCGCCACGAGTTGCAATGAATTGCCTTTGCCACATCATGATAAAGCGTGATGGTTACTTATGCCGGTTCTAGATGGTGCTTAGTGGTGGGCGGTGGTGCTGTGGCTTGGCAGTCGAGGCACGACGCCGCCAAAATCTTCAGATCATGCATCTTCAGCCTCACCAATACCACAGTAACACCCAGACACCCGTATCCTGTCTCCGAAGCGGGCATCTAAACGAGCAATGCTTGACCTTTTCCCGCATCTAGTCTAGTCGGCCAATCGGATCGATGGCATGCCTTGACCCTCTCGAGCCTTCGAACCACCTTCTCCACCTACGGCGGATTTGTACTAGAACTGTACAAGTACTGTACAGTAGTTGTGTACGTTATACTTTCGTATATGTGTAATCTTTTATTTATAGGACACTCACGTGTTCGACACTCCTTGGAGGTGTTGCGGCTGAACCTTGTGGATGGATGCTCGGACATATCTGCTTGCTTACTTTGTAGCTCTTCGATGATATATTGTCTCTCATGCCAGCTATTTGGTGTTGGCAACATTCAACTGAGCTTTACAGCTAAGTTTGATCCCAACTCACTCCCATACGGTTCTGTGAGGCCTTTTAGGTTTGTAGCCTTTCGCGGGGGAGGGGAAAGGGTGGTCCTGTCGAAGCTAGAGCTTTTCCGTGCTCTCGATTTTTATTTCTTATATTTTGTTTCTTGTTTCTTGTTTCTTGTATCATTTACACTTATTTGTCGATTAGTGGGGATGTTTCCTACTTTTGAGATTCGGCAGATTTGAGAAAGTAAGGTAAGGATCAAAGACAAAGAGACGATCAGGAAGGTAGCATCCATCAGATGCTCGTCCTTGACCAACATCCTTCAAACCCAAACACCGCACTTTAGCCGAATCTCCTGGCTTATTCTGAAGTGGAACTATTTAGAAGTGAGAGACAGCTCAACTACCATGTTACTATCCAGTAATGAACTTCTATGCTGGAAGTTTAGACGCATTCATGCATTGGACATCTTCATAAAGCTAGGCGGTACTAATTATACCGTCAAAAATACAATAGTCAAATGTCATGGCAACCTCCAAAGTCAAGATGCTGAGAGCAGCTGTATGCTTAGGGAGCCTCTTCTCACTGTCCAAGATAAAGAAACTGCTTTGATGGTTGCTGTCATAGAAATTAGTTTCAAACACCTCAAATTATTGATCATGAACTGATCCTTTGCCCCCTTGATGGAAATTTGATGGTTTCTTAACCGACCTTACCAGTGTGACAAATGATCGCCATGGTCTATTCAGCAATACGATGCTCGAAGCCTGAGAATTAATAACGGAAAACGTTGTCACTTTAGGCATACATGTGTGAAACTACCATATCAAATTGAATAGTGCGCTGTCGTGGCTTTTTGGAAAGAAAGAATATTTCGCTCCATCTGTTTCACTAGGGTAGCTGGCTTTCCTTTTACCTTGTCGTGGTTTTGCGGAAGGAAAGCATGTTTCGCTTCACCTGCCTTACCAGGGCATATGATCTCACCTTTACCTCGCCTAATAATAAATTATATGAAAAAAGATCCCGACAGGCCGATTTAACGCGAATATCTATACGCTAAAATCAGTATACCAAATTTGTGATAAAGCATAAACGCACCTCCAAAGCCCCCAATCTTAAACCTTTAAACCTATAGCAATACCAAGTCTTCTACGTCTTTCTAGCAAAGTCCCACTGCTGCAAATAGTCAAAGTCGAAGCTCATTGTGAGGAAGAGATGAGATCGATATCCTGGAGCTATCCTTTACATGTCTCGATTAATGACCGGTTCGTATGTCTCATTTCACTGTCAAGTATTATTGGCTTCGGCTCAACGTGGAGATTTCTCCCGTCTCAATTTGTCTATCCCAAGCTCATATTGCTGCTCTCATCGTATTCCGACTGCACAGCCAGGTTATATGAGTAAACCCTCCCCTACTTAGATTCCCCTTCCTTACAACGACTGTTACTCCACGCCGAACGACCACAAGGACCCCTGGACATTAACCAAGCTAAAATACAGTGCTTTATCAGCCTGAATGCGCAATTCAAAGTTCAGAATTGTAAAATAACGTATACTGGTACTGATAAATGGCTTTTTCACTTACAGAGAGAAAGTTTGGTGGCTCTCACTAATGATGTGGAACACATCATCAAGGATTTCTGGGATAAGTGGAAACACTTTAGAGGTCTCTTTGACATCTCATGTAGTGAGCCTGGTGAGGTATAGGTGTCTTTGGTGACTATGATAGATGTTGATATGATTAGTACGTTTTGATTAGTACAGTACATAGACTATAAATGGAGGCAAACCAGTAACAATCGGCGAATTTTGAGATTTCTAGACCTATGATCGGGTTTCTTCTCACGGTTAATGTTAAAAAAAAAGGTTTAAGATGCTCTTGCCGGTTAAAGAGGAGTCGGCGATGGTCGTGGAGGCTCCTAAATCAGAGATTCAAACGGTGCTAGAAAAGGTGGGTTCACAAGATTAGACTAACTTTGTCAGCCTATGGTTTTATATCTTTCATGTGGCTATTCTTTTCATTCTCTAAATAATGCCGAGTTGAATCTGGCTTCGAATTTCATTTCTTTCCTCAGACCTCTCTACTCTTCTTAGCCAGGATCCAAAGAAAGGGAGCATCTTTTAGATCTTGCTTGATATTGGCTTCAAGCAGCTCGAACCCAGCTGCCTCAACCAGCTCCTTGCAAGTCTTTTTGTCAAAAGCACTCCAGAACATCCGGTCTCCCCCCAACCAGCCATCTTCATAAGAACCGGGATTGTCATCTCCTCCTAAATTAATAAGCAGATACCCACCAGGTTTCACCCACTCTCCAATGCGACTGATAATGACCTTTTGCTCCGGTCGAGGAAGATGGATGACTGAATACAGGCCTACAACAGCATCTAATGATGCAGCTTCAAATTCTAGAGACATCATGTCTCCATGAATAAGCGTTGCTCCAGGGACGTGTTGTTTTGCAAGCTCAATTTGAGCAGCTGAGCTGTTTGGCAAGTTTGTTAGCCTAGTCCCTTCTGGTTTCTGAGGAGTCTAACATATCATTGCCGGTGACAGTAAAATGCTTAGCGAGCAGCTGGGTGGCCGGCACGCCAGCACCACAACCAAGCTCCAGCACCTTGGTGGCCCTCGAAGCAGGCAGCAAAGCAATCAGCTTCTGGATTTCTTCAATCCTGGTCGTAGGGGTCTTTGTAGCCCATTCGAGATATGCTGGGGCTATCTTGTCGTATCCCGCCTCAACAAGACGTTTCACGTCCACCCCGCTTTCAGACTCGCCTGCTGCTTTCGGGTTCATTTTCACAGTTAGTATTTTTGATAGTTTTCGTTGATGATTAAGTCATAAATGGCACTAGATCAACCTTTAAGTAGGCGGGTAGCTGTGTTGTTGTTCTATTATGAGTCACGTGGCAAAGGTATGCAAGTTGATGGTAGCACAGAAACGGTCGCTTGAAACTATCCACAAATTACGCCTAATTCTAGCATTGAGATGATTTTTAAGTATTGGCTGCTGGATTGTACTAATTGATCGAGCAAAAGAATTTATAATATTTCATCATAGTGAGGTCAGAGGGACTGGGTAAATCAAGTTCTTCTGGTGATCAAAAGATGCCCATGCAAATAACTTTCCTCTCCTCCGCAGTCAACTTCTTGAAAACCGCCTCCTCTTTCTCCTTAACTTTCAAATAAAAATCTATGATCTCAGGCCCCAATGCACCGACCAGCTCTTGATCGTTCTTGAGTTTCGTGAGTGATTCTTTCAGGGACGTCGACATCCGCTCCTTGATTCCATACTCCGCAGCTTCTTTCTCATCAATGATCGGCTCTACAAGGAACTTTTTTGGGTCTGTCATCGTCAACACCTTGTCAGTCTCAAATCCAAGTATTCCTGCTGTGAGAATTGCAAGAAATGCTAAGTAGGGATTCATTGTTGCATCCGCACTTCGTAATTCCTAGAGTAACGAATTATCATTAACATTTCAACTGAATACGAGCTCTTTAATATCGAACGACTATATAGGGAAGGCTTAAATCACTACGAAAACTTACCCAATGTGCGGTGTTGATCTTTCGAATAGGCACGAGCCTATTTCCAAGGCCCCAAGCTACCCATTCGTTTTCCCTCACACGGCGATATGAGTCGTAGTTTGGCATATAGAATGCGGCAAGAGCTGTCCATTTTTCCAAAAGACCCGCCAGAAACGAATCTTCTTTCTCCGTGCGAGAAATGGAAAGATGAATATGAGAGCCAACTGATTGGGATTTTTCACTAT
>Ga0247814_10001528_pt1 | contig 13507 bp, 7 predicted proteins | sample UWRJL179409R1_FD_179947 | JGI IMG/M metagenome (GOLD analysis project Ga0247814, IMG submission 179947) | Plant litter microbial communities from Arlington Agricultural Research Station in Wisconsin, United States - UWRJ-L179-409R-1 | ecosystem: Environmental > Terrestrial > Plant litter >...
ATATCATGTTTAAGAAATTTATAGACAGACCTGTCTTAGCAACCGTTATATCCATACTTTTGGTTATTCTGGGAGTACTGGGACTCACAAAACTTCCCTTACAGCAATTTCCTGATATTGCGCCGCCGGCTGTACAGGTCACTGCGCTGTATCCGGGTGCCAATGCAGAAACCGTATTGCGCTCTGTTGCTCCCTCCATAGAGGAAGCTATCAATGGGGTCGAAAATATGAGCTATATGAGCTCCACAGCGAGTAATGACGGATCTCTGGTCATCACAGTTTACTTTAAACTGGGTACCGATCCGGATCAGGCAGCTGTAAACGTGCAGAACCGCGTATCACAAGCCACCAGTCAGTTGCCTGCGGAGGTAGTTCAGGCGGGGGTAACTACGGCAAAACAACAGAACAGTTTGATCATGGTACTTTCCATGTACACGGAAGACCTGAAAAGCTATGACCAGACATTCATGGCAAATTATGCAGCCATCAACCTTATTCCTGAAATCAAAAGGATTCCGGGAGTGGGGCAGGCGCTGATATTTGGCGGGAGTAAAGATTACTCTATGCGTGTATGGTTAAATCCATCGCAGATGGCTACCTATAACCTGACGCCGAACGACGTCATGTCTAAAATAAAAGACAAAAATCTGGAAGCTGCTCCGGGAAAGTTTGGAGAAAGCAGTGGAAATGCATTTGAATACGTTATCAAGTATAAAGGAAAGCTGAACAAGCCTGCTGAATATGAAAATATCATTATCAGGGCAAATGCTGACGGTTCATTCCTGCGATTAAAAGATGTAGCAAGGGTAGAATTTGGGGCTTATACCTACAGTAGTGAGTCGACCATTAATGGAAAGATTGGTTTAAATATCGGTATTCAGCAGTTGAGTGGTTCAAACGCAAACGAAATACAGCTTGCGATTGACAAATTCATGAAGAAAGCGGAAAAGGATTTTCCGAAGGGAATGAAGTATTTAGTACTCTATAATACTAAAGTAGCATTGGATCAGTCTATTGATCAGGTGATTCATACTTTGGTTGAGGCTTTCATCCTCGTATTTATCGTAGTTTTTGTATTCTTACAGGATTTCAGATCTACCCTTATTCCTGCGATAGCTGTTCCTGTAGCGATTTTAGGAACGTTCTTCTTTATGCAGCTATTCGGCTTCTCTATCAACCTGCTTACCTTATTTGCATTAGTACTTGCCATTGGTATTGTGGTCGATGACGCGATTGTGGTAGTCGAAGCAGTACATGCGAAGATGGAGCATAAAAAGCTGGCTCCGAAAGCAGCTACAGCAGCAGCGATGCATGAAATTACTGGTGCTATTATCTCTATAACGCTGGTAATGAGTGCGGTATTCCTTCCCGTAGGTTTTATGGAAGGTTCAACAGGGGTGTTTTACAGACAGTTTGCCTTTACACTTGCTATCGCAATTGTCATCTCAGCAGTTAATGCGTTGACCTTAAGTCCGGCTTTATGTGCATTGTTCCTGAAAGAAATACACCATGACCACCAGGGTAATGAGGTAAAACGAAGCTTTAAACAAAGATTCTTTGCAGGTTTCAATACCAGTTTCGATTCACTGACCAACCGCTATGTAGGTAGTCTGAGATTCCTGATCCGTGTAAAATGGGTGGGTCTTGCAGGTTTGGCTATCGTTGTTCTGGCTACTGTATGGATGGTGAAAAAAACACCTACAGGATTCATTCCTTCAGAAGATCAGGGTTTCATCGCCATATCGATGTCAATGCCTGCAGGCGCTTCCTTGGAGCGTACGAAGGAAGTAATGAGTCAGGCTCAGCAAAGTTTACAGCATGATGAATTTACTAAAATCTTTAACGTAATTGCTGGTTTTAATATCCTGACACAGTCTAATAGTCCTTCTGCAGGTGTTGGTTTTGTGCTGTTGAAACCTAGTGAAGAGCGTGGAGCAGTAAAAGATATCAATGCGATCATGGATGTGGTAAGGGGTAAGCTGGCGGCCATAAAAGGGGCTAACTTCTTCGTATTTACTTTCCCTACCGTACCGGGATTTAGTAATGTGGATGGTCTTGATTTTGTCCTTCAGGATAAAACCGGAGGCCGACTGGACAAATTCAGTGGGGTGTCTGACAAGTTTTTGGGTGAACTGATGAAGCGTCCGGAGATTGCTGCAGCGTTTACCTCGTTCAGGGTAGATTATCCGCAACTGGATCTTCAGATAGATGAAGCCAAGGCCGAACAGTTAGGCGTATCTACCAAAGATATTCTGCAAACCATGCAAGCCTATTTTGGTAGCTCACAGGCGTCAGATTTTAACCGTTTTGGTAAATATTACCGTGTTATGGTACAGGCTGATATTGCTGACAGGGCAGATCCTACCTCTATGCAAGGCATATATGTGAACAATAATAAAGGAGAAATGGTGCCGGTAAATACCTTAGTTAAACTGAGTCGTGTTTATGGTCCTGAAACAGCATCGCGATACAACCTTTTCACTTCAATAGGTATTAATGCTTTTCCTAAACCGGGATACAGTTCAGGAGATGCGATCCGTGCAGTAGAAGAAGTAGCGGCGGCGCAGTTGCCTACAGGTTATTCTTTTGAATTTTCAGGGATCACCAAAGAGGAGATTACTTCGGGTGGACAGTCGGTTATCATATTTGGCCTGTGTCTCGTATTTGTTTACTTCCTGCTGTCGGCTCAATACGAAAGTTATGTATTGCCGTTGGCAGTGATCTTATCTATTCCTACTGGTATTTTTGGTGTATTTGCAGCGATCGGACTTACAGGAATTGAGAATAACATTTATGTGCAGGTGGCACTGGTCATGCTCATCGGGCTGCTGGCAAAAAATGCAATTCTGATTGTAGAGTTTGCTGTTCAGCGCAGAAGAGCGGGAAAAACATTGGTTGCAGCCGCTTTGGAAGCAGCTAAGTTAAGACTAAGACCTATCATCATGACCTCTCTTGCTTTTGTTGTAGGACTGATTCCAATGATGCGTGCTTCAGGTCCTTCAGCACTGGGTAATCACTCCATCAGTATCGGAGCTGCAGGCGGAATGGTTTCCGGGGTTATTCTCGGACTCTTTATCATCCCTGTACTGTTTGTGATCTTCCAGTTTTTACAGGAAAAAATTACTGGCAAGCCAGTAGTAGAATCAGTTGAAAATGTACATACCCATACCCACGAATATGAAATCGTTTAAATATATATATACTGCACTGTTATTTGTACTCGTAATGGGTGCATGTAAAGTGTCAAAAGATGTTGCCAAACCTGCAGATGCTACTCCCGAACAATTCAGGAATAATGTGGCTGCGACAGATACTTCAAGTATTGCCAGGTTGCCGTACAAGGAGTTTTTTAAAGAGGAACTGATCAGGGATCTGATTGATACCGCGTTGCTGCACAATTATGATATGCAGATTGCTTTAAAAAATATGGAAGCTGCATCACTGTTGTTCAGCCAGTCTAAATTAGGCAATTTGCCGGCAATCAATTTACAGGTAACTGCCAATTCAAGTCGTCCGTCAGACAATAGTCTGAATGGATTAACGATCAGCCAGTTTGCTAATGCAAAACATATAGAGGATTATACTGCTTCAGCAGGGTTGAGCTGGGAAGCAGATATCTGGCGAAAAATCGCCAACCAGAGAAATGCAGCCGGAGCTGTTTATCTGCAGTCGGCCGAAGCAAGAAAAGCGATTCAGACCCGCCTGGTGGCAAATGTTGCACAAAGTTATTACAGGCTCATCATGCTGGATACACAGCTGGACATTGCAAGAAAAAACCTGGCACTGAATGACAGTACATTAACCATTATAAAAATGCAGTTTGATGCCGGGCAGGTTACGTCTCTAGCTATTCAGCAGGCAGAAGCTCAGCAACTGGTAGCTGCCGGATTAATCCCTCAGCTGGAGCAGCGCATCAATCTGGAGGAAAATGCACTGAGTATTCTTTCCGGAGCTTTTCCTGCAGCGATAAGGCGACAGGGAAGATTGAATACGATGGTGAGTCAGGATCAGCTGGGTACAGGTATTCCATCAGCAATGGTGAGTCTCAGACCTGATGTGAAAAGTGCAGAACTGGAGTTGATGAGGGCAAATGCTAAAGTAGGCATTGCGAAAGCAAGTATGTACCCGGCCCTAACAATTACGGCTAACGGTGGATTGAACAGCTTTAAATCCAGTAACTGGTTTAATATTCCTGGATCACTATTCGGTGTGGTTGCCGGTGGAATTGCACAACCTGTTTTTCAGCGTAAACAGCTTAGAACTCAATATGAAGTTGCGCTGGTAGATAGAGAGAAAAGCGTGATACAGTTCAGACAATCGGTATTGGTTGCCGTAGGAGAGGTATCAGACGAGCTCATTAAGATTGAAAAACTAAAGCAGCAATATGTAATTGCTGAACAACGTGTAAAGGTAGTTCAGGGTGGTTTGCAAAATGCGAATCTGCTTTTTAAAAGCGGCATGGCAAATTATCTGGAAGTAATTAATGCGCAAAGCAATGCTTTGCAGAGTGAACTGGATCTTGCAACTGTTAAAACAGCACAATTAAGTGCTGCTGTAGAGTTATACAGAACATTAGGAGGAGGATGGAAATGAGAGATTATTCAACATTAAGCCCAACTTTCTGGACGGGCGTTATCAACTATATAAGAACTTCTGCGCATGGCGCAGAAGTTACTTCAACAGCGAAAAAAGATACTTTGCCAGCAATGCAGGGAGTATTTGTTTTCAAAACATCTATAACCGGACCTGCGGAAATGAAAAAGATTTCGGCAGGGCTAACGAAAGTAACTGGTAAAGGAAAGTGGACTATCGACCTTGATGATGAAGATAAAGTATTGCGGGTAGTGTGTGCTGAGCAAGTTGAAAAACAGATTATTTCGGTACTGAATAAGTTCGGTTTCAGCTGTGAGCTGATGCCTTACTGATTACCCTGATCAGGATTCCTGAGATACAAGATGTGACATTTGTCTCGTTAATTGCTTAATTTAGCATGCAATAATGAGAATTCTTCACACGGCCGACTGGCACCTTGGTAAAAGACTTGAGCAAAGCGAAAGAACGGATGAGCACCAGGCTTTTCTGAACTGGCTGATATTGACGTTAAAGGCAGAGAAAATAGATGTATTAATTGTTGCCGGTGATATTTTCGACACTGGCAGCCCATCGAATACAGCTTTTGAACAGTATTATGGATTCCTCAGACGGGTTAAAGATACCTGCTGCAGAGAAGTAATTATTATTGGTGGAAACCACGATTCTATCAGTACGCTAAATGCCCCTCAGTCACTGTTGAGATATTTCAATGTACATATTATTGGGGGAGTACCTGAAGAATTTACAGATCAGATTATACAGGTCTGTGATGCTGATGGAAAACCAGAACTGGTCGTCTGTGCAGTACCTTTTCTGCGCGACCGTGACATCAGACTTTCTGTGGCTGGTGAAACTGCTGAAGAACGTGAAAGCCGGATCAAGCAGGGTATAGCAGATCACTATCATCAATTTATTGAACATATCATTTCTTATAAAATGAACGGCGTTCCTGTGATTGCCACGGGACACCTTTTTGCGGCCGGATCAAGTACTTCCGATAGCGAAAAGGAGATTCATGTGGGTAATCTGGGACAAGTTGGAGGGGATCAGTTTCCGGTTGAGTTTAACTATGTCGCTTTAGGGCATATTCATCGCCCGCAGGTGATCAATAAAATGGAACATATCAGGTATTGCGGTTCCCCGATACCGCTCAGCTTTTCTGAGACGGAAGATCGTAAACAGGTCGTGATACTTGAATTTAGAGGTGCAGAGATGATCAGTCTTAAAGAATTGGAAGTTCCCTCTTATCGTAAATTAATCAGGATAAAGGGAGACCTTTCCCAAGTTACAGCTAAGCTGAAGCTGCTTGAAGATCCTGGGACATTGTTTCCCGCATGGGTAGAAGTACAGGTAGAAACCCCCGGTTTCATTGTTGACCTGGAAGAACAGCTCAATCTGATCATAGCAGACAAAACATTTATTGAACGTATTTTTCCAAGACAGCTAAGAGTCAGACCGGCAAAAAACCTGGATGAACAAACAGTTGAATCGCTGACTTTAACCGACCTTGATCCGAAATCGGTGTTTCTTAAACGCTGCGCATCAGAATATCCGGAGGAAGATTTCAAGGATTTACTTTCTGCTTTCAACGAAGTAAGGGAACGGATGATACAAGACGGGGAGGGCGCATGAAGATTATCAGTATAAAATTTCTAAATCTGAATTCCCTTAAGGGAAAGCATGAAATCAGGTTTGATGAGGCACCTTTTAGCGAAAGCGGATTATTCGCAATTACAGGTCCTACAGGAGCAGGAAAAACAACAATTCTTGATGCGATAACAGTCGCGCTCTATGGTCGCGTTCACCGCCATCATAAGGATGTATTTGAGATTATGACCCGGCATACTGCCGAATCCTATGCTGAGGTGGAGTTTGAGGTAAAATACAAAATATACCGGGCAAAATGGTCGGTCAGACGTAGCCGTGGAAAAGTCGACGGTCAGCTGCAGACCCATAAAATGGAACTGGCAGATGCTGTTAGCGGAGCGATAATTATAGAACATCCGCTGAATGAAGTAAAGGACGAGATCGTAAGGATTTGTGGTTTGGATTATAGTCAGTTTTTACGCTCGGTCATGTTGTCTCAGGGCGACTTTACCCGTTTCCTTAAGGCTGATGAAAACGAGCGTAGCGAATTGCTGGAGAAAATAACAGACACCGGAATTTATTCCCAGATATCTATAGCCGCATATGAAAAAGCGAAGCTGGAAAAACAGCAGCTGGATCAGTTGAAAGGCAAGCTGAATGATGTTCCTTTGCTTAGTTCCGATGAAAGACAGGTCTGTATCACTGAACTTACTGAACTTGTTATGAAAGAGCAGCTGCATAAACAGCAGGAAGCCGCTTTACGGTTGCAGATAGACTGGCTGAATAATCTGGAAAAACTAGAGAAGCGAAAGCATGACCTGATCGCATTGCAGCAAAAAAAGGAAGAATTTTATGCCTCAAACCGGAGCAGGTTCGAGCAGTTGAAACAACATGAAATAGCTGCAGTACATCGTCCGGCAATGGTCGAACTGGAATTTATCGCAAAACAGCGTCAAAAGATTGAAAATAGTTTAAAAGAACTGGATTTATTATTCCCCGCTTATCGTCAGCAAGAGACAACAACCAGGCTCGCCCTGGCGGAGGCAAAAACGCAGGCAGAAACTGCGCAAAAAAACCTGACTGAACTGGAACCTGTTTTTGATCAGGTAGTTCAGCAAGATGTTTTGATTTTGCAGGTACAGCAAACATTAATCAAAACCGGGCAAGGTGCCGAATCTGCTAAAACCGCTTTGAAAGTATCTTCGGATTTGCTGTTAGCAACCGAAGCTGAACTGCTTAAAGTTACAAACAGAATAGCTGTACTCTCCCTTTGGCTGACAGAAAACGCAATTGATGCCGGTTTGGAAAAGGAAGTGGTGGTGTTTCAGCAGCAATTACGCGAAATAAAGGCGCTGGAGCTGAAAATTGATGCTACAAGCATATTGCTTGGTCAAAATAAAAATACACTTTCGGATGGCCTTATCGCCATTGATAATAGCATAAAGGTTGTTGAACATTTGGATCGTGACCTGATTGCTGCTGCCGAATCAGTTACAACACTAAAATCCGGGATGCAGTTACTTCTGAATGAAAGATCATTAGAAGCGTTGGAAGGAGAACTGGTAGGTTTCCCGCCCCTGATCGCGAAAGCAGAAGAACAGCTCCGGTTAGCTGCACAGCAGGCAAAAAATAGAATCCTGCAGCAGGAGCTCTTCAGTGAACTTGAATTTAATAAAAAAGAATTTCAGGATACAACTGCTGCTATCACAGTAAATGCAGCAGCTTATGAGTCGGCGGTCACCATTTTATCAGAGTATCAGCAAATTTATGAATTGGAGGTTAAGGTGCAGGATTATGAATCCGCACGATTATTACTGGAACCGGAAAAACCTTGTCCACTGTGTGGATCACTACATCATCCCTATGCTGATGGTACGCATTCAGGCAGGGTAAATGAATCTGCCGAAAGACGAAATCTGCAACAGCAGCGAGTGGAGGAGTTTCGGAAAGTAGTGGAAGAGTTGAGACGCCGTTTAAGTACACTGCAGCTAAAAATAGAGAACGGAGAGAAAGCCTTAGCGGTGGTCACAACTGAATTTGCCGGAATTGTTGCTGAGTTTTCATCAAATAATGATCTGTTACCAAAGCCGCTTGATATCAACCGGCAGGATATTATTCTTGCTGTCATAGCGAAAAAGAAATCACAATATCTGCTGCTGCAACAGGAATTAAAATCGGTAAGAGATGCACAGGCCAGGATTGGAACGGCAGAAATTGCCGCACAGCAGTTAAAAGAAAAGCGCGTAGCAGAAGAAAATAAAATAGGACAATTAAGATTGTCGGCCGACTATGCAAAGAAACAGTGTTCATCTAATGATTTGGAATTGAGTCAGTTGGAGTTGGGTAAAAGTTTATTGGAGCAGGCTGCAGCGGCGTTATTACAACAATTCAACCTGATGTATTCAGCAGAAGATACCGAACAGCTTTTGCAGACGATGAAGGATAGGTTTAAGCGGTATACTGAGGCTGTGCAAGAACAGGGGCAGTTACAGCTTTTATTTCGTCAGCATGAAACAGAGTTGAAGAGTATTGGTTTAACAAGAGTTGAACGCCAAAACGGATTAGACAGCATTGTTCTCCAGCTGCAGTCAGAACAACAGCAGCTACAGGAAATGCAGGCTGAACGCCTGTTGCTTTTCGGAACTAAAGATCCGAGAGCACAAAAGGAATTACTCAATGCAGACCTCAAAAAATACAGGGCGCTGGCCGAGCAGTCCCAGTTAATTTTACAGAAAAAACAAGAGCAGTTAAGCATTGCGGAAGATCAGCAATCACAACTGTTGAATGCTTTAACGGAAACAGAGAAAAATTACCGGTCACAACTTGATTTGTTGCTGACCAGCATCAGCGCGTTAGGGCTGCAGACTGTAGCCGATCTGGAATCCTGGTTTTTACCGGAAGAGGAAGTCACTGTGATCAGTAATCTGCAAAAAGAAGCTGCGCAGCAGGTTGCATCAGGTGAGAGCATGCTGGTGGCAATAGCGAAAGAACAGGAGGCGGAAAAGGAGAGGAAGGTAACAACCGAATCGAAGGACAATTTGCTGATTGCACTGGAAGAAGAAGACAAGGAACTTTCATCTTTGCTGCAACAATCAGGTCGACTCCAAAAGGTCATTGCTGATGACGATTTGTTAAAGCTCAAATATCAGGGCTTTGCACAGGAAATTGAGCATCAGCAAAAGGAGTTTGATCGTTTTCAAAAGCTTTCTTCGTTGATTGGTTCTGCGGATGGTAAGAAGTTCAGCCGTTTTGCCCAGGGATTAACACTGGCCAGACTAACGGAATTGGCGAACAGGCATTTAGTGCGTTTAAGTGATCGTTATAGTATACTGAAAAGTCCTGAAAAGGATCTGGATTTGCAGATTATCGATGGCTATCAGGCTGATGTGGTGCGGCCAATGTCTACATTATCCGGGGGAGAAAGCTTCCTGGTCAGTCTTGCGCTTGCACTTGGTTTGTCGGATTTAGCGAGTCGTAAGGTACAGATCAACTCCCTTTTTATCGATGAAGGTTTTGGTACGCTTGATGCGGAAACGCTTGATGTTGCTATTACGGCTTTAGAAAATCTACAGGCCAATGGTAAAAGTATCGGAATCATTTCCCACGTAGAAGCGCTAAAAGAAAGAATTGGTACACAAATTCAGGTTGTAAAACTTCCCGGCGGATCGAGTAAAATAACTTTACACAGTTACGGTCATCTCATATAATACAGAACTGGCATAATAATGGCATTCGTTTTTTTATGTATAAAATAAAGCGCAAAGAAACGAGTGCCTCTCAAATTTCATTTTTTTTAGCCATCATTTTGTTGTTTTCACTTCAGGCCTGTAAAAAAAGCAAGTCTGACTTAGGTAAGGCGCTCTTTACAGAAACGGGTAACACTGTTTTTAAAAGTATGGATTCAGAAGAGTATACCGCAGTATTTACAAAGAAACTCGCAGATCAAAAAAAGCAGTTGAGCAATCCTAAATTGATCACGGCTTATTATGCTAAGAATGAGTATGAGCCGGTGATAGTACTGCAACATTTAAAAAATAAGGGTTTAAGTTCGCTCTTGCCTTATTTCGAACAGTCTGGCGACCATGGCCTTGCTCCGGCTATGTTCCAAACCGAAAGTTTAAAAAAGCTGATTGGCAAATTATATGATAAAAAAGGCATCAGCACTACAACTGAAGCCTACGAGACTTTAGCTGACCTGGAGCTGCTCACTGCCAACGCGCTGATCAATTATACGAATGCTTTACAGTATGGAATGATTAGTCCAAAGCGTATTTATGGTGCTTATTATACCGATACCAAAAGGCCGGACAGCGTATCCATGAACCGCGTGTTTGCGATCAAAGATCTGAAGACTTTCCTGGATAGCATACAACCCAAAGACCCTCAGTACCGCTCTTTGCAAGCAGCATTAAAAGGTGGCGAAGCTGCACCGGGTATGACAAAAGAAGAAACGCATAACATATTAAAAGTTAATCTCGAACGATTGAGATGGAGGAATAAACCTGCTGGAGACAAATACGTGATCGTCAACATTCCGGATTTTAAGCTTCAGGTGATAGAGAAAGGAAACCCGGTATTGGAAATGAAAGTATGCGTAGGAGAGGGCCGCCCTATGAATCCGGGAGATAATCTCAGGGAATATGATGAGAATAACCTTAGAAAAGACCGTCCTTTTTCCAGGGAAACACCGCAGTTAAACAGTTTAATTCATAGCGTACAGGTAAATCCGGTATGGAATATTCCTGAGAGTATTGCCACCAATGAGATTACAAAATACGCAGCTGCGGATAGATTTTATCTTTCGAGCCATAATATTGATGTATTTGAGAATGGTAAACTGATTGAAGATACAGAAACAATAGACTGGTCAGACGGGAATCCGGGAAAGAAATATACGTTTAAACAACGCCCCGGTGATGATAATTCCCTTGGTAAAATAAAGTTTCTTTTCAACAATCAGAGTGCTGTATACTTACATGATACGCCTGCTAAAGCTGCATTTGCGCAATCTATGCGTGCAGTGAGCCACGGTTGTGTACGTTTAGAAAAACCGTTGGAATTAGCCTACGCGTTATTTGGTGATGGCGCAAAGTTTGAAGACATCAAAAAGAGAATGGAAAGTCCGGAACCGGAAGCCAAAGATATTTCCCTACCTAAAAAAGTGCCGGTTTACCTGACGTATATCACTGCCTGGGCTGATAAGAGCAATGTAATCACTTTCAGAAAAGACGTGTATGGACTTGATCTGGTACTGTACAGTTACATGAAAAAATTAGGAGCGGGGGAATAAATCCCCCACTCTTTATATACGGGCAATGACGCTGCTGTCTGCTTTAGTGAGCACACTGTTTGCAGCAAGATGTGTATTCAGAAAGGCAGAGGAATAAGCCTGATTACTTCCATTAATGAAGATCACAGTTTTCCCTCCAATTGTATTGATGACCTCATCTACCAGTTCTGGCGCTACTGCAGGACAACCGTGACTGCGACCTAAGCGGCCGAGCTGGTTAATCGTACCCTGACTAACGTAGGGCGCGCCATGTACTACGATAGAACGCATCCTTGCATTTTCATTATAACCTTTGTCCATACCGTCCAGTTTCAGCGAACGGCCGTGTTTGCCATAATAAACTTCACCTGTAACGTAAAATCCAAGGCTGCTTTCCTTTGAATCATTTACATTTGAAAAATGCGTCGCCATATCGTCACCACTGCGTTCTCCATGGGCAACCCAGGTATTCAGCACTAACGAATCCTTTTGCAGATCAATGATCCACATCCTTTTTTTAGTGCTGTTCTGATCAAAATCAGCAATAGTCAGAATTTGTTTCTCAGCAGAAATCTTCCCGCTGTTTTTTAGGTTATAAAACCCGGTTAATGCTTTTTCAAAGACTACAGGATTGAGTCCTGACTCGCTCAGGTGTGCTTTGTTGTAGATGTTCGTGACGTGCAAGTTGTACAATGAATCTTCTGTTACAATCTTTACAGGTACTCTCGGTGTCGATGATGGTGTCCAGCTAATTATAGTCAGTGCAAGCGAGCTAAAAACTAATCCTGCGCTGCCTAAAAGGTATTTTTTCATAGAGTGTGGTTTTTGGAACTATGAGTATTGATACGATTAATTAGGTAATTTTTTGCTTCAGATGAATGCTGTTTTGGTGAGGTTTTTTTGATTTTTGTTAAACAAATATACGGAAATGTTACAAACAAGGAAAGGGAAGAATTGTATAATTACGTGCAGATGACTTAACTAATGTGTCAGATTGGCCTTATTAGAACGATTTATTTAAATTTGAACCGGATTATTTTTTCTTTCCTTTTTCTTGTTCTACCTATGGTCAGCATCAATTCATTATATTATTCTCTAATCGTATTTTTAGTTTCTTTTGGCAGTTCATTCACCGTTTCAGGGCAATCGGGCTGGAAGCTGGCAGAAGACAGGGATGGTATAAAAGTATTTACCCGGCCTGTGCAGAATTCTAAAATTAAAGCTATAAAGGTGGAGTGTAATCTGCAGGCTACATCTTCTCAGCTTGTTGCAGCAATTCTTGATATTAAAACATGCGGTGAATGGGTATACAATAGTAAAAAGAACATACTCATCAAACAGATCAGTCCCCTGGATCTAATTTATTACGCTGAAGTAGAGGTGCCATGGCCCGTAGAAAACAGGGATTATGTAGTGCATATCAAAGTAGATCAGCAACCGCAAACGAAAGTAGTAACTGTAAATTCACCTTGTATCCCAGGATACGTGGATGAAAAAGAAGGGATAGTTCGGATAAGTCAGTCGGTTGCCAAATGGACCATTACGCCAATGGGTAAAAATCAGGTGAAAGCAGAATATGTACTCGAAGTGGATCCAATGGGCAGTATCCCCGCATGGTTAACTAATCTTTTTGCCACAAAAGGACCATATGAAACTTTCAGGAAGTTAAAAGTTCATGTGCAAAAGGAGGTCTACAAAAAGGCTGATTTTGCCTCTATTACTGATTAATTTTAAGAAATTAAATCTACAGTGGCATTGGCATCTGCTATAATTTCCTGAGGATAATCATTGATTTCCAGGATCCTGATAGCGTTTCTTGTGAGCAATGGACCTTGTTTGATGGTATGATCGAAAATTAATTCGTCGGCAGCAATGGTCTCGGAGAAATGGTAGAGTTCATACTGCGTTTTCAGCAGTTCATTTAATTCAGTATCGTGTGTAGAGACAAATACGAAGTTGTTACGCTTCGCAAGATAGGACAGTATAGCTTTGCCGGCAGAAACACGTTCGATTGTATTTGTGCCTTTAAATATCTCGTCCAGAATAAATAAGCAGGGC